>LWDU01042017.1_pt1 | contig 100318 bp, 99 predicted proteins | sample 727161 | NCBI WGS metagenome assembly LWDU01 (sample SAMN04566230, study PRJNA314399) | hydrothermal vent metagenome | isolation source: deep sea hydrothermal plume seawater | place: Mexico: Gulf of California, Guaymas Basin | collected 2004-07-11 | reverse complement strand
GTCAATGGTGGGTGTAGCTCAGTTGGTAGAGCCCCAGACTGTGACTCTGGTTGTCGAGGGTTCGAGCCCCTTCACTCACCCCATTTTCGATTTATCTAAAACGTCTTATATGACTAACGCTCAGTCAACAACCTTTCCAATTGTTACCCATGAAGCCGCTTCGCTGTGCGCGGATATAAAAAACCTTATCGATTCTGGCGTTTATCAAATCACCTCCCAAAGTGATTCGCCACTATTTTTATCGTTTAATGATGGCGTATTGAGTATTCACCTGAACACGGAAGAAAAGAGACTTAAGCTAACGATAGATTTTGTTGGTGGAAAATCTCAACACCGTCGACAATACGGTGGAGGAAAGAACCAACCTTTACCTAAAGCTTGTGGGCTATATAAACACCCGGAATGGACGATATTAGATGCAACAGCTGGTTTAGGTCGCGATGCCTTCGTTTTAGCCAGCTTAGGCGCAAAGGTAACGCTTTGTGAGCAACACCCAGCCTTATACGCTTTATTAGTCGATGCGATGAATAGGGCGGTTAAAGATTTTGACGTTAATGAGATTATTAAGCGGATGCAATGCTTGCACCAAGATTCTATTAGTTATCTAAAAAAAATGGATGTAAGTGAGCAGTCATGCCCCGATGTTGTTTACCTTGATCCTATGTACCCAGACAGAAAAAAATCAGCAAAAATTAAAAAAGACATGCAGGTTCTACAATCTCTAGTCGGACATTCAGTTGAAGAAATAAGGTTATTTGAAACAGCATTAAAAGTGGCGAAGCAGCGCGTCGTTGTAAAGCGACCTAAATCGGCGCCAGTGTTAGGTGCCAATAGCCCCAGCTACACCGTTAGTAGCGTCAATACTCGGTATGACGTGTACGTAATTTAAAGCGCAAACGACAAGCCAGCAACAATACGGTTATCCACGTCTGTTTGTATACCTTTTGTATTTTCAATAATGGGAACACCGATAGAAATAAAACCACCGAAGTTACCCGCTGATACTTTGATGCCGGGAGAAAGATAAACAGTTGTACCGCCAGAGTTTTCTTCTAAATGCCCATAAATTCTATTTTCGCGGCGCGTTTCACCATTGGCTTCAAGCGAAATATCCCATTTAATTTCGTTTGATGTGTCTGTATGGTCATGTTCGTGGCTTGCGTGGTCATGACCAGGCAAACGATATGTCATGGCGACATTATAAGAAAAAGCATCACCAACCTCGGTATGTTGAGCGCCTTCGCTTGTTTTGTTATATAAAAGGTTAGCGTGGTAGCCAACAGGTCCTTTTGTGTGGCTGATGGCGGCTCCCAGTAAAAAATCCCAAGAACCGGTGCCTGGTTGAAACTCAGCTTCAAAGCGTACGCCATCATTATCTTTTTCACGTGTTTCGCCTGTAGGCGCTTTAACGCCAACTAAAATTGATGCATCTGTATCGTTTGAATTAAAGAATCGATAACTACCCATTAATAAGAGGTCACCAAAACCTGAGGAGTCACCGTGTGTATGTGCTTCACCTTCACCCTGTTCGTGCTCTTCGCTTTCTCTAATATTTTTACGCTCAATATATGGCAGGCGGGCACTCAACGTTAAATCCTCGGTTACACCAAAAGCTGCAGATAGAGACGTGTTTCTGATCTCGTCTACACTGTGAACACCTTCTAAGCCAGCAGCCCCATAGGCTTCAAGTTCTGACGTTGTAAATCGATCGTTATTTAAAATCTCTGTTCTTAAACCAACGGCAAAAACGCCTTCTGGGGCAGTTGTGCCTGAAATGGTGTTGATTGGGCCAGCAGATTCAAGCCCAAAAGCCACTGTTGGGTGGTCAGCAAGGGCGAAATGGCTACAAAAAACCAGTGGAACAGAGAGTGCCTTATAAAAATTCATATTATTTACCATTTTAATTCATTAGATTGTTGTAATAAGGAGTTTATTATAAGCAGGTTGGAAGGCATTGCCCTGCGACATATTGTCGCACCTGCAGGCGCAAATATAGACCAATATTCGAGCACAAAAAAACCCACAGAAAGAATCTGTAGGTTTATGTGTTTGGTACCGAGGGCCGGAATCGAACCGGCACTTCCGAAGAAACCGGATTTTGAATCCGGCGCGTCTACCAGTTCCGCCACCCCGGCCAAATTAAGTGTGGGCATTATAGACAGTTTCATATTTAAACTCTATCGAAATGTTGGATTATTGGAGACATTTGTTCTCGCTGATGCAAGCAGTTCCTGTAAAATTCACCGCCATGAAAAAGAGTGACTTTAATTATCAATTGCCGAATGAACTGATAGCGCGATATCCATTGGATAAGCGTACGGACAGTCGATTGTTGGTCGTTAATGAGAAGAAGCTGACTGACATTTGCTTTACTGATTTACCATCCTTATTAAAAGCTGGGGATTTATTGGTTTTTAATAACACCCGTGTTATTCCCGCACGCTTATTTGGTCATAAAACGACAGGTGGTAAGCTTGAAATTTTATTAGAACGCGTTATTGATGACAGATCAGCTCTCGCACATATCCGCTGCAGTAAATCACCTAAAGCGGGCGCGAAAATTATTTTGAATGAAGGTTACGAGTGCGTCGTTGATGGCCGTGATGACGATTTATTCAAATTAACATTTGCCGATTCAATTCATACGGTACTCGATGCGATTGGGCATATGCCTTTACCACCTTATATTGATAGGGAAGACGAGTCGCTAGATGTGGAACGCTATCAGACTGTTTTTAGTCGTGAATTGGGTGCTGTTGCGGCCCCTACGGCTGGTTTACACTTTGATGATGAGATTCTTCGGCAGATACAAGCAATGGATGTGGACTCCGCTTATGTAACGCTGCATGTCGGTAGTGGTACTTTTCAACCTGTGCGCGAGGAAAACCTTGCTGACCATATTATGCATAAAGAATGGCTTACGGTTGACGAAGAAGTGGTAGCTAAAATACACGCGACTAAGGAAAAGGGCGGGCGCGTTATCGCTGTAGGTACAACTGCCATGCGTTCGTTGGAGTCTGCCGCTAAAGATGGAACGTTAAAAACGTTTACAGGTGATACCGATTTATTTATTACGCCGGGTTATCGTTTTAATGTGGTGGATGCGATGGTGACAAATTTTCATCTGCCTGAGTCTACCCTGTTGATGTTGGTGAGTGCGTTTTCTGGATACCAACGAATAAAGGATGTATACCAACACGCTATCGAGCAGCAATACCGTTTTTTTAGCTACGGTGATGCGATGTTTCTAAGCCGAATGAATGATAAGGACTAAAAAATGAAGTTTGATTTGCTGAAAACAGAATCAAAAGCAAGACGTGGCCGATTGACGTTCGATCGCGGCACGATTGAAACACCTGCCTTTATGCCGGTTGGCACTTATGGGACTGTTAAGGCGATGACGCCTGAAGCAATAGTAGAAACGGGTGCGGAAATTGTTCTGGGTAATACCTTTCATTTAATGCTTCGCCCCGGTGTAGAGGTGATTGAAGCACACGGTGATTTGCATGACTTTATGCATTGGGATAAACCCATATTGACGGACTCAGGCGGTTTCCAAGTATTTAGCCTTGATGAAATGCGAAAGATTACCGAGGAGGGCGTTCATTTCCGCTCGCCGGTGGATGGTCGTAAGGTATTTATGGGGCCTGAAGAGTCAATGGAAGTTCAGCGTCAACTCGGTTCAGACATTGTGATGATTTTTGACGAATGCACGCCTTTTCCCGCGACTGAAGATGAAGCGAAAACGTCTATGCAGCTATCTTTACGTTGGGCGCAACGTAGTAAAGATGCTCACGGTGGAAATCCATCAGCATTGTTCGGTATTATTCAAGGTGGTATGTATGAGCACTTGCGCGATGAGTCGCTGCAAGAGCTTAAAAATATAAACTTTGATGGTTTTGCTGTTGGTGGTTTATCAGTTGGTGAACCTAAAGATGATAGGGAGCGTATCTTGGAGCATATTGTTCCAAGTATGCCTGACGATAAACCGCGTTATTTAATGGGTGTTGGCAAGCCTGAAGATATTGTAGAAGCGGTATTAAAAGGCATTGATATGTTCGATTGTGTGATGCCGACTAGAAATGCCCGTAATGGCTATTTGTTTACACGCAAAGGCTTAGTGAAAATCAGAAACGAAAAATACCAGTTTGATACAAGCCCTGTTGATGCAGAATGCGAGTGCTATACATGTAAAAATTACACGCGTTCTTATCTGCGTCATTTAGATAAGTGTAAAGAGATTTTAGGCTCACAATTAAATACCATTCATAACCTACATTATTACCAAGATTTGATGCGTGATTTAAGAAAAGCGATTGATGGTGGTGTTTTGGCTGAATTTGTGGAGGATTTTTACCAGCAACAAGGCAAAAAGCCAGATGCTGTGGCATAATGGTTGATTAAACTCACGAATTACTTTTAGGAGAAAGAATGTTAGATTTTTTAATTTCAAATGCTGTGGCTGCTGAAGAAGCGGTTGCTGTAGCCAATGAAGCAACAGAACCAGGGTTTGAGGGATTGTTATTCCCCGTCGCGTTAATTGCGATTTTTTACTTCTTGCTGATTCGTCCACAACAAAAGCGTAACAAAGACCATAAGAGACTGGTTGAAGATGCTAAAAAAGGTGATGAAATTGTGACGAGTGGTGGCGTTTTAGGAAAAATTACAGAAGTTGGTGATCATTTTTTAACACTTGAAATTGGTACTAATATGTCTGTTCAAGTAACAAAAACAGCCATTGCTACCGTTATGCCTAAAGGCACCTATAAGTCTGCTGCTAAGCCAGCTGCTAAAACTAAGAAATAAAACGTTAAGCGAGCTGTTGTTATGATGAATCATTTTCCTGCTTGGAAAAACTTGTTGATAGTTGCTGCGCTTGTCATTGCAGCTATTTATGCCTTGCCCAATATATACGGCGAAGACCCTTCGGTTCAAATCTCTCCTTTACGTGGAGCCGTTATAAATAGTGGGCTGATGAGCGATGTTAAAATAGAGCTCGCAAATAATGACATTACGCCATTAAAAGGCGAGCTTAAGCCTGACCGGATTTTACTCCGTTTCAACAATACATCTGATCAGTTAAAGGCATCCGATGTCATCAAAGCGACCTTATCAAACAACTATGTCGTGGCCTTGAATTTAGCACCTGCTACACCACAGTGGTTACGTTCTTTAAATGCATCACCAATGTATCTCGGCCTTGACTTGCGCGGTGGTGTGCATTTCTTGTTAGAGGTGGATATGGACGCCGCTGAAACACAAGCCGTTAGTCGTACGGCAACAGAAATTAGGCAGCACCTCAGGGAGAATAAACTTCGTTATTTAAGCGTTGTTATTGATGACAATAGCATTCGTATTAAATTTAAAAATCAAACGATTCACGACGATGCGCTCAGTACCTTAGGTGACCAATTCCAAACATGGGAATTCAAATCCGATGAGGCAAATACGTCAACACCCACATTAAACGCTAACATGTCGGATAATGAGCTCAAGACGGTGCGTAAGTACGCATTACAACAGAATATTATCACTTTGAAAAATCGTGTTAATGAGCTGGGTGTTGCTGAACCTGTTATTCAACAGCAGGGTGATAACCGAATTGTTGTGGAGTTACCAGGCGTTCAAGATACCGCGCGCGCTAAAGAGATTTTAGGCGCCACAGCGACACTTGAATATCACATGGTAGATGGAGAGCACAGCGTTTCATCTGCTGTTGCAGGCCGCGTTCCTATTGGATCTAAGTTATACGATAGACGAGAAGGCGGAAAAATCCTTCTTAAGAAACAAATCATTGTTACTGGTAACGAAATTGTTGATGCCTCATCAGGCATTGAGAGCGATACCGGGTCGGCCATGGTGTCGGTTTCATTAGATGGCCCTGGCGGCAAAAAAATGAGTAAGACGACGCGTGAGAACATTGGAAAACCGATGGCCGTTGTGTTTATTGAAAACAGAACAGAAATAAAAATGGTTGATGGCAAACCGGTTCGTTACAAAACGGTTGTTGAAGAAGTGATTAATGTTGCGACAATTCGCGGGCATTTTAGTAATCGTTTTCAAACAACTGGCTTAGACAACCCCGGTGAAGCTCGCGATTTAGCCTTGTTGCTTCGAGCAGGTGCTTTAGCTGCTCCTATAGATATCGTCGAAGAGCGTACCGTTGGGCCTAGCCTAGGGCAAGACAATATCGACATGGGTTTTAACTCTGTGATGATTGGTTTTGTACTGGTGCTTATTTTTATGGCGGTGTATTACAAAACGTTTGGTCTGTTTGCCGACATTGCTCTAGCAACAAATTTAATTTTTATTATTGCTATTTTGTCATTGTTGCAGGCAACACTGACCCTTCCAGGTATCGCCGGTATCGTGCTAACGGTGGGTATGGCTGTTGATGCCAATGTGTTGATTTTTGAACGTATCAAAGAAGAACTGAAAAATGGCAATTCCCCGCAAGCCAGTATTCATGCCGGTTACGAGAAAGCATTCTCGACTATTACCGATGCGAATATCACCACTTTAATTGCTGCGATTATTTTATTTGGTTTTGGTACAGGGCCAATTAAAGGATTTGCGATAACCTTAAGCATTGGTATTTTAACGTCCATGTTTACCGCCATTGTTGGAACACGCGCACTGGTTAATGCAACTTACGGCAGCCGACAAATAGACACATTGAAGATTTAATTATGAGTGATCAAAACGTAATCAAAATTGACTTTCTAAGCAAACGCAAAATAGCGCTTGTTTTATCGACTATCTTGCTCATTATTTCGATTGGATCCTTAGCAAATCAAGGGCTTAAAAAAGGCATCGATTTCACCGGTGGCACCTTGGTCGAAATGAGTTTTGTTGATCCAGTAGAACTTGAGAGCCTAAGAGGGCTGTTATCAACAGCAGGCTTCGAGGGTGCTGTCGTACAACATTTTGGCTCCTCTAAGGAAGTGCTTATTCGTTTATCACCCAATGCTGCATTAAACACAGCGGCGCTAAGTAACAAGGTATTGTCAGTCGTTAATACTGGCTATTCACATTCAGGCGAGCTCAGGCGCGCAGAGTTTGTCGGCCCGCAAGTAGGTGAAGAACTGACCGAAGACGGTGGTTTAGCACTGCTGTACGCTCTTATTTGCATCCTCATCTACGTTACCTTTCGATTCGAATACCGGTTCGCTCTCGGCTCAGTCGCGGCCTTAGCACACGATGTAATTATTACGCTTGGTGTCTTCTCTGTCTTTCAATTCGAATTCGATTTAACCGTTTTGGCGGCTATTTTAGCGGTTATTGGTTATTCGTTAAACGACACCATTGTTGTGTTTGATCGTGTTAGAGAAAACTTCAGAAAACTTCGTAAAGGCACGCCAACAGAGGTCGTTAATATTTCGCTTAATCAAACATTGGGTCGAACGATCATGACATCCATGACAACCTTGCTGGTACTCATTGCGTTATTCGTTTTGGGTGGCGAGATTATTCACGATTTCGCGTTAGCACTTATTATCGGTGTGTTGGTTGGTACCTATTCATCAATTTACGTCGCAAGCCCGATTACATTAGCGTTAGGCATATCTAAAGCCGACTTAATTATTGTTAAAGTTGATCAGGAAGAGCTAGATAAAATTCCTTAAACAGCGTTTTACGTTTTGCTAAAACGTACGACAATGTTTAAATCAATCTGATACAGTAAACGTATCGTAATAACATCAAGGGCTTTAATGAGTTCTTTGGTAGGACTGTTAATCGGCGTTATCGTCGCTATTCCGGGCACTATTATGCTGACCCGTAAATTTTTAAGCCCCGAACAGAAAAAGCTTTTTACGCACTTAGCTTAATTCCAATTGCGCTTGTATTTATTGGCTTTACGTACTATTACGGCGACTTATCTGCATTACCTGCCGAGTTAATTGGCGTCCTAATATTTCTTATCTTTGCATTACTGTCTCAGTTTTTTGCTATTCATTTATTAATGTATGCGTATATCTTTCACGCTCTTTGGGACGTACTTCATGAAATATTCGTGTCTGAAATAAGTGCGGGGATTACTTGGACTCAAGTGCCTGCCGGCTATGCAGCTTTTTGTCCTACTTACGACATCATCATTGCTTATTATGTGTACCTAAATCTAGATCGTTGGAGTACCGCAAAGGAGAAAGCCTGATGAAATTACTTGTTTTTCCACATTCACATTACTATGAAAAAGCTCGCTGGGTGCTGGATCATAAGAACATAGTTTATGACCCAATAGCTATCATGCCGGGCTTGCATATGATTACTGTGCGTCGATACGGTAAACGAACCTCCGTACCTGTTTTACTGGATGGTAACGATGCTATTCAAGGTTCAAGTGAAATAATAGATTATTTGGAAGATAAATTTCCAGACAATAAACTAACGCCAACAGGTGCCGAACAGCTTGAAGCTTGTCAGGCGCTTGAGAAAGATATGGATAAGCGACTAGGTGAAAACATACGACAAATTTTATATGCCCGATTATTAAATTACCCGGACTATATTCGTTTTTGTTTTACCTACCCAATGTCTGGCTTAAAAAAAGGTTTGTTTACCTTTATGTATCCCGTATTAAAACGAAAAATCCATGATACCTACGTTGTTTCAGATGAGAAAGTTGCCAAAGCGCAAGTTGAATTCGATGAAGCTCTTGCTGATATTGAAAAAATTATCAGTAAACAATCTTATTTATTAGGTGATACATTTACCCGTGCAGACACATCGGTAGCTTCGATGTTATCGCTATTGGTCTTGCCAAAAGAGCACCCGTTTCCATGGGCTGAGAAAGAAATTCCAGATGCTCAGATTAAAGCGTTACACGACAGTTACGCAAAGCATCCCGTTGCAGAATGGGTGCGCAACATTTATTGTAACCACCGGTGACAGTTAGTTGCTATTAATAACCTTATTAGCGTGAGGTTCAATTTTATCCAATAAAGCGCGGTGCATTTTCGGATTACCACAGACGATATTGCCGGTTTTCAAATAGTCATGTTCGTTCTCAAAGTCTGTTACAACTCCACCCGCTTCTTGAATCATTAACACGCCCGCAGCTAAGTCCCATGGCTTAAGGCCAATTTCAAAAAAACCATCCAATTTACCGGCGGCGACGTAAGCGAGGTCTAAAGAGGCTGCGCCAGCGCGTCTAACGCCCGATGTTGAACAAAAGATATCACGGAAAATATCTAGGTATGGTTCGATATTTTTATTGTTTTTAAATGGGAAGCCTGTGCCTAAGAAAGCACCTTCAATCTTGCGTTGTCTACTAACGCGTAAACGACGGTTATTTAACATCGCTCCTTTACCACGCGAAGCGGTAAACAGGTCTTGACGTACAGGGTCGTATATAACCGCCTGTTCAAGCACGCCATCTTTAGTTAATGCTATCGAGACAGCATAATGTGGAAAACCGTGCATATAATTTGTTGTGCCGTCCAGCGGATCAATAATCCACATGTACTCAGCGCCTTCATTTAGGTAGCCGGATTCTTCTGCTAATACACCATGATCTGGGTAGGCCATTAGAATCGTATTAATAATTTCTTCTTCTGCACGTTTATCAATTTCAGTGGCGTAATCATTTTGACTCTTTATAGTTATCTTAAGAGTGTCAATTGAGTCAGCTGAACGTATTATAATATCGCCTGCTTGCCTTGCTGCTCGAATAGCAATGTTTAACATTGGATGCATGATTTTGCCTAGCTTTTGAATTGGCGCAAGGATAACAGATACCGTTGGAGAATGCCTTTTGAATATCAATGAAAATAGCGAAATACTGTCTAATATTAGGATAGTGTTGGTGCAAACATCCCACCCTGGGAATATTGGAGCAACCGCACGTGCAATGAAAAACATGGGGCTAACTGACTTAGCCTTGGTTAACCCAAAAATATTCCCAAGCGCAGAGGCGACATCTCGCGCATCTGGCGCAGATAATATCCTTAGCAATGCAACGGTATATAGCAGTTTAAAAGATGCATTGGAACCATGTGAAGTAGTCCTTGGCGCCAGCGCAAGAATTAGGCACTTAGGCTGGTCAGAAGTCGGCCCGAAGAAAGGCTGTGAGTTATTAATTTCGGGTGCCAAATCATCAAAAGTGGGTTTGGTGTTTGGACGTGAGAATTCAGGCTTAACCAATGATGAGTTGGAGTTATGTAATCATTTATTACACATTCCGACAAATCCAGATTTTAGCTCATTGAATGTAGCATCGGCCGTACAGGTGCTGTGTTATGAGATCTATTCTGCCGTTATTGGTGAGCAAGTCATCGACTCACCCGAAGTTGAAGATAGACCAGCAACGAGTCAAGAATTTGAAGGCTTTTTCGATCACTTATTAAAGACGCTCGAAAAAACAGATTTTTTGCAGTTATATAAAACGAAGCGTCTTCAACAAAGAATTAGACGAATTTTTTATCGCTCTGAGTTAAACCGAACCGAGGTGAATATCTTGCGAGGCATATTAACCGCTATTAATAATAAAATAGACGGTTTGAAGCGATAGAAAAAAACGTGTTTGTTTCCTGCGCACGTTAGAATACAGTTAATACACAACACTAAATAGTTAGCAAATATGTTTGATCAGTTAAAAGAAGATATCAATATTGTTTTTGAACGCGACCCCGCTGCGCGTACAAAACTTGAGGTGCTAACCACCTATCCCGGCTTACATGCGTTAATGTTTCATCGTTTAAACCATTGGTTATGGCACGCAAACCTTAAATTTATCGCACGTTTTTTATCTTTCTTCGCACGTTGGTTTACCGGTATAGAAATTCACCCCGGCGCTGTTATCGGCAAACGATTTTTCATCGACCATGGAATGGGTGTAGTGGTCGGCGAAACGGCTGTTATTGGTGATGATTGCACGCTTTACCACGGTGTAACACTCGGTGGTACCAGCTGGCAAAAAGGCAAACGACATCCAACCTTAGCCAATGGCGTTGTGGTTGGTGCTGGGGCTAAAGTTTTGGGTCCCATTGATATTGGTAATGATGCCCGAATAGGGTCTAATTCAGTCGTTGTTCGATCAGTGCCCGATGGTGCGACCATTGTCGGTATTCCAGGGCGTATTGCTAACGCCGCTGTTACTGCACCAAGCCCTGAGCAGGAAGCCTTAGCCAAGAAAATTGGTTTCGATGCCTACGGTACAGCTCAAGAAGTTCCGGACCCTGTTGCTGTAGCAATAAACGGTATGCTTGAGCACATCCATACGCTAGATAAAGAAATGGAACAAATATGCAATGAGATTCAATCATTAGGCGGTAAAATTGATGGTAAAGACGCGTCGGAAATATCAAGCGCACCTATTGATGACGGAACGGGTACCAGCTGCAAAGGCAAGCAATCATAAAGTGAGACCTTGCATGAAAGTTCTTTTGCCCCTATACGGCGTCGCCTAAAAGTGCCTACGGTTGGTAAAAAAGTGCTCAATCGGTCAAAATTCCCTCTTTCCGCGCCTTTTTGCTTTGTCTAGGAACAAAATCATCATCCGTGCAAAGGTCTCAAAGTAATATGATCTACTTGGATCATAACGCGACAACACCCATCGACCCGGCGGTGTTCGAGGCTATGCAACCTTTTCTCACCACGTTCTACGGTAACCCATCAAGCTTACACAGGCATGGTAGGGCGGTTAGAACCGCGCTAGACCAAGCCAGAGAACAGGTTGCGAACCTTGTGAACGTTAGCCCTGAGCAAGTCATTTTCACCAGTGGCGGCACAGAAGCAAATAACCTTGCCATCTCCTCAGCTACCTTCGCGCAAGCTAAAAGCATGCTAGTAGGGGCAACAGAACACCCGTCTGTAATAGAACCAATGAAACAACTGGTCGCTGATGGTTACGCTTGCGAAGAACTAAGCGTTAATCAGCAGGGTGTCATACCGATGGATAGTTTGGCGGTATTACTTAACAAAGACGTTGGCTTTATAAGCGTCATGCACGCAAACAATGAGACGGGCGTTATCCAAGAGATCTCATTTTTAGCTGAGATGGCGAGGAAAAATAAAACAGTCATTCATACGGACGCCGTGCAATCCGTTGGGAAAATACCCGTTGATTTTATGTCGATGAACGTCAATTTATTGAGTTTGTCTTCACACAAGATATACGGCCCAAAGGGCGTTGGTGCATTGATTCATGATAACAACACAGCACTGTCGCCGACATTACATGGTGGCGGGCAAGAAGAAAGTTTAAGACCCGGTACCGAGAATGTTGCCGGCATTATTGGTTTTGGCAAAGCCGCTGAATTAGCGAGTCAACTCTTAGTCGAGCGATCTGAGCACTTGTTAAATTTAAGAGATACCTTAGAACGAGGTATCCGCGATATTAAAGGGCTTTATATCGCAGGTGAGTCGGCTAATCGCCTACCTAATACGATTCAAATTTTGATTGATAATGTTGATGGGGAAATGCTGCTGATGCAGCTTGATCAAAAAGCCATTGCCGTCTCAAGCGGTTCAGCGTGTTCCAGTAACAGCAAAAGACCCAGTTCAGTCCTTAAAGCCATGGGCTATACAGACAAATTAGCGCTCAGTGCCATTCGAGTAAGCTTGGGTCAACAAAATACGCTAACTGATGTATCGGAGTTTATAGCTGCTTTAAAGGCTATCGTTAGCCGTTAACTGAATGGCTATAACAGACCCCAGATTCAGGGCTGAGAACAACCTTTACCAAACTTTCAGCAGCCTCATGGGTGCTATTAGGTTGATAGTTTTCAACGCCTGGATGAGTTTTCTTTCTTATCGGTAATTCGCATGCACCGGGTATAAAAACGTTACTAACAACGGCCGTACCTTCCAATTCATCGGCTAGCATCACCGCTAAACTTTCTATACTGACTTTCGACACACCATACGCACCCCAATACGCTTTGCTTTGGCGTGCAGATGAATCTGAAATAAAAGTAATAGATGCGTGCTCAGATTGCTGCAATAGTGGCAAACAAACTTTGCTCAGTAAGGCGGCGGCATTAACATTCACTTGCTGAACCTTTTGCCATTCAGAACTCTCTTGGCTACCGATAGGTCCAATAACTCCAATATGACATGCAGCATGAACTAAACCATCTAACCTTTTGAATTCATTATATATAGAATGAATTAATTGTTTGTAATTATCTTCGTCGATTTGCTCTAAATCAAAAGGGATGATGGCAGGAGTAGGGTAGCCAGCGGCTTCAATATCATCGTAAAGGACATCTAGTTTGCTCTCATTTCGCCCCGTCAAAATAACCGTTGCGCCAGTTTTTGCTAAAGCCAGCGATGTCGCTTTGCCTAAACCACCCGTGGCACCTGTAACGAGGTATACGCGGTCTTTCAGTTGATTTTCTTTAATCTCTTGCGGGGGAACGGCTACCGTCTTATTCATCTTTTGTTTTATCTATCAGGGTTTGTTTACGAGTGGATTTTTCAATGGGTTCTACATCTGGCATTGATTTTCGAGTTTCAATACCTAGGTCTTTAAATTTACGTGCATTAGGAAATACTTGGCGCTCCAACGAACCGACGGCTTTGTTGTAGTGATCGACACTTTTATCTAATGAGTTACCTACTTTTCCTAAATGTTCAACGAAGGTTGCTAGACGTGAATACATATCTTCGCCTAGTTTTCTTATCTGCTCAGCATTTTCGGTGGTAGCTTGCTGACGCCAACCGAAAGCTATAGCGCGTAGTAGGGCAACTAGACTGGTTGGCGTGGCTAAAATTACGTGTTGCTCTAGTGCGTCTTCTAATAACGCGTGGTCTTGCTCTAATGCGGCACTTAAGAATTGATCACCGGGTATAAAAAGAACAACAAAATCGGGTGTGTTTTTAAATTGAGACCAGTAGGCTTTCTTAGATAGCTCTTTTACACGATCACGTACTTGTCTGGCATGCCGTATTAAATGCGTTTTCCTCAATGCGTCATCTGTCTGCTCTGTGGCTGTTAAATAGGCATCAAGCGGCGTTTTAGCGTCCACAACAATATCGCGCTGATCGGGCATACGAATAATCATATCAGGCCTCATTGCGCCTTCATCGGTAGCTAAATGCTCTTGCTCGAAAAAATCACAATGCTCAACCAAACCTGCAAGTTCTGCTAGACGTTTTAAGGTGAGCTCACCCCATTGCCCTCTTACCTCAGGGCGGCGCAATGCTTGAACAAGGTTTCTTGTTTCACTTTGCAATTGGTTCTGTGTTTCAGTCATGTTTTGTAAAAACTGGCTGATTGATCCAAATGCTTGCTGTCTATCGGCTTCTAGTTTTTTAAGCTGTGCATCGGTTTGCTTAAGAATGTCTTTGATGGGTGACACCATGTCGGAAAACGCTTTTTCCTTTTCACTTAAACGTGACTCTGCGGTGTTTTGTTGTTTGCTGAAATTTTCGCGGGCTAATTTTAAGAATTCTTCATTGTTTTCTCTTAATGCCTGGCTAGACAGTGCTGAAAAACTATCTCGAAAGCTTTGCATCAAGCCTTTCTCATTGTGTTTAGCTTGTTCGGTCAATTCTTTTTCAACAGATAAGCGAGTTTCAAGTGCCATTCGCTCTTGTTTAAGTGCTGCATTGGCACGCGCCATCATTAAGTAAGCGGAAATAAAGCCAACGGCTAAGCCCCCTGCAAATATTATTATGTCATTCATTTTATGTTGATTTAAAAGGCCGTTATTAGCGTATCAATAGAAGAGATTCTAACAAGTCAGTTGGTGTATCAACAACTAAATCAGCTTGCCAGTTTTTTATGTCATCGAGGTCAACAATATATCCATAACGGCAGGCGATTGTTTTCAATCCAGCTAATCTACCCGCTCTAATATCCCGTTCAGCATCGCCAATATAAATAGCCTGTTGCGGCTGAATACCTAATTGTTGGCAGGCCAAATAAATGGATTCAGGGTGGGGTTTGGGGCTATTAACTTGATCACCGCAGACAATACATGCGGCTCTATCAGTCAGTGATAATTGATGAAGTAACGGGCCAGTTAAATAGGCTGGTTTATTAGTGACAATACCCCAAGGAATATTATTATTTTCAAGATGCACTAATGCGTCATTTAGGCCGTCAAATAGCTGTGATTGGTCTGCAATATGCTCTTGGTAATATTCAATCAGCTGGGTTTTATAGGTTTGCTGCTCATCATCGGTTAGTTGATTGCCAAAACCTAGGGCGATTAAACCGTTCGCGCCATTAGAGACAACAGGCCGGATGGTGGAATAGGGCAGTTGAGGTGCGTTGTGCTGTTTTAAAACAACATTTAACGCCGCGGCTAAATCCGGCGCGGTATCCACTAATCCGCCGTCTAAATCAAATAAAACTGCCGCTATGTGCCCGCTTTTGATGTCATTAGACATAAAATAAAACTAACCTGTTTTTTTGAAAACACAAATATAGTTAACGCTGATATCACTGCCCATAGAAAATGATTTGTTGATAGGGTTGTACTCAATGCCGCGACTATCAACAAGTTCTAAGCCCGCTTGACGGGCCCATAAAGCCAGTTCAGAGGGCTTAATAAAACTGGCGTAGTCATGCGTGCCTTTTGGCAACATGCCTAAAACATATTCTGCACCAACGATGGACAACAAGTAGGATTTTGGGTTTCTGTTCAAAGTAGATAAAAACACATAACCATCGGGCTTAACCAAGGCCGCGCAGGCTTCAATAATGGATACGGGATCTGGTACGTGTTCCAGCATTTCCATACAGGTAACGCAATCAAACGCATTTGGTTTTTGTTCCGCTAACTCTTCCACACTAATGTGTTGGTACTTTACCGATACACCGCTGTCTAAACTGTGTAAATCTGCAACGTCTAGGAGCTCTTTACCTAAATCGACACCGGTTACGTTTGCACCCTTAACCGCCATTGCTTCAGATAAAATTCCGCCACCACAACCGATATCAAGTACATCTTTGCCGGATAAAGAGACGATCTTATCGACGAGGTTAAGGCGCAGCGGATTGATTTGATGCAAGGTTTTAAAATCACCTTCGGGATCCCACCAGTGTGATGCCATAGAGCTAAATTTTTCGACTTCGTTTATATCTACATTATTTTGATTCATAGGGCTATTTTACACCTCTTTTGTTTGCTGGATGATGGAACGGAGCGATTTTTCCATACCATTGTTTGGCTTTTTCAAGTAAGGCTGACTCATCCATCGTGGTCAGCTCATGGTTGTTTAATAGTTGCTTTCCAGCGACCCAAACATCACTGATTTGTGAGCGACTGGCCGAATACACCAACGTGGAAATCACGTCATACACGGGCTGGGTTTCAATGTGGTTTAAATTGATCGCAAACACATCAGCTTGCTTGCCGATGGTTACCGAGCCAATCTGCTCGTCCAAGCCAAGCGCTTTCGCGCCGTTAATGGTAGCCATGCGCAAAACGTCGTGTGCTGAAAGGGCGGCTGCATTTTTTGTCACGCCTTTGGCCAATAAAGCCGCTGTACGCATTTCGCCGAGCATATCAATGTCGTTATTACTGGCAGAACCGTCAGTGCCTAAAGCGACATTAACACCGGCTTCTAATAAACGGGGAACAGTACAAAAACCGCTGGCTAATTTTAAATTTGATTCAGGGCAATGCACCACGTGAACAGAGTTTGCGGCCAATTTTTCAATGTCGTCCTCGTCTAGCGCCGTCATATGCACGGTGATTAAATCCGGACTTAATAGGTCTAAGTTACTCAGACGTGTGAGTGGTTTTTTACCGTGTTTTTCAATGGCATCATCTACTTCACGTTGTGTTTCATGAACGTGAATGTGCATGGATAAGCCCAGCTCGTCCATAATCGGTTGAAGCGTTTTGAAGGACTCATCCGACACGGTGTAAGGCGCATGGGGGGAAAATGAAAAGCTAATCAACCGATGATGATTAAATTGATCCCGAACGGCCAAGCCTTTGGAAATATATTCATCCAGGGTTTTCGCCCAGCGAGTTGGGAAATCAATCACAGGAATGCCTATGTTGGCACGAATCCCCGCACGCGATACCGCCAATGCCGTTTGGTCAATAAAGAAATACATGTCGTTAAAGCAGGTTGTGCCGCTTCGTATCATTTCAGCAATCGCCAACTCAGTGCCGTCTTTAACAAACTGCTCATCGGCTAATTCGGTTTCAGCCGGCCAAATATGTTCATTCAGCCATTCATCAAGCGGTAGGTCATCTGCGAGGCCTTTCAGCAAACTCATGGCCGCATGGGTGTGCGCGTTAACAAATCCCGGAACGATGGCATGATCGTTCAACTCAACAAGGTTTAACGGCGAATATTTTGACGCCTCATTTTGCGGCAATAAATCAATGATTTTATCATCATCAATAATCAACGAATGATGATGCAGTACGCTATCATCGGCATCTACCGTTATAATCCAACGGGCATTAATTTGAAGGCTTACTTGCATAATATAATGAATAAAGAAACGTTGATGTATGACACCATTCGGCCAGTTAGTTGGCAGGATAATGGTGTGCGCTTATTAGATCAGCGACAATTACCTGAACACGAAGTATATCTACATATAACAAGCACGCAAGCCTTGTATCATGCGATTAAAGACATGGTAGTACGTGGTGCGCCAGCAATAGGAATTGCCGCCGCTTACGGCGCCGTGCTGGCCGCTAAAGAAGCGGCTAGCAAGGCTAATGATGGATTTGAGCAACGATTCCACGATAAATTGGCTTTATTAGCATCATCCCGCCCAACTGCCATTAACCTATTTAATGCGCTGACTGCTGCCAAGCAAGTAAATAATCCGTTACATCATTTATTGGCTTGGGCTGATCAGTGGCTGGCGGATGACATTACCGCAAACAAACGCATTGGTTCACATGGAGCGGCTTGTTTTGGCAAGGGAGTCAATGTATTAACCCACTGCAATGCCGGCGCTTTGGCAACGGGTGGTTATGGAACGGCCTTAGGTGTTATTCGTTGCGCGTATCAACAAGGTAAACTCAACACCATTTACGCCGATGAAACGCGGCCTTGGAACCAAGGTTCACGATTAACCTTATGGGAGCTGCAAAAAGAAAACATACCGACCACTTTAATTGCCGACAGTGTTGCGGCATCGTTAATGCAACAAGGCAAAGTGGATTGGGTTGTTGTGGGCGCAGACAGTATTTGCATGAACGGCGATATTGCTAACAAAATCGGCACCTATTCATTAGCCGTTTTAGCCAAACACCACGGGGTTAAATTTATGGTGGCAGCGCCGGTAACGACCATTGATATAAACGCCAAGACAGGCGCGGACATTATCATTGAGCATCGTTTAGCAGATGAAATATTGCCAAATTACTATAAAAAAACAACAGCCAGTGCGTTAAACCCCGTGTTTGATGTAACGCCCGCTAATTTAATATCTGCCATCGTGACGGAAAAAGGCGTGATTGAATCGCCAGATGCCAGTAAAATGCAGTTTTTAATTTCATAAAAGAAGACGATTCATGTCTCAAATACTAGCAATCGCGGCAGGTGGGTCATTAGGTGCAGTTATGCGCCACCTTGTTTCGACTGGCGTTTACAGCTGGTTTGGGCGCGGCTTCCCCTACGGAACGTTAACCGTTAACGTGTTAGGTTCGTTGGCAATGGGCTTGTTGTATGAATTATTTTTACAACGTTTATCCATTTCACCGGAAGTAAGGGCGCTACTGTTGGTTGGTTTTCTCGGTGCTTTTACTACGTTTTCAGCATTTTCTATAGAAACAGTCCACTTGATAGAGCAAGGCGACTTGCTAAAAGCAGTGGGTAATATCTTGGCCAGTGTGATTTTATGCGTACTGGCAACATGGTGCGGGCTTCTAATAGCCAGGCAGTTATAAACGCGCTGATGGCGCACATTCAATAATAAACAACAGCTACATACAGGAACACTAGATGTTAGATCCACAGTTAATAAGAAATAACCCAAATGAAGTAAAAGACGCCATGCAACGACACGGCGCCGACTTAGACGTAGATGCGTTTAACCTACTTGAAACTCAACGAAAAGAGATTCAAGTTAAAACCCAAACATTACAAAGCGAGCGTAATAGCCGTTCAAAATCTATTGGTCAGGCAAAAGCCAACGGTGAAGACATACAGCCTTTACTAGACAGCGTGTCGCAGTTAGGCGACGAGCTAAAAGCTGCTGAGACCGAATTAAGCGGTATACAAGCACAACTGCAAGATATTCAAATGTCGCTGCCTAATGTGCTGTCTGATGACGTGCCCAGCGGTAAAGACGAAGAACAAAATATTGAGCTTAAAACCTGGGGCGACGTGCCAAGCTTTGACTTTGATGTAAAAGATCACGTTGATTTAGGTCAAGCACTCGGCGGCATTGATTTTGAAGCCGGTGCGAAAATAGCGGGTTCTCGTTTCGTCGCACTGTCCGGCCCGCTTGCAAGGCTACAACGGGCGCTAACACAGTTTATGCTAGATACTCACACCGACAAACATGGCTACCGCGAAACGTATGTACCGTATTTGGTTAATAAAGAAAGTTTGTTTGGTACCGGGCAATTACCCAAGTTTGAAGACGACTTATTCAAAATGTCGGGTGATTCACCGTATTACTTAATCCCAACCGCCGAAGTGCCGGTGACTAATTTAGTCCGCGATGAAATTATTAGTGCAGATGATATGCCGCTAAAATTTGTTGCGCACACACCGTGTTTCAGAAGTGAAGCGGGGGCCTATGGCCGTGATGTTCGCGGCATGATTCGCCAACATCAATTTGAGAAAGTAGAACTGGTGCAAATTGTTAAAGCCGGTGATTCAGTTAAGGCGCACGAGGAACTAACGCTACACGCCGAAGGCATTCTTCAAGCACTTAAGCTGCCGTATAAATTAATGTTACTGTGCTCAGGTGATACTGGCTTTTCGTCCACTAAAACATTTGACCTTGAAGTGTGGTTACCGGGGCAATCTGCCTACCGTGAAATTTCATCGTGCAGTAACTTCAGCGATTTTCAAGCGCGTCGTTTGAAGGCCCGCTGGCGTAACCCTGAAACTGGCAAACCGGAGTTAGTACACACCGTCAACGGTTCAGGTTTAGCGGTAGGCCGCACACTGATAGCCGTGATGGAAAACTACCAACAAGCCGATGGCTCGATTAAAGTACCAGACGTGTTGAAAGCTTACATGGGTGGTTTAGAAACGATTACGCTTTAGCATTAAACAACAGACATAAAAAAACCCCGTATTCGGGGCTTTTTTACATGAAAATTTATAACTTAATCACGACCACTCATCGCACCTAAAATGTGTAACAAGCTAGTAAATAAGTTAAACAAGCTAATGTACAAAGTAACCGTCGCCATAATGTAGTTAGTTTCACCGCCGTGGATAATGGCACTAGTTTGGTACAAAATCATGCCAGACATCAACATGATGAACATAGCAGAAACACCTAACGATAGAGCAGGGATGTTAAACACCATTGCGCCAATACCGGCAAGGAACGCCACTAAAATACCCACCATTAAGAAGCCAGAAATAAAGCTAAAGTCTTTCTTCGTGGTTAACGCATAAGCCGAAAGTCCAAGGAAGATAACGCCTGTGCCGCCCAGTGATGTCATTATCAGTTCATGGCCATTTGAATAAGCATTCAAATACATGTTTAAAATAGGGCCTAGAGTCATACCCATAAAGCCTGTTAATGCAAACACACAGGCAATACCGATGGCACTGTTTCTAAATTTAGTTGTAAGCCATAACAAGCCAAAATAGCCAACAAGCGTCACAATCATACCCGGATGAGGTAAATTCATGCTCATTGAAAGGGCCGCTGTGCCAGCGCTGAATATCAACGTCATTGCTAACAATATATAGGTATTCTTTAATACCTTGTTGGTCGCTAGAATGCTCGCTTCGCTGCGCGCTATTGATTGATTAAATTGATTCACTTATACACCTCACTAAAGTTAATAATGCTTACTAATCTGACTGCCATTGGCAGAATTGGTTCAATCGTACTGAATTATAAAAAATCTTCAAGTCTTTTAATGATTCTGCTGGAAAAGAGTCCGATACTTCAGTAGTATGCGCGGCTTGGAAGAGAAACTTATGTTTTTCTTTATATAGCCGCTTAAAACTGGAAGGATGGCAGAGCGGTTGAATGCACTAGTCTTGAAAACTAGCATGGGTTAACGCCCATCCAGGGTTCGAATCCCTGTCCTTCCACCAATTGTTTTAAAAAATCAGCCCCTTATGGTGCTGATTTTTTTTGTCTTTTTGCTATCGCTTGTTTCCTGGTGTTGTTTGTTTAAATCTGCGGTAAAAACTGCTTTTATATCAAAAGGCAAGTCAAGCATCAACAACTTGCGCAAGCTCGCTTTAAATGTCGTTGAGTGGTTGTGTAATCTAACCACAACAGGTATCTGCGAGAATACTGTTAAACCCTGTAACAAAGGTTAAATAAAGGCGGTTGTTTTTTCGTCAGCCGCGCAAATAAAAAAAGCCCCAGTAAAAACTGGGGCTTTTTATTAAAACGCGATACCTTTTTATTCCTTGATTTTTTCTGGAGCAGCATCTGAGCTTGCTTGTTTAGCGACAGGTTTAGGCGTTTCAGCTTTAGGGCTTTCTACCGTTGGTTTAGACGCTTCAGCTTTAGGACTTGCTACCGTTGGTTTAGGCGCTTCAGCTTTAGGACTTTCTGCCGCTTGTTTAGGTGCTTCAGCTTTAGGGCTTGCTGCCGGTGGTTCGCTTCAGCTTTAGGGCTTGCTACCGTTGGTTTAGGTGCTTCAGCTTTAGGGCTTTCTGCCGCTGGTTTAGGCGCTTCAGCTTTAGGACTTCCTACCGTTGGTTTAGGCGCTGCATCGTTATTGGATGTTTGCTCAACGTCTGCTTTAGGCTTTGCTGACGTATTACGGCGCCTTCTGCGTGGATGACGCACGCCTGTTTTTTCTGTCGCGCTATCAGCCTTAGCGTCGTTTGGTTTTTCAGCGGTTGCTTTCTCTTGGCTTTCTACGGCGACCTTTTTATCCACCGGCTTTTGCTCAACTGATTGCTCAACAACCGGTTTAACGCTGTCTATAGCAGTTGCCGGTTCATTATCATTTGCTGTTGTGTCAGTTGAATTACCGCTGGTTTCCTTAATGGCGTTGTTTTCTTGATTGGCCGGTGAGCGACGAGGTCTTCTGCGTCTGCGTGTTGGCTTGTCCGAAGAGTTATTGCCATCCGTTTTACCTGCTTCAGGACTGCCTTGTGCTACCTGTTGCTGTTTGTCCAGTTCTTTTTGTTCCGTATGGGGCTTCTCCTGACGTTGTTTATTATCAGACGTCTTTTGCTGTCCTTGACCCTTATTACGGTTTTGCTGGTTACGGTTTCTGTTACGGTTTCTATTCCTATTTTTATTTTGACCTTCACCATCTTTTGGGCGTTGCTGGCGATTTTGCTGCGGGCGCCTATTGCTGGTTTTTTTAGGTTGTTCTTTTTTCACTTCATCGGTTGACGATGGAATGATTTTATTGAACATTCGCTTAAGGAAGCCTTCCGTTTTAGCCTCTTCTTTAGCGGCGGGAACTGGACGTTGCGTGGCTGGCACAACGGTTTGTACAACGGCTTTTTGCTGTTCAACGGGGTCTCGTTTGTACGGTTTAACTTCGCGTATTTCATCATGAGGAACACGTTCATGGCTGGCAGTTGTGTCGTCCTTAACGTCTTTTGTACGAATTCGTTCTATTTCATACTGAGGCGTTTCTAGGTGCTTATTTGGCACGACAATAATTGAAACCTTATGGCTCTTTTCTATTTGCTCAACTTCCGAGCGTTTTTCATTTAAGACAAAGGTTGCACAGTCAATAGGCACTTGAACAATAACTCTTGCCGTGTGCTCTTTCATCGCTTCTTCTTCTAAAATACGAATGATTGAAAGCGATAGCGACTCAACGCTACGAATGGTCCCTTGGCCATGGCAGCGCGGGCACACGGGCAAGCTTGATTCAGTCAGTGATGAGTGAATGCGCTGACGTGACATTTCAAGCAAGCCAAATCGAGATATTTTACTGAATTGAATACGCGCTCTATCGTGCTTCATGGCTTCTTTTATGCGAGCCTCAACCATGCGTTGGTTTTTACTCGGCCCCATGTCAATAAAGTCGATAACGAATAAGCCACCCATATCACGGATACGTAACTGCCTTGCAACTTCGTCTGCGGCTTCTAAATTAATATTAAGCGCGGTGGTTTCAAAATCTGCGCCTTTGGTAGCTCGCGCGGAGTTGATGTCGATTGAGGTAAGTGCTTCAGTCGGATCAATAACAATTGAGCCGCCCGATGGAAGAGGGACTTCACGGCCATACGCTGTTTCAATTTGGCTTTCTATTTGATAACGGGTAAACAGTGGCACGCTGTCTTCATATAACTTAACGCGTGATAGATATTGCGGCATAATTTGCTGCATAAAATCATGAGCCAAGTTGTAAGACCCGACGCTATCAATAAGCACTTCATCTATGTCTGCACGTAGGTAATCACGAATAGAACGTATAACAAAGTTACTTTCTTGGAAGATTAAGTAGGGCGCTTTGCGGTCTTCTGATGCACGGCTAATGGCGTCCCAAAGTTGCGTTAGGTAGTTTAAATCCCATTGCAATTCTTCAGCGGATTTTCCAACACCTGCGGTACGTACGATAAGGCCAATATCTTCAGGAATATCTAGTTGATTTAAAACCTCACGCAACTCTGTTCTATTGTCGCCATCGATACGGCGTGAAATACCACCTGCACCGGGGTTGTCAGGCATCAATACCAAATAGCTGCCCGCTAAGCTTATTTGCGTTGTAAGGGCTGCGCCTTTGTTGCCACGTTCTTCTTTTTCAACTTGAACAACAATTTCCAGACCTTCTTTAATCTGGTTTTTGTCTTTTATAACGTGTGTATCAAGCCCAATCGCTTGACCGGTGATTTCTTTAAAGGGAAGAAAGCCATGACGGTCTCCGCCATAGTCAACAAAAACAGCTTCTAAACTACGTTCTACGCGGGTAATAAGCCCTTTGTAGATGTTTGATTTTTTCTGTTCTTTTTCTGGGACCTCAATATCAAGGTCATATAGTTTTTGTCCATCGACTAGTGCAACTCTTAGCTCTTCGGCATGAGTTGCATTGATTAAAATTCTTTTCATTGTGTTGTTTTCCTGATGCCGCACGGTCCACAGAAATAATAGGGTTGTGAGATGATGAAAGTTGATTCATTTGTTATTTGATTATCTTTAAATTTGTTTTGTTTGTTTAAAAATATTGATTTCTCACGAGGTCAGACATAAAAGCGTTAGTTTTTTATAACGATCTTTTTTTGTAATGTCCGTATTAAATTCCTGTTGTTTGTGGGCAATTAAAAATCGCTCATCTTGGGTCGAGCAAATAAAACCCGTTTGAATGTCGGTATAAACCAATACATTCAGATTCTTTGTAAAGCTGAGTTAAACGGAAAAAATCTTCCGCTTTAACGAAACTTATCCCCATTGGGGAACAGTAATTAAACGTTTGCATAGCCTTGCTATCAGACAACCGTTATTATGACTACCATCAGTTAGTAACGCCATTAAAGACGACTAAACTCTTCTGACTATAGCAAGTAAATCTAACAACATCAATCAGATAAGCTGTAAAGTTAAAATTTTATGAAAACACAGGTACATGACCAAGTTCGATATATCGAAGTTGATGAGAACTCAGAAGGGCAGCGTCTTGATAATTTCTTAATGAGTCAGCTCAAAGGTGTGCCAAAAGGCCATATTTACAAAATTATCCGTCGCGGTGAGGTGCGTATTAACAAAGGGCGGATAAAAAATGTTTATCGTCTGAAACTCAATGATGTAGTGAGGATTCCGCCAGTAAGAATAGATGAAAAAGATGAATCAAAACCCGCTAAATGGATGATTCAAAGCATAGAAAAAAGAATTATTCATGAAGATAAAGATTTATTGGTTCTTAATAAACCCTCTGGCATAGCTGTCCATGGTGGTACTGCCAACAATCATGGTGTTATTGATGCCTTACGTTTCTTACGCCCTGATGAACGCTACCTTGAATTAGCACATCGACTTGATAAGGCAACCTCGGGTTGCTTAATGATTGCTAAAAATAGAAAAATGCTGAACGGCCTACAATCTTTATTGAGAAACAGAACCATCAATAAGACGTATACGGCTTTAGTCTGTGGCGTTATTCACCAAGCATCAATTACTGTTAAAGCACCGCTGGAAAAACGAACATTAGACAGTGGAGAACACCGCGTTCGTGTGCATCCAGAAGGGAAAAAGTCGGAAACAACGTACGAAAAAATCCAATCATATAAAAACGCCACACTTGTTTACGCATCACCGAAGACAGGGCGAACACATCAGATTAGGGTGCACGCCAAGCATTTGGGGCACGCTATAGCCGGCGACGAGCGCTATTCAAGCCCCTCTCAATATAAACAATACAGAGAAAATGGTTTGAAACGATTATTTTTACATGCGAGTAAACTCAACTTTATTCACCCTTTAACGGATGAAAAAATGTCATTTGAAGCCCCACTAGATGCCGAGCTAAAGAGCTTTTTAAAACAATTATGATACGTGACTACGATTTAATCGTTTTTGATTGGGACGGAACCTTGGTTGATTCTATCGATTGGATTGTTGACTGCATTCGACACGTAGCTGAAGAGCAGAACTTAGTTAAGCCTGACGAACGAAGCTGTAAAGATATTATTGGCTTGAGCTTATCCGAAGCGATGTTGCAGCTTTTTCCCGCTATCTCGGATGCCAATAAACTGGCGATGGTCGAGTTGTACCGAACACGGTATTTGGCAAAAGGCAGTTCAGGCAATGATTTATTCTTGGATGTGATGCCCGCGTTAACGGCTTTAAAGAAAATGAATAAAACATTAGCCATTGCCACAGGAAAAGGGCGACAAGGTCTGGACAGAGGGCTTGATGGCACTGGCATTCGTTCATTTTTTAAGTATTTTCGCTGTGCCGACACCATGAAATCTAAGCCCAGCCCACACATGCTTTTTGATATTATGGAAGAAAGTAACATCAAGCCCGAGAAAACGCTCATGATTGGCGATTCAACACTCGATTTAATCATGGCTAACAATGCGGGTGTTGCCAGCATTGGCGTGACGACTGGGGCACATTCTCACGAAGAACTTAAACAGCACGCGCCGTTAGCGTGTATAAACAACTTAATGGAATTATTTAAGAGGTAACGATGGCATTGTTTGGAAAGGATAAAGTTGAGCAAAACGATCAACAGTGGCAACGCTCTGTACTTGAAAAAGTCGCGTTGGCATCGGTTGTTGAACAGAGGAGAAGCCGCCGTTGGGGGATTTTCTTTAAGCTTTTGTTTTTGGCCTACATTGTCATTATCAGCAGCCTTGCTATGTCGCCGATGAACGGCGTCTCAAAAATAGCTGGCGGCTCACACACGGCTGTTATTGATGTGAAGGGAATTATTGTTTCGGGCGGCGAAGCCGATGCAGGAATGATAATAAAAAGTTTAAACAAGGCGGTACAAGATCCGAATACTAAGGGCATTATCTTGCGTGTAAATTCACCCGGTGGTAGCCCAGTACAATCGAGCTACGTTTACCAAGCGATTCGTGACATTAGAAAAGAATACCCTGATATCCCTATTCACGCCGTGGTTGAAGATTTGTGTGCATCGGGTGGTTACTTTATCGCCTCTGCTGCCGATAAAATATTTGTTAATGAGTCCAGTATTGTCGGCTCTATCGGCGTGGTAATGAACGGCTTTGGTTTTACAGACGCGATGAAGACACTGGGTGTTGAACGCCGCTTATATACTGCGGGTGAGCATAAGGGTTTCTTAGACCCATTTTCCGATGTCAATCCGGGTGAACAAGCACACGTGCAGAGTTTGCTGAATGATATCCATCAAGAATTCATACAAGCGGTTAAGACGGGGCGTGGTGATCGTTTAAAACAGAACCCTGATCTATTTAGCGGCCTTGTTTGGGCAGGCTCTGAAAGTATTCAACTGGGCTTAACTGACGCCATCGGCAATGTTGAATCGGTAGCAAAAAATGAAATTGGCGAAGAAAAAATTGTCGATTTCACCGCTCAACAACCTTTTCTTGAGAAGCTGGCTAAAGGCATGGGTGTTGCGATGGCAGAATTTGCCGCAACATTGACATCGATGAACGCGAATAAAATATTCTAATTCTGATTATTCAGCTAGAATTCATACGACGCTATTAAACTAATCACTAACATGATGAATCAACTTTCTTTTATTCGTTTAATCAAGCTGCTGGCTTTCGCTGCTCTTATTTATGTAACGTCAACAACACTGGTTGTTGCTTGCAATACCAGTATTGTTCTAGCTGAAGCCGAGGTTATTACCTTAGATCAAGCCGTTAACCGAATCCGAAAGAATAGAAAAGCAAAAGTTTTAGGTGCAGAAACATTGCATATAGATGGTAAACCGGTACATGTTATTAAGGTGTTGACTAAAACAGGTCATGTTAAAAAAATTCGTATTAGACCTAACGCTAAGCGCTAAATTCTACAGACAAAAGGACGTATCATGCGAGTACTGGTTGTCGAGGATGACATAACACTGCAACAACAATTGGTTAACAGTTTAAGCAAAAAGGGCTACGCGGTTGATGCGGTTGATAATGGCCAAGACGCTTTGTATTTTGGTACTGAATTTCCTATTGATATCGCCATTGTGGATTTGGGCCTGCCCGATATATCCGGCATGGACGTCATCAAACAGCTACGCGCTAAGGACTTAACGTTCCCTATACTGATTCTTACCGCAAGAACACGCTGGGAAGAGAAGGTAGAAGGGCTTGAGGCGGGTGCGGATGATTATTTGGTAAAACCGTTTCATACCGAGGAATTGCTAGCACGCATGAACGCCTTGATACGACGGTCAGCTGGCGTGGCGACGGCACAACTTGTTTGTGGCCCCATCACCCTTGATACTAACGCGCAACAAGTACTGGTTAATGAAACACCTGTTCAATTAACTGCTTACGAATACAAAATGCTTGAATACATGATGATGCACTCAGGCCGTGTTATTTCTAAAACTGAAATAACCGAGCATATTTATGATCAAGACTTTGACCGTGACAGTAATGTGATTGAAGTGTTTGTTGGCCGCTTACGAAAAAAACTCGACCCCGAAGAACAGCATAAACCTATAGAAACCTTACGTGGAAGAGGCTATCGATTTTCCATTCCGCTTAACAGTTAAGCGGAATTCAACCCGATATAAACAATGAATAGCAGCATTCAATCTCGCCTGCTTATTTCTGCAAGTATCGTCTTAATTAGCTTTTTAAGCTTGGCCGCCTTTGTATTGGATGCTGCGTACAAAAGAGGCGCTCAACAAGCCTTACATGACCAACTCCAAATCCACCTGTATGCCATTTTAGCAAAAGCAGAACTGAGCAAAAATAATCGCTTGATGGTGCCGTCAGGTTTGTCTGAACCACGGTTTATGCAAGTGGCATCCGGTTTGTACGCCTATATTTTTGACACTAACGGTGAGGTCGTCTGGCGAAGCTCTTCATCAACGGGCGAACAAATAAACTCGGTTAAAAGCCTAAGCCCTGGTCAGAAAACGTTTATGCGTAGCTCATTACCCGGGCGACCCAGCATTGAATTGCACTATAAAGCGATCTTAGAAAACGCATTTAATCAATCCAGTCGCTTTGAATTTGTTGTGATTGAATCTAGCGATAGCCTAGATAATCAAGTGGCAAGTTTTCGTTCTGTTTTATGGCAATGGTTAGGCGGCATTGGCCTTTTATTGCTTATCGTTCAGTACTTTATTATACGAATCAGCTTACAACCGTTACGGCATATCGTGCTTGATCTTGAGAAAATACAACAAGGCCATGCGCAACACTTAGAGACGCACTACAGTGATGAGCTAAAGGACATTGCAAATACCTTGAATAGGTTAATTGACAATGAACGCACACACCTAAAACGTTACAGAAACACGCTCGCTGACCTTGCGCACAGCCTAAAAACACCGTTATCTGTTCTGACGGGGCTCTATGGACAAAAAAGCTTATCGACGACGGACATTAAAACGCTAGAAACTCAAACCTTACAAATGCGCCAGTTAGTTGATTATCAATTGCAAAAGGCTGCGGCAAAAGGCCATCAAACGTTGGCCTTGCCCCTGCAAATTCAGCCCATTGCTCAGCAAATTATTACCTCATTAGACAAAGTGTATCTTGATAAACAACTAACCGTTGTAACAACCATTGATGAGTCCATTAAGTTCAATGCAGAGAAGGGCGATATGTTTGAGCTGTTTGGTAACTTACTTGATAACGCGTATAAGTGGGCAAATTCGAAGGTCTACATTCGTGTTCAAAACGGCAGTGATGCTACAAAACAAGGCGTCCAAATAATGATTGAAGATGACGGGCCAGGAATAGCAAAAAACGAGCTTGATAATGTACTGCAACGCGGTATTCGCGCGGATGAATCAACCCATGGTCACGGCATCGGTTTAGCCGTCGTCAATGAGCTGGTTTCTTTGTATAACGGTAGCTTAAAATCGGGAGCTGGGGATTTGGGTGGTCAACAGTGGCTGATATTTTTACCTAACCGTTAACCTCGCATCTAAATCAACCACTTTTACCCAAATTGTATTTTTTCGTTTGTTCGTCTGAACATGACGCCCTAATATTTTGGATGATGTTTTCGATGAATTGTCATGAATCCCAGCTAATTCAATCCAGGTGTTTAACCGACCTCGAACAACACTAGAGGCACGTATGAATTTTGCCGACGATCTGTTCTCAGACAATGGACTTTCATACCACGGTGCAATGTCTAAAATTACCGAATCATTGGCGAGACGAGGCGTGACATAAAAGCCATTTGATGCGTCTTTGTAATTCGTATTGCTCGAAATATGGCTGTGGCCAGCGTATTGTTGTACAGAAAAATTGGTTATCGGCTCGCTGACGCCTTCAGAAATATGTGCAGTATGACCCTCTAAAACGTGAATGCTTTGGTTGTTTCTATTATTTGAACTATCTGTCGTACTGTAAACTTTTAGCTTCCCTGAGTACGAGCTGTTAACGCCCGAGCCAACGCCAATTTTAACCCTGCTATTGACATTATAGCCTTCGGTTTGTTGATCAAATTTACCGTTACGATTAACGTAAATAATCAGCCGATGAGAAGGCTGATCTAACTTTTTGATAAGCCTTTTAATGTCAGCCAAATTGTTAGCATGAACGCGAAGAATAAGTTCGTTGCGCGCCGCGCCGACCGTTTCATCCGCTTGTAAAAAGGGTTTAATGCTGGGAATAATATCTGATGCTGTTTTGTGACTGAGTGTGTAAAACGTGAGTTCTGCATTTGCTGACGTAGCGACCAGCAACAAACATAAGATAATAGCGAGTTTAATGTTCATAATAATGCCGAACGAAATTCAGTATCAACCTCGCTTCTTGCCCATGAGTCTAAAAAGAACGTCATCAGCCGTGAATTTTGATCAGCGTCCGAAAAGTTACATTTGGCCTCATAGTGTTGGTGGTTGGGCAATTGAAAATAAGCACTTTTATCAAAGCAAATAAAATCATCCTCACGCGAATGAATAAGAGGGTTTATCGTTTTAAAAAAGACACTGCTCGAATGGCGGTGCGCAAGGCTTAAAAGCCGATGAGATACGCGTGTAATTGGACGACTTTCATTCACTAACACATTAATTTTAGTTCGGTGATTTTTGAGGCAAAACTGCTCACAAGCGAGGACAACTTCTTCGGTATCAAAAATGACAGGGCATAGAATATGGCTGTAAATGTTAACCTCAGATTTTGTTTGCTTAATTAGAGAGACTAACGCAAATTTATCTTCTTCAAAAGAATTCAAATCAAAGGTTGTTTTTGTTTCCCTGAAAACGGCATCTTTAAATTCATCATTCGGCATCGTTTACTCCAAACACACTACACAGTGACAGTTAACCAGTGCTATTGATGAATTGCAAATAAACAAAAAAAACCGAATCAAACGATTCGGTTAAATGAACAAGACGTAAAGCTTATAAAAAGGGGAGAGGGAGGAAAATAAACTCTTCAAACCGCCTTGTTGTATTTAAATATAGCAGCTCAATATGAACAAAACATGAATTACGTCACACTTTAAGAGTTCTCTGTAATATTTTTTGCCAATGCTTCAGCACAACCTGTGTAACTGGCGGGTGTCATTTCCAACAGCAACTGTTTAGCATCTTCAGGTATATCCAATGTTTTAATAAACGCCTGCATAGACGCTTGGTCAATGCCTTGTCCACGGGTCAGTTCTTTTAGCTTTTCGTACGGTTTTTCAATGCCGTAGCGACGCATAACAGTTTGGATGGGTTCTGCGAGCACTTCCCAGTTAGCATCTAAATCGGCCAATAACTTAGCTTCGTTAATTTCTAATTTAGAAATTCCTTTTTGTAACGATTTAAAACCAATCAAGCTATGCGCTAAACACGTGCCTAAGTTTCTTAAAACAGTTGAATCGGTTAAATCACGTTGCCATCTGGAAATAGGCAGCTTTTCTGAAAAGTGATTCATCAGCGCATTAGCAATACCGAAATTGCCTTCAGCGTTCTCGAAATCGATCGGGTTAACTTTATGCGGCATGGTGGATGAACCAATTTCACCAGCAATGGTTTTTTGCTTAAAGTAACCAACGGAAATATAACCCCAGGCATCACGCGAGAAATCAATCAAAATAGTGTTTATACGCGCAAACACGTGGAAATATTCCGCGATGTAATCGTGAGGTTCAATTTGGATTGTATAAGGGTTAAACGTTAGCCCTAACGATTCTACAAATTCTTCAGCAAACATTGGCCAATCAATGTCTGGGTAAGCCGAGTAGTGCGCATTATAGTTGCCCACAGCGCCGTTGATTTTGCCCATAATATCAATATCTTCTAACTGCAATAATTGACGCTCTAAACGTGCAACGACATTAGCAAACTCTTTACCCATAGTCGTTGGCGATGCTGTTTGCCCATGTGTGCGAGACAGTAAAGGCATCGCAGCGTAATCAATGGCCTTCGATTTAATGTCATCAATCACATTGGCAATCGCCGTGCCCATTACCTCATCACGGCCTTCTTTAAGCATTAAGGCGTATGACAAGTTATTGATGTCTTCCGACGTACAAGCGAAGTGAATAAATTCATTTACCGCGAGCAGTTCTGCATTGTCAGACGTTTTTTCTTTTAGAAAATATTCAACGGCTTTAACATCGTGGTTAGTGGTGCTTTCAATCGTTTTAACGCGCTGCGCATCGTCTAATGAAAAATTAGTAACGATACTGTCTAAAAGCTCATGTGTGCCGTCTGAAAAAACAGGCACTTCAGCTATTTCTTTATGCTCAGATAAGGCTTGCAACCAACGAACTTCAACGGTTACTCGGGCTTTAATTAACCCAAACTCTGAGAAAATAGGGCGTAATTCGTCAACTTTACCGGCGTAGCGGCCGTCAACAGGGGAAAGGGCGTTTAACTTGTTTAGTGTCATGTGATTGATTTTGTTTTGGGTGAATTAAGAATGAGGTTGAATTAAAAAGTATTGTCTATTATACCGCCACCGAGGCAAATGTTTTTGTCATAAAAAACAACAGATTGTCCTGGTGTCACGGCACGTTGTAAATCGTCAAATTTAACGGTGCAATGACCATCGTTATTTACGGTTACATGGCAGGTTTGATCTTTTTGGCGATAACGGGTTTTAGCGGTACAGGTAAACTCACCAACAGGTGCTTGTGAACTTACCCAACTCATTTGTGAAGCATGTAACTCTTTGCTTTGCATTAACGCATGGTCATGCCCTTGGGCAACCAATAGAATATTATTAATGAGGTCTTTTTTTACCACGTACCAAGGTGCTTCCTCAGCTGTTTTAACGCCACCAATGCCAAGCCCTTGGCGTTGGCCTAATGTGTAATACATCAACCCTTGATGCTGGCCAACTACTTCGCCTTCAGGTGTTTTAATTTCACCGGGTTGTGCAGGTAAATATTGCTGTAAAAAGTCTTTAAACTTACGTTCGCCAATAAAACAAATACCGGTGCTGTCTTTTTTACGGCTGGTAATAAAGCCAGCTTTTTCGGCTAGTTCCCGTACAACCGGCTTTTCTATGTGCCCAATAGGAAATAGGCTGCGGCTTAATTGCGATTGCCCCAGCGTATACAAAAAATAGCTTTGATCTTTGTTGTTATCTAAACCGCGCAGCAGTTGAAATTGATCATCTTTTTCACGAATTTGAGTGTAATGCCCAGTAGCAATATAGTCTGCGCCTAATGCAGTGGCGTAGTCTAAAAAGGCTTTAAATTTAATTTCGCGGTTGCATAAAATATCTGGGTTGGGTGTTCGGCCTGCCGCATATTCTTTTAGGAAATCTTCAAAAACATTATCCCAATACTCCGTGGCGAAATTAACGGTTTTAAGCTCAATGCCTAATGTGTCGCATACCTGTTGCGCATCCTCTAAATCTTCCTTAGCTGTGCAATACTCCGTGCCATCGTCTTCATCCCAGTTCTTCATGAACAAGCCTGTTACATCGTGTCCTTGTTCAAGCAAGCGCAACGCAGCAACGGATGAGTCAACACCACCCGACATGCCAACCATTACATTATAAGTTGTCATAAATTAAGATGAGTCCGCCGTTTACTAGACAAATGATTTAACGGTATCTAAAGGATATTTCTTACCGTCTAGATAGTCGTTAAGGCTTTCAAGAATCATCGGGCCTCTTAAACGCTGTTCGTTTTGCAAAATTTCATCATGTGTCATCCAAACCGCACGAATAATACCTTCATCAAGTTTATCCGCGATGTGCTTTTCACAAACGGAACCGGAGAACGTGGTACGAAAATAGGTCGTATCATTTGCTTCGTTGTACCAAAGGTAGGAACCCACCATAAAAGAAGGTGTAAAACGATAACCCGTTTCCTCAAGCGTTTCACGTATGACAGCAGCTTCGATGGTTTCTCTCGGTTCTAAATGTCCCGCAGGTTGGTTTAATACAGCACCAGTAGGGGACTCTTCCTCAACCATAAGAAATTTTCCGTTAAGCTCAACAATAGAGGCAACGGTAACATTGGGTTTCCAGATCATGCGGGGACGTTATAGTTTTTGATTAACCATTATAGAATAAATCGGTTAGGGCGGGCTTAAAACTGCTTACTAACAAGCTTGCTTATCTATTTAACTCCCTTACCTTTGCTTAATTAACTATTTGACTAGTTGCTAGCCTTGTATAATAGGTCGCTAATAATGCCGTATTCTGATGCTTAGTTTCATTGTTAATAGCAGGGGTAAGCAATACGGTGATTGAACCTTCACTAAGGAATAGACATGAAAATATGTGGCGTAGAGCTGACGGGTAATGATGCGGTTATTTGCTTGCTTGAATTAGATAAGCATCAATTTAATTTACCTGACTGTAGGGTGCGAAAAATCACGTTACCTAAAAACCATACACGTGGAGACCTTCAATATTTCCAATCGACATTCGTTAAGTTAATGAATGATTACGCCGTTACTACGATTGCGATTAAAGAACGACCACCAAAAGGGAAGTTTGCCGGTGGCGCTATTGGTTTTAAATTAGAGGCCGCACTTCAGTTAATTGCCGATTTTGATGTGACCGTGATACCGCAAAAGGATATTAAAATTGGGCTATCTGAAAATACTTTACCCATTACGTTTGCTGAGACAGGTTTAAAGGTATTTCAAGAGGGTGCATTTAAGGTGGCTTATGTGGCGCAAGTGTTACGGTAATTAAAAAAAGTGAATGTTATGTCCAACATTAGGTTGTTTCATATGGCAATACCGAGCTACGGCCATTCACGAGCGTTTCGTTGCTTGTGGCTTCTTGAAGAGCCAGGCACGGACGATTTTGAAGTTTGTATGCTAACGCCTGGACAACCTTATGCGCCACAAATGCAAAAACACGGGGTTATGCACTCGTACAAAATTCCTACTTTACAAATGGATGGTCACGAAATTGGTGATTCAGGTGTTATTTCACAACTTATTGCCGAAAGGTATCAAGAAAATAAACAGTTATTAGGTGTCGCGGCTGAAAGAATAGAGATGTTGCAATGGCTAGGAATGGCTGAGACATGTATTACCTTTAGAATGCCATTGTTGCACTTACTTATGGGTAATGGAACGAAATTAACTGATGTGCAAGCACAGTTAATTGAGCCAATGCGACAAGTATTTAGAGAGAATGTCGCCCATTTCGAGTCACATTTTGACAAGCAAGGTGGAGATTACCTTCTCGACAGCGGTTTTAGTATTGCCGACACGATGTGCGCCTTTAGCCTACATATGGGAGACTCATGGGGGCTTATGGATTTAAAATCAGGCGAGGCACCAAAAACTTTGGCTTATCTAGAACGTATGCGAGCAAGGCCTGCCTTTATAAACACAAAAAAGTACGCAGAGCTAACACCTGACCTATATGGTCGCGGCTGTGTTCCCATAGTCTAAGAGACTACAGGAACAGAGTATAAAAATGGTGATTGAATAAAAAGGTTGTTCTTACAACGAAGAGACCTTATTGTTTATTTTCGAGCAATTTTCACATAATATTTGTGGGAACACTTTTTTTACAACAATATACGAGACTTATATGAACTGGGATGCAATAGGGGCTATTGGGGACATTGTGGGGGCTTTTGCGGTAGTGGTCTCGTTGGTATATTTGGCTGTCCAAATTAGGGTACAAAGCAAAGAAACGCAAGCGTTAGCTATGCATGAGATATCAGCGGCTTTTCGAGATAGCATTAAACAGTACTCAGAAAATGGGGCAGCTGACATTTTTATCAGGGCAAAAAATGATATAGATTCACTTGATGAAACGGAACGGTTCCAGCTATTCACTTCTTGCCAACAAGTGTTACGTGTTTGGGAAGAAGCCTACTTAATGCATAAAAATGGCAGGCTTGATGATGACATGTGGATACCAATGGCTAAGCAATTCGTTTCATTTATGGATTTAACACACATTAGCTATTTTTGGAGTCTGAGAAAAGAGTTTTTTAACGATAAATTTAGAGCCTATGTAGATAACTGTGACGTCACAGAATATAAATTGTGACCCTGAAGTACGAGTAGCAAAATGTTAAAGTCTTTAAGACCCCCGAAAAAAACTGGGGTCAATCAATTCGATAAAGTTCTTTGCTGGTAGTGATAAAGCGCCTTTCCTTTTCATCGTAACACCATAATAGTAATCAGGAAAATATTTTGAAAGTGGCTTTGCAATGAGCTGTTCGTTACCTGTTAGCGACACACTGGTAACAATAGATAACCCTAGCCCAAGTTCCACGTATTTTTTTATTATCTCCCAACTCCACGCTTCTAATGACGCTTTATAGTTGAGTTTATGCTTTTGTAATACATCGTCCACAATACGCCATGTATTAAGGTGTTTTGGTGGCAAGATAAGGTCGTATTGAACAATTTCTTGCAGGCTGACATCGTCTACTGAGGCAAGCGGATGGCCAAACGGCATAATCAGCACGGGCACAAAGCGATATACCTGTTTGTACAAAATATCTGCCGGTATTTCCAGCATGGGGCCCACGGCAAAATCCACCTCGTTATTTCTGATAGCTTCAACGCCTGACTTACCGGACACGTTATGTAAACGTATATGTACGTTGGGGTAGCGTTGTTTAAATGTTTCAATAATATTAGGCAGTAAGTACAAAATACTGGCTTCACCGGCAGCGATGTTTATTTCGGTATTTTCTTCAGGATTATGCATGGCGGTAAAACGTGTGGGGAGGCTATCCATTTGCTCCACGAGCGGTTGCGCTAGCTCCAGTAGCTTTTTACCTGCGTCCGTTAGGCTGATTTTTGGGCCATTTCTAGTGAATAGCTTCGCTTTTAGCTCCTTTTCTAAACTTTGTATTTGTAGCGATACAGAAGGCTGACTGAGTTGTAATAATTCAGCAGCTTTTGAGAAACCACCTACTTTTGCAGCCATACAAAATGACCTAAGTTGTTTGTGCCTATTGGATTTTATTACTTGCTCACTCATTCACACATTCTATCATTAATTTTCTTAATGATAGAAATAGCTTTATTGGGATTGTAGGGGGATAGGAAACGCCTATAATGCACCGCACAATCATGATTAAGACAGTTTTAGGAGTTTAAAGCAGTGAAAGAATTAACATTTAAAGGTGAAATGACACCTGAATACGCCAGCATTTATACAGCAGAAGCGAATAACTTCGTAGCAACACTGGCTGAAGAGTTTGCTCCACATGTACACGCATTATTAGATGCACGTAAAGAAAGACAGGCAGAAATTGACGCGGGCGCATTACCTGATTTTTTACCTGAAACCAAAGCAATACGTGAAGGCGGCTGGTCTATTCTTGGCGTGCCTGACGACCTACAAGACAGACGCGTTGAAATTACTGGCCCTGTTGACCGTAAGATGATCATTAACGCGCTAAATGCTAACGTTAAAGTGTTTATGGCTGACTTTGAAGATTCACTGTCTCCTACATGGGAGAAGGTGGCTCAAGGCCAAATAAACATGCGTGATGCGGTTAATGGCACGATTAGCCTAGACGACCCAAAATCGGGTAAGCATTACGAATTAAATGAAGATCCTGCTGTGCTTATCTGCCGCGCACGTGGTTTGCATTTGCCTGAAAAACACATCCATTTATATGACCAAGAAATCCCAGGTGGCCTGATTGATTTTGGCTATTACTTCTTCCATAACTACAAAGCATTAACCGCAAAAGGGTCTGCTCCATACTTCTACATTCCTAAACTGCAATCTCATAAAGAAGCACGCTGGTGGGCTGACGTGATGGATACTGCTGAAGATTTAGTTGGATTAGAGCGCGGCACAGTTAAAGCAACAGTGCTTATTGAAACATTGCCGGCGGTATTTGAAATGGACGAAATTCTGCATGAATTTCGTGACCATATCGTGGCTCTAAACTGTGGCCGTTGGGATTACATCTTCAGTTATATTAAAACACTTAAAAATTTCCCTGATCGTGTGCTTCCAGATCGCCAAGCGGTCACCATGAACAAGCCTTTCTTAAGTGCTTATTCTCGCTTATTGATTAAAACGTGTCACAAACGTGGTGCATTGGCGATGGGCGGCATGGCTGCCTTTATTCCTGCTAAAGATCCTGAAGCTAACGCGGCTGTATTAAAGCGCGTAGTGGGTGATAAAACATTAGAAGCGCAAAATGGCCACGATGGCACATGGGTGGCTCACCCAGGCTTGGCTGATACAGCAATGGCTGTGCTTGATGAATACATCGGCGAAGGTAATGCCAACCAAATGAGCGTATCGCGTGCGGATGATGCTGACGTGACGGCTGCTGAATTACTAGAACCTTGTGAAGGCGACAGAACAGAAGAGGGCATGCGCGCTAACTTACGTATTGCGGTTCAATATATTGAAGCGTGGATTCAAGGCAACGGCTGTGTACCTATTTATGGCTTGATGGAAGATGCAGCAACCGCTGAAATTTCCCGTTCATCAATCTGGCAGTGGATTCACCACGGTAAAGACTTGAGCAACGGCAAAAAAGTCACCGTTGAACTGTTTCGTGAATTGATGAACGAAGAAATGGAAACGATTAAAGGCGAAGTGGGCGAAGAACGCTTTAACGCCGGTCGTTTTGATGAAGCGGCAAAAATCATGGATCGTTTCACAACATCCGAAGAGCTGGTTGATTTCTTAACCGTACCAGCTTACGACTACTTGTAATTTAAATTTAACGTTAACTTAAAAAAGGAGATAATAAATGTCATCTTATATAAATGATATAAATGCTGTTTCAGCATTGGTAGAAGCCAAAGGCGATTCTTGGGCTCCAATTAACCCTGAATCAATTGCACGTATGCGCGCGCAAAACAAATTCAAAACTGGCCTTGATGTAGCTCAATACACAGCTGATATCATGAACGCTGACATGGCTGCATTTGATGCAGACAAATCTCAGTACACACAGTCTTTAGGTTGCTGGCATGGTTTTATCGGCCAACAAAAAATGATTTCTATTAAGAAACATTTTGGTGGAAAAACTGATCGTCGCTACCTGTACCTTTCTGGTTGGATGGTTGCTGCACTACGCTCAGACTTTGGTCCTTTACCTGACCAATCAATGCATGAAAAAACTACCGTTGCTAGCTTGGTTGAAGAGTTATACACATTCCTACGTCAAGCAGATGCTCGTGAACTAGGCGGCTTGTTCCGTGACTTAGACGCTGCTCGTGAAGCTGGCGATGATGTTGCAGCAAAACGCGTACAAGATGCTATTGACAACCACGTAACTCACGTTGTGCCTATCGTTGCAGATATTGATGCGGGCTTTGGTAATGCAGAAGCGACTTACATCATGGCTAAGCAAATGATCGAAGCGGGTGCATGTGCACTTCAAATCGAAAACCAAGTAGCTGATGAAAAACAATGTGGTCACCAAGACGGCAAAGTAACCGTACCTCATGCTGACTTCCATTCTAAAATTCGCGCATTGCGTCACGCCTTCTTAGAACTAGGTATCGACAACGGTATTATCGTGTCACGTACTGACTCTGAAGGCGCTGGCCTTACGAAAGAAATTGCCGTTGTTAAAGAGCCAGGCGATCAAGGCGATCGTTACAACTCTTTCCTAGATGTTGAAGAAATCGACGTAGCAGACATGGCTGAAGGCGATGTATGCTTCAACCGTGATGGCAAATTGGTTCGTCCTAAGCGTTTACCTTCTGGTCTTTACCAGTTCCGTCAAGGCACAGGCGAAGAGCGTTGCGTATTCGATTCTATCGAAGCAATTAAAGCGGGTGCTGATCTTCTTTGGATTGAAACAGCAACACCAAGCGTTAAAGACATTGCTAATATGATGAACGAAGTACGTAAAGAAATTCCTGATGCGAAACTCGTTTACAACAACAGCCCATCATTCAACTGGACGCTTAACTTCCGTCAACAAGCCTTCGACGCGATGGCTGAAGCAGGTGAAGACGTTTCTGCATACGACCGTGATGGTTTAATGAGTGCTGAATACGATGAAACTGATTTGGCTCATGCTGCTGATGAAAAAATCCGCACATTCCAAGCTGATTCTGCTCGTGAAGCGAACATCTTCCATCACTTGATTACTTTACCGACTTACCATACAGCTGCATTGTCTACAGACAACCTAGCTAAAGACTACTTCGGTGAGCAAGGTATGTTGGGTTATGTTGCTGGCGTACAGCGTAAAGAAATCCGTCAAGGTATTGCCTGTGTAAAACATCAAAACATGTCTGGTTCAGACATGGGCGATGACCACAAAGAATACTTTGCTGGTGAAAACGCGCTTAAAGCCGGTGGTGCTAAAAATACATCTAATCAGTTCTCGTAATCTGAGGCAGGCTAGTTAAGCTTTTTTTTCTAAAAGCTTGTTGTATTTAAAAAGGCGACTTTCTTAATTGAAAGTCGCCTTTTTATTTAGCTAAGTTTAAAATATTCAATTGTAACCAAATGCTTACATCATGACCCAAGGTGAATAAATAATGAGCAATATTCCAAACTACTTACAAGATGCAAAAAACTTGCTAACTAAAGACGGCTTTGCAACAAGTGATGTTTGGTATCACGGCACATCTTCCGCCTTAGTTAGTTCTATCGAAACACATGGTCTAAAACGCTCGGGTGATACAGCCATGAAGCAAGCAGCAAAAGGCACAATGGCAACAATTGGTAACAGCTATACAGAATCCATAGAACCCGTTTTTTTAACACAAAGTAAACAGCTAGCTTACTTTTGGGCAGAACAAACAGTTAGGGAACGAGGTGTTCGTATTGAAGGTGAGGAAACTCCTGTCGTTTTTGCTGTTAAATTACCCAAAGAGCTGAACGTTAATGTACAACCTGATGTGGGTGCTGCTACGTTGCTAATGGTAACGGAAGGGGAGTTGTACATGGATTATCTCGCTAAGATTTATCAAGAGGGTAGTGCTGGTGTGCTAGACATCGATTTAATGAAGGCTAATCGTATAGAGTATTTAAATAAGCTTGGAATGGCGTATATCGACACAGATATTGATGCGGAGTTCGTATCACTTGTTTCTATCCAAACATAAAGTGTTCACACCATTTGTTTAAACGCCTGTTAGGTGTTAATTTGGGGCTATGCCATCGACAGAAATAACCGAATTATCCAGCGACCCAACAAAGAACTTAATTAACGTTAAAGCCGTTATTTTTATTATTTTAGGGATCCTGTGCGTAATGGTTGCTTGGAGGGTTTACCAACAAGTGTATGCTTGGGATATGGGCATGGATTCTTTTGAGCCTGAGTTTCAAACCTATTGGATGAACCTTCTTTATGCCCAGTGGATTATTGAGTTTATCTTAGCGTCCACAATTTGGAGCTATTTGTTAAAAACTAGAGATAAAAATGTTTTTAATATATCGCCAGCGGAAGAACTAAGGCGTTATTTCACTTTGTTTTTATGGCTATTAAGCTACACTTGGATCGTCTACTGGGCAGCCAGTTTTTTTGCAGAGCAAGATGCATCATGGCACCAAGTAACCGTGCGTGATACCGATTTTACACCCAGCCATATCGTACTATTTTATGGGACTTTTCCGGCTTATATTATTGCGGGTGTTTCTTCTTTTTTATATGCCCGTACACGTTTGCCACAGTTTGCCGATAATATTTCTATTCCCTTCGTTATCCTTATTGTTGGTCCTTTTATGATACTGCCCAATGTTGGCTTAAACGAATGGGGGCATACCTTTTGGTTTATGGAAGAGTTGTTCACTGCACCCTTACATTGGGGCTTTGTGGTGCTCGGTTGGTCTGCTTTAGCGATTGGCGGATTAGGCGCTCAAGTCATATTGAGGCTAATTGGACTATCTAGGCTTGCAGGTGAGGCTGAGATACGAGAGAACATGTAGTTGCCATTTCACTTGAAAAACCGTCTCTAAACCTCCATTACAATAGTGAGGTTTTTTTATACCCACACAATTGCTGCCATGCCCGATGTTGTTTTATTTAATTTAGCTTTATAGAACAAGTAGCCTTTTTTTCTGTCAAAATAACCAATAACTAGAGATTGAATAACCGAACTATGTCAGACCAACCTTTTGAACATGACGACGATGGAAGCCTTGCAGTACAAGAGGCTAGGCCAAAGTTGCAAAAGCCACCAATGTATAAGGTGTTGCTGCTAAATGATGACTTCACCCCGATGGATTTTGTTGTCTCTATCTTGCAGAACATCTTCTATAAAGGAAAAGAAGAAGCCGTTAGAATCACAATGAATGTCCATACGGCTGGTATTGGTGTGTGTGGCGTCTATACTAAAGATATAGCTGAAACAAAAGTACAACAAGTTATTGCATACGCACAAGAGAACCAGCACCCTTTGCAATGCACATTAGAGGAAGTGGAGTAGACCATGTTAAACAAAGAGCTTGAACAATCTTTAAACGATGCTTTTAAACGCGCTAATGAGCTGCGTCACGAATTCATTACCGTTGAACACCTTCTTTTAGCAATGATGGGCAATAAATCAGCCTGCGATGTTTTTCAAGCCGCCGGTGGTGATACTGATGCAATGACCACCGACATAGAGTCTTACCTTGAACAATCAACACCTGTTATCCCCTTAGATGTTGAACGCGAAACACAGCCAACTCTAGGTTTCCAACGGGTTTTGCAACGTGCGGTTTTTCATGTGCAATCGTCCGGTAAAAAAGAAGTGACCGGCGCTAACGTATTGGTCGCTATCTTTAGTGAGCAAGACTCACAAGCCGTCTATTTAATGAATAGACAAGATGTTACCCGACTTGATGTTGTTAATTTTATTTCACACGGCATTGCACGTATCGACGACGATGACGACATGGTCGATTTCAATGAATCAACCACAGTAGAAAACGAAGAGACGGCGAATGACCCGCTAACAAAGTACACCGTTAACCTTAACGAACAAGCTAAATTAGGCAAGATTGATCCATTGATTGGTCGCGAGAAAGAGTTAAAACGCACCATCCAAACACTGTGTCGTCGCCGTAAAAATAATCCCTTATTGGTTGGTGAAGCCGGCGTGGGTAAAACAGCCATCGCTGAAGGCTTGGCACTAAAGATCATTGAAGGCAATGTGCCGGAAGTTCTTGAAAATACGACCATTTATTCTCTAGACATGGGCTCATTAGTCGCCGGCACTAAATACCGTGGTGATTTTGAAAAACGCTTGAAAGGGCTAGTTTCACAATTAAGAAGCGAAGAAAAAAGTATTTTATTTATTGATGAAATTCATACCATTATTGGTGCCGGATCAGCGTCTGGCAGCGTGATGGATGCCTCCAATATGATTAAACCTGCGCTTGCGTCGGGTGAGTTACGTTGCATTGGCTCAACCACGTACAAAGAATTTAGAGGCGTTTTTGAAAAAGACCATGCCTTAGCGCGACGTTTCCAAAAGATAGACATCAACGAACCGTCCGTTGAAGATACGATTAAAATTCTCAAAGGATTACGTCCTCGATATGAAGAGCATCATAATTTAAAATTCAGTTCTGAAAGTTTAGAAACAGCGGCCAAGTTAGCTGACCGTTATATCAATGACCGATTCCTTCCCGACAAAGCCATTGATGTTGTTGATGAAGCTGGCGCTCAACAACGTTTATTACCAGAAGACGAACGTCAGCCCGTTATTTTGACCTCACATATTGAACAAATAATTGCTGAAATCGCGCGAATTCCTGAAAAAAGCATTTCATCGCAAGACAAAGATAAACTTAAAGATTTGGCACGTAATTTAAAACTCGTTGTATTTGGCCAAGAAGAAGCCATCGAGAGGCTGTCTAATGCTGTGATTCTTAGCCGCGCCGGACTTGGCAATGAAGAAAGAACGATTGGTTCATTTTTATTCGCAGGCCCGACAGGCGTTGGTAAAACAGAAATCACCAAGCAACTTGCAAAAATCATGGGCGTTGATTTAATCCGCTTTGATATGTCTGAATATATGGAACGCCACACCGTATCGCGTTTAATTGGTTCGCCACCAGGCTATGTGGGTTACGACCAAGGTGGCTTATTAACCGAAGAAGTGAATAAGCACCCGTACGCTATTTTATTGTTGGACGAAATTGAAAAAGCGCACCCAGATATTTTTAATATCTTATTGCAAATAATGGATCATGGCACGTTAACAGATAATAACGGCAGAAAGGCCGATTTTAGAAACATTATGTTGGTAATGACAACGAACGCCGGTGCTCAAGAAGGTAGCAGGGCGTCTATCGGTTTTACTGAACAAGAGCACTCATCGGACAGCATGAAAGTGGTTGAAAAATCCTTTTCACCAGAATTTAGAAACCGTTTAGATGCCGTTGTTCAATTTAAAGCACTGACTGAAGACACTATTATCCACGTGGTGGACAAGTTTATTTTCCAACTGGAATCTCAGTTACATGAAAAAAATGTCACGCTATCGTTAGAGCCAGAAGCTAGAAACTGGTTAGCGAAAAAAGGCTACGATCCTAAAATGGGTGCAAGACCAATGGAACGAACGGTGCAAGAGCACATTAAAAAGCCCTTAGCGAATGAATTGCTCTTCGGCCAATTAGTTAACGGCGGAGCGGTGAAGGTCTGCGTGGTAGATAATAAAATTGACTTCGTGATTACCGAAGCCAGAAAAGACTTAATCGAGCAAGAATAGGGCGTCGACTTATTTAACGCGGTAGGTAATACGGCCTTTTGATAAATCGTAGGGTGTCATTTCTACTTTAACGCGGTCACCTGTCAGTATACGAATGTAGTGTTTACGCATTTTTCCTGAGATATGCGCTGTTATGACGTGCCCATTTTCTAACTCAACACGAAACATTGTATTTGGAAGCGTATCTTTTACAACGCCTTCCATTTCAATTTGATCTTCTTTTGCCATGTTTACCTTTATAAATGTATAAACGCTTAATTAAAACTGAGTTAAGCGGTGGTGCTTTCCCCATCCATGTCTATGAAACTGATACTTGATGGATGTAACAAGCTAATGCGGCGCGATTTTACACTATTTAGCGCCCATTAAGTGCGATTTGAATTAAAAACTTAGCGGCGTATCTAAAGATGCACTCTGAACCGGCAAGTCAGCCCTTTTACTGTAAGAAGTCCACTCGCCTTCGATAAACATTTCAATGGGCCTAAAATTCGCTTTATATGACATTTTCAGCGAGTCTTTTATATAGTAACCAAGGTATAAATGTTTCTTTTTTAATTGTTTAGTCGCATTAATTTGTTGTAAAAGATTATATGTACCAATGCTTCTTGATGAATACTCAGGATCAAAAAATGTGTAAACGGCGGATAGCGCATCAGAAAACACATCCGTAATGGCAACCGCAATCAATTGCCCATTTAAACGTGTTTCATAAACAATATTATTGCCAAACGACTGACACAAAAAGGCTTTGTATTCATCAGGTCCAAAACTCTCCATTGATCCACCCGGGTGTTTATAGGATTGATATCGCTTATACAAATCATAATACTCTTCAGAAAAAGTTGACTCTAACGGCTTAAAAATCAAGTTTTCATTTTTTGCCATGAGCCTTTTTTGACTGCGAGACGGAACAAATTGATTAACATCAAGCCGGCAGGAAATACAGGCACGACACGCATCGCAATGTGGCCGATAGGCATGTTGTCCACTTCGCCTAAATCCAATACTTATTAAATGTTCATAGATTCCAGGCGTAATATTTACATCAGGTGAAATAAAAATACTTTTCGCTTTGTTGTCCTTTAAATAATCACAAGCCTGGGGAGATGAAATATAGAGCTCTAACTGTCGTCCTATTTGAGGTGTATTCGTCATGTATTTAACCAAGCATTTTTAGAGGCTTCAGCTGAACAAAATAGTGTAATCTGCTCTGCAAAACTTTCACGACTAATGCTATACGCGCCCAGTGTTTCAAGGTGGTTAGATTGAACTTGACCATCGATTAACTGATATCCCCAATCTGATAACTTCTCAGACAAAAAAACAAAAGCAACTTTGGATGCATTGTTTTTACAACTAAACATAGACTCACCAAAAAACACCTGGCCAATACTGATACCGTATAAACCACCAACTAACACTTCATCAGACCAAACTTCGATGGAATGCGCATGACCATTTTCAAATAAGCTTTCATATGCTTGAATCATAGAAGCCGTAATCCATGTTCCATCTTGATGATCTCTTAATTTTGAACAGGCTCTAATCACTTCGCTGAAACATGTGTCAATCGTACAATTGAACATCTCTTTATTGATGGTTTTTCGTAAGCTTTTAGAAATATGAATTTCACTTGGCTTTAGCACCATCCTCGGATTAGGCGACCACCATAAAATGGGTTGATCATCCTCAAACCATGGGAATATACCGCGTCGATACGCCTCTAATAAACGCTCTGGACAAAGTGATCCGCCAGCTGCTAACAAACCATTCGGCTCGTTTAATGCCGTTTCTAATGCTGGAAAGGGCGTCGTATCATCATCGGGGTCAAGCCAGGGTAACATGATGATATAAGCCCGTTTTAACCGTCCAAATCGTCAAGAAAACGTTCTGCGTCTAACGCCGCCATACAACCTGATCCCGCTGATGTAATCGCTTGCCTGTAGATGGAGTCGGCCACGTCACCGGCTGCAAAAACGCCGGGGATACTGGTTTGCGTTGCATTCCCCGTGGTACCACTTTCTACGGTTAAATAACCGCGCGGCATGTCTAACTGGCCATCGAAAATCTGTGTATTAGGCGAGTGGCCAATTGCCACAAAAACACCCTCTAATTCAATTTCTTTAGCCGTGCCGTCTTGAGTATTTTTAATACGTATCCCTGTAACACCCATTTTATCGCCCAACACCTCGTCCAATTGATTAAACCATTCAACAGAAATATTGCCATCAGCAACTTTTTTCATTAATTTATCTGACAAGATTTTTTCAGAACGGAAGGAATCGCGACGATGAATCACCGTCACGTGGTCTGCAATATTTGAAAGGTATAGAGCTTCTTCAACCGCCGTATTGCCACCACCAATCACAGCCACGCGTTGTTTTTTATAGAAAAACCCATCACAGGTCGCGCAAGCAGACACGCCTTTTCCTCTGAATGCTTCTTCAGACTCCAAACCTAAGTATTTGGCCGACGCACCGGTAGCGATAATTAACGCGTCACACGTGTAGGTGCCCGCATCGCCAATCAGCTTAAAGGGGCGCTGTTGTAATTCTGTTGTATGAATATGATCCAATTGAATTTTTGTATCAAATCGTTCCGCGTGTAATTTCATGCGATCCATTAGTGCGGGGCCTTGTAAGCCTTCCACATCGCCCGGCCAGTTATCAACATCTGTGGTTGTCATTAATTGACCACCTTGTTCAATGCCCGTGATTAATAGAGGGTTTAGGTTAGCTCTGGCAGCATAAACAGCAGCGGTATAACCTGCAGGGCCTGATCCTAAAATAATTAATCGATGATGTGAATTTTCGCTCATGAAATACTCCTGGTTAATTATTAATCAAGGCACTCAGCAGCCTTGTTAATTGAACGTTTAATAAAGTGCTGTAGTATGGCGATAAGAGCTAATTACGTAAAGTATAAACACATGAATATTGGCGTACCAAAAGAGATTAAGCCGTTCGAAGGCCGCGTAGCGTTAACGCCCCTTGCCTGCGCTGAGCTTATTGCCAGTGGTCATTCCGTGTTTGTTGAACGTCATGCTGGGGTATTGAGTGATTTTAACGATGATGAATACGTACATTACAACGTCACCATCTGTGCCGATGCTAAAACGTTGTATGCCAAAAGCGAATTGATCGTGAAGGTTAAAGAACCCCTCGATGCCGAACTGGTCTATTTAACCTCAACGCACACGCTTTTTTGTTTTCTTCATCTGGCTGCAAATAAGCCGCTTGCAAACGCCTTAGCTGATATTGGCTTAACGGCCATTGCATTTGAATCCGTCGTGGAAGATAACTGCCTGCCACTTTTAAAACCGATGAGCGAAATAGCCGGCAAATTGGCGGTACAAATCGGCAGTAATTTATTGCATTTGCAACACGGTGGAGCGGGGGTGTTACTTGGTGGGCTCGCTAGTGAAGGCATTGATAATGGCCAAGTACTCGTATTGGGTGCCGGCTCAGCAGGTTCGCAGGCCGCTTTATTAGCGCAAGCGATGGGCGCAAACGTGATTGTTTTCGATAAATATCAAAAGGCGTTGGCTACGTTGGCTATAACAAACGATAAGTTAACGTTTTTATCAGATGAAGCTGAGTGCCTTTCTCTTCTTCAATATACTGACCTGTTAATTGGCGCGCTACTGGTTCCCGGGCGCAAAACACCGCATCTGATAAAACGCGAACACCTTAAAAGCATGAGAAAAGGTTCCGTGATTGTTGATATTTCAGTTGATCAAGGCGGTTGCATAGAAACCACACGGCCAACTACCTATCAAAATCCAACCTTCGTAGAAGAGGGCGTGACACATTTTTGCGTGGCCAATATGCCCGGCGCGGTACCGAGGACAGCAACACAGGCATTATCCAGCTTATTACCCAAATATATTCAGCGATTAACGCTAAACAATTGGTACGAAAATGATAATATACTGCGCAACGCCGTTAATTTAACGGCATGGGGATATAGCCGTTGAATTTTAACTTAATTCAATATATAACAAATAGTTAGAAGCATAACCTAGAAACTATATAATATAAAGTGAATCAAAAAATAGCCTCTAAAACAGCGTCACCTGCACAACATCAAATTGTTAAGCTTTTAAGGGAGTCCGCCTTTTTGGCATTGTTAAGCATCAGCTTGTTTTTACTTGGTGCTCTTTTCAGCTACAACGTTGATGATTTCGGTTGGACACACAGCGGCTCTAATCAAGTCGTTTTGAATCTCACCGGTGTTGTTGGCGCATGGATTGCCGACTTCATGCTGTCAGTTATCGGTTTTATGGCCTTCACCTTCCCTTTGATGCTGCTGAGTAGCGCATGGAAATTTCTATCAGAAGCCAGAACTGATCACGCAGACAGCATCACACACCAAATTATCCGTTGGGTTAGCTTCATTGCCTTTCTCATTGCTGGCGCTGGCTTACTCGATATGCACTATTACCAAAACTGGTTGACTATTCCTGGTTCACCCGGTGGCATTATTGGCCTAGAACTTAGCGATTTATTAAGACAGCTGTTTGCGTTTGAAGGTGCAACGTTGGTTCTACTGAGTATCTTCCTTGTCGGTATCACATTATCCACAGGGCTATCATGGTTAAGCCTTATGGATAAGTTAGGCTCATTCGCTATCGCCTTATTCGTCTCCATTCGTAATTACATTGAAGACAGCAAAGAACGCAAAACATCTGAAGATGTGCGAAGGAAGCGGGGCGATACCTTCAAAAAGCAATCGAAAATATTTTCTGCCAAACCAAAGGCGCGCATCGAACCGGTTATTAAGCAAATAAAACCCAGCGAGCGCATTGATAAAGAAAGGCAAACCAGTTTATTCGAAGAAGGTGAAGACTCGCTGCCTGCTCTCGCCTTACTCGACCCCGCGGCCGATCATGTTGAAGGCTATTCAAAAGCCGCCTTAGAGGCGATGTCTAAGCTGGTGGAAATTAAGCTGTTAGACTTTGGCGTTGAAGTTAACGTGGTCGCGGTCAATCCCGGGCCGGTCATTACACGGTTTGAAATACAGCCCGCGCCAGGCATTAAAGCCAGTCGCATCAGTGGTCTAGCACAAGATTTAGCGCGATCCATGTCAACTCACAGCGTCCGTGTTGTTGAGGTTATCCCTGGTAAGTCTGTCATTGGTTTAGAGATTCCTAATGAGTCACGTGAAATGGTGAGGTTAAGCGAAATCCTCTCATCTGAAGCCTATGAAAAATCAACCTCACCGTTAACACTGGTCTTGGGCAAAGATATTGCCGGCCAAGCAACCGTCGCTGACTTAGCAAAAATGCCACATTTACTGGTTGCGGGAACAACCGGTTCGGGCAAGTCTGTTGCCATTAATGCAATGATTTTAAGCTTGTTGTACAAAGCAACGCCTGAACAAGTTCGAATGATTATGATTGACCCAAAAATGCTCGAACTATCCGTCTACGAGGGCATTCCACACTTATTGACACCTGTTGTTACCGACATGAAAGAGGCAGCTAATGCATTACGCTGGTGCGTTGCAGAAATGGAGCGGCGCTATAAACTAATGTCCTTATTGGGTGTGCGGAATCTGACGGGTTATAACAAAAAGGTTCGTGATGCCATTAAAGAAGGCAACCCCCTAGCAGACCCGTTATGGGAACCCACTGCTTTTCTTGATGAAGATGAAGCAGGCACTCTGTCCGAACTGCCTCAAATCGTCATTATCATTGATGAATTAGCTGACATGATGATGGTCGTTGGCAAGAAAGTAGAGGAGCTGATCGCCCGATTAGCTCAAAAAGCACGGGCGTCTGGTTTGCACCTCATCTTAGCCACTCAGCGTCCGTCAGTTGATGTATTAACGGGGTTAATTAAAGCGAATATCCCTTCACGCATTGCTTTCCAAGTGTCATCTAAAATTGATTCACGTACCATTCTTGATCAAAGTGGCGCAGAGTCTTTATTGGGTAATGGCGATATGCTGTATTTACCCCCTGGTTCAGGCCTACCGCAACGGGTACACGGTGCATTTGTCGATGACCATGAAGTCCACAAAGTCGTCAAACAATTAAAAAAGCTTGGGAAGCCTAATTATATCGAGAGTATTTTAACAACCACTGACCCTGCGGAGTTTGATGGCAGTGGGTCTGGTGGAAATGGAGAAAATTCGGACGAGCTATACGATCAAGCATTAAAGATTGTGACCGAAACACGGCGCGCTTCCATTTCAGGCGTGCAGCGCCAATTACGAATTGGTTACAACCGTGCCGCGCGAATGATTGAAGAAATGGAACAATGTGGCGTAGTAGGGCCTTTACAATCCAATGGCACTCGCGAAGTATTAGCGCCGCCCCCACCAGAATTATAAGCCCATGAAAACTCAATTCTTTACACTATTACTTTTAATTTCATTCGTAACACCTGGTTTTTCAAGCGATGGTTTGTTGATTCTCGAAAACCACCTACAGAATTACAACAAACTTAGTGGCCAATTTACCCAAATCATCAGCAGTCAAACAAGCAACAATACCAATTCATCAACGGGTGAGTTTTGGATAAAAAAACCAAATAAATTTCGCTGGCATTATTCAAGCCCTTATATCCAAGAAATAATATCCAACGGAGGAAAAGTTTGGGTTTATGACGAAGACTTAGAGCAAGTTAGCATTAAAAATTCATCGCAATCCGTCGATTCGTCTCCATTAGCAATAATTTTGGGGTCTGCATCACTTGGCGATTCATTTGAAGTATCGCCAATTAAAAACGATGACCTATTAGAGTGGTTAAAATTAACGCCAAAAAATGATTCTAGTGGTTTTGAATACATAAGTATTGGCTTTGAGAACGGTATTCTCGCCCGCATGATAATGGCAGATAATTTTGGCCAAACGACACATTTACTTTTTACGGACGTAGCTGTTCATTCAAATATGGACGACACCTTGTTTGAATTTCAAACGCCTAACGGTGCAGATGTATTTGATGAAACGATAGAACAATGAAGGGCGACGTGCCACTTGCTGATCGCTTAAGACCCAAAAACTTAGACGATTTTGTCGGCCAAAAACACGTACTGTCTAAAGGTAAACCGTTATACGAAGCAATTTACTCTGGGAAACTTCATTCATTAATATTATGGGGCCCGCCAGGCGTAGGCAAAACCACGTTAGCACACATTATTGCTCAATATGCAGACGCTAACTTTGTATCGCTTTCTGCTGTTCTCGCTGGCGTTAAAGATATTAGACTGGTTGTTGAGGAAGCTAAAAAAAACCGTTTAGAAAACCAACAAAATACCATCTTATTTGTTGATGAGGTTCATCGTTTCAACAAATCCCAACAGGATGCATTCCTGCCGCACGTTGAAACGGGTGTCTTTACTTTTATTGGCGCGACCACTGAAAACCCTTCCTTTTCACTCAACAACGCTTTGCTATCAAGAGCACGCGTTTACACATTAAAACCACTGCAAAAGAATGAATTGGAAGCCATTCTTAACAATGCGCTCTGCAATAGTAGCGACTTATTAGGCATTAAGGCCGCCATTACAATTGAAGGTGAAGCTAGCGAATTGTTAATCAATGCGGCTGACAGCGATGCACGAAGGCTGCTGAACTTTCTTGAATTATCTGTACAGCTAGCCGAAACGCAGGGCAATAAACAAATTACTACAGCAGTAGTTATCGACGTTGTTAAAGACGGTGTACGGCGCTTTGATAACCACGGCGAAGATTTCTATAACCAAATCTCAGCGCTTCATAAATCCGTGCGCGGCAGTGATCCTGACGCGTCTATCTATTGGTTAAGACGAATGCTCGACGGTGGCTGCGATCCATTATATGTTGCTAGGCGACTTGTTCGAATTGCTTCTGAAAATATTGGTAATGCTGACCCAAGAGCATTACAACTTGCTCTAAATGCATGGGACACACAAGAGAAACTTGGTAGCCCAGAAGGGGAGTTAGCACTAGTTCAAGCGGTTGCATACTTGGCTTGCGCAGCGAAAAGCAATGCCGTGTACAGCGCCTACAACACCGTTGGAGCCGTTATTAAACGTTCAGGAAGCCTAGAGGTTCCACACCATTTGCGTAATGCCCCTACAAAGCTAATGAAAGAAGAAGGCTACCATAAGGGTTATCGTTATGCGCATAACGAACCTAATGCCTTTGCAGCAGGCGAGACTTACCTTCCAAATGAACTTATTGGAGATATTTATTATCAGCCTGTTAAACGTGGTTTGGAAATTAAAATTTCAGACAAATTACAGCACCTTAGGGAGCTGAATAAAAGCGCGCAAAAAAACTGATAATAGCGACAATTAAACGGTACTATCGTATTAAATAAACACAAATAACATCAATGGAATAACAAATGAATAAATACTTATCGTTAATCGCCATCACTTCAGTTTTTTTTCTAAACGGCTGTACCGCGGTGCTAGTTGGTGGCGCAGGAGTCGGCGGCTATACAGCCGGAACAGATGAAAGACCTCTTGGTGTTATATCTGAGGATGTTTCTATTACAGCGAGCGTTAAAACGACCTTAATAAGGGATGATCAAATAGATGCTTTCGACATTAATGTCGATACATATAGAAGCGTTGTTACCCTACATGGCCATGTAAAAAACACATCTCAAATTACACGCGCTATACGCCTTACTAAAACAATTAGCGGTGTTAAAAAAGTAATTTCTAAACTCGTCGTCATTAAATAGGCGTTTTATATGAAAATTTTACTGATCCTTATCGTCATAGCCGCCGTTTTTTATATGCTGCAACATTTTTTAAATACTAAAGGAAAAGCTGGTTCAGCCGACAATATTGCCGCTGGTGAGGAATTTCTTGCGGCCAATGCATCAAAAGATGGCGTTAAAACAACGTCGTCAGGTCTTCAATACTTAGTTCTTACGCAGGGAACTGGAATTGAGCATCCAAGCGCAAGAGACAAAGTTACAGTGCATTATCACGGCACATTACTAAATGGCACTGTATTTGATAGCTCTGTAGATCGGGATGAACAAATTACCTTTGGTCTAAACCAAGTTATTAAAGGCTGGACGGAAGGTTTACAGTTAATGGTTGTGGGAGAAAAAACGCGTTTCTTTATACCTAGTAACCTTGCGTACGGCAATCAGTCAGTTGGCTCAATTCAAGGTGGGTCTACTTTAATTTTTGATGTTGAGCTTTTCGCTATTAAAAAATAATTACTTTTTATTTCTCAATTAATCAATAAGTTACTTATCTTTTATAATCTAAGTTATCACTTATATTCTTTCCATTACCACCTATCGTAATTCGGCTCATCTTCACTCCATAACAACAATTTGTTTTAATTGCTTCCTACTTAGCTATTCTATTTAACATAATATACATTATACGAAGTAGAATATTGAGTTCGTCGCGGTAGGCTAAGGCTTACAGCATGTACTCTTCAGATTCTATGGGCAAATTTTCCGCAAAGGAAAATGCGCTCGCTTTAAACAATTACTGGATTTTGAATATTAGTTTGTTTAAATCCGCGTTACGTTTTAAAATTACGAATTAAGATTAAATAAAATAACAATGGACTATAAAAATAGTCTCGCAATTCTAATTACTTCACTACTCCTAATTGTCCTTGCTGGCTGCGATGTGCCGGAAAACCCTCTGAGAGCACAAGCCCGTGCGGTTGAAAAGAAAACAGAAGAACCAGGCCGTGAACAAGAAACAAAATATGGACTAGCTATATCAGATGCTTCTAAAAGAAAGGCGCGAGATGAAAAGTAATTAAATATGAACTCCATTAGCGTGCAATCCGCTATCTAATCAAATAACAACTTGTTTTTAACAATCACTCCGTGAAGTGGTGAAAAATAAAGACGCTTTATCTGACCCAAACAGCTAAATTTCAGCAGCAGCTTACCGGTATTAGGCCGGCTCTGAAGAATTTATAACCCATCAAATCCCCCTCCTTTATTGTTAAGTAATTGAGCGCTCTTAAGTGGCGACTAGTTATGATTTTAAGACTTAAGTCTTGCGGATAATAAATATGCGACGAAACCAATTGATGCGAGGATTAGCAGCCATGAGTATTTATCAAACAAACCAAGCATACTGTCTTCTTTATTACTCGCTGTAACCGTTATGTAGAAATACCCCTCTGTGTGTGCACTAGCGTCATCAGGGCCGTTAAATAACAATGAAATGCGATATTCACCTGAACCTAGATTAGGTAAGTTTAAATTAGTCGTTCCAGAGGGATATATCTGAGATACTTTAGACAAATAACTTTCATATCGATTATTAGTTTTTTGTTCTACAGACAGTTGAATTGGTTTTTTTCGTAATTTCTCGCCAACAAAATCAACAACGAAAATCGTATTATTTCCTGCAGGAATATCTTTACACAACTCTTCTTCTTGAGACACCTCAGGCTGGTATGCCGTGAAGTGAACAACTGTTCGGGCTACGCGAAAGACACACTTATCTTGGTCAATAGTAAGGCCACCATGCGCGTATATGCTTGGGGCATAAAAAAACAAGGCAAACAACAATATAGAAAGTCTGCCTTGTCTTTTCATTACTTTTTACAACTCGTAAGGTTTACTTTTTAAAGGTAGGCAGTATTTGCCCATATACCTCTTTGATAATTCTCTTACCATTACTATCATAGAAAAACAGTAGGCCGCCATAACTACTATCAGGATCATTAAGAAGGCTGCTAAGGCGTTCTATCTCCCATGCAACATCAGTAGCATCGATAAGCACACGCTTTGTTTCACCTGGCATTATTGAGGTATCATCATCAATACCTAGAGATGCACCTGCAACGAGCTCTTCTGGATAACCTTCATCAAGACCTGCAACAGCATACGGCAATGCTTTATTAATAAACCGTAAATTCGCTGATGTAAATTCGCCTATCCGTATTGGTAAATTATGATTATTAGTAATTTCAGCATCAATAGTTACTGTTCTACCGGGTAAATAATATTCAGCCCTTTTGTTTTTTACGGTAATTAAACCCTTATCTGAATTTGGCACCACATCAACTACAGCTCTACCCCCTTGTAAGGGAATGGTGTATTCATAAGCTTCTCTGGTAATACTATTGGCGTAAATTAACAGACCGATAATAACGACCATTAAAGTAGCACCCATTTTCTTATCTGTCAGAGTGATTAATTTTCCCCATTGGCCATCTTTAACCAGTAAATATCTTTGTATTAACAAAGGACGCCTTATCCACCAGATAAGCCAAAATGCTGCAATAGCAGCCCAAATAGCATGCCATTTATACACATTACCTGTTGCGTAGGTACCAAGGTTTTCGATAGTTTGGCCAGTTCTAGTTTCAACGCTGTAAACAAAATCATCAGCGTCCCCTTCAACATTCACCCAAATACCAGGTCCAACTAAACCACCGGCTGACTCTACATTAATCATAGGGTGCACATGGTGTCGTCCTGGTATTCGAGCTTTTAGCTTTACCCTGAAATCATATACTTCGCCGACTTCGACACCTGTTGACTGAATCATAGGGACTTCATTCATGTAACTTTCTTCTCTTATAAAAACTGGCCCTGGGGTAGCATTGGCTAAGAATATGGTATCTGGTTTATTGATTACTTGCGGCCACCTTGAGAAAAAGTGCACCTTACCTTCAAGTATCAGCTCATCGTTTACCTTGATGGTTGCTTCATTTTTAACAGACCATTTAACATCGTACCATTGCAAGGTTTTCATCCTTAAAAATGGTTCTTGATTTCTCTCGCCATGCGCATAAATGACTGTTGAAACTATCAGCAACATAAGCATGAGTACAGTTTTTTTAAATACAGTAGTGACATTCATTTACTGCTTCTCCTTTTCAACATCATCGCTATAGCCCACGTATTTTTTAAGTACATTGGGCGTGCTGCCCATATTTGTGAGCCACTCTCCAATCTTCCACCATACAAAGTACAAAATCATGCAGACAAAGGCTGAGAAGAACGTTGAAATTAACGTGGACTCACCGCCAAAGGTTCTTAAGGTTCCTCGTTCAATCATTCTTAAATATTCTGGCGTTGCTGTACGGGTGAAAGTGTAACCAATCAAATCAGCCACACTGACAACTTGATCCATATGGATAACAGGTACGTGATAAGGCGCTAGTATTGGCCAGTTAGCCGGCGCAAAGGCAAAAGCGACGGCACTGCCTCCAAAAATAGATGTTACAAAAAGGTTTCTTGATAACAAATACACCATGTCCATTAGCATAAGACCTGGAATAACGATAGATGGCCAAACCATACTCATTGGGAAGTATGTCCATAAATGGAAACTAAAATAACGACTCGCCCACTCACCAATCATTAAACATAGCGCACACAAGGTTCCGGCAATAGGCAGGCCGAACTTTTCCATAAATGGATAGGAAAGCGCTGCGGGAATAACAACAAGAAGCATGGGTGTCAATGTGACCCAGTTCATTCTGTCTTTCCAGTCCACCCAAAAATCCCAGTCGCCAACTGTTAACATCATATGAATATGATATGCAGCAATAATTGCGAAGACCAAAATACCAACTACAATCCAGTCAAGCCCTCTTGCAATTTTAGCGGCGTCGGAGCCGGGTGTTGAAATGGCGCTAAGTAGCTTTGCTTCATGTTGTTCTAAACTCATAATTCAACCTTTTCCATTATTTATAAAAAAAGGGCCTTAACTCTTATGAGTTAAGGCCCTTAAAAACAATTATTAAGACAGTAGTTCGCCTTTTTCATTAATTACTTTTGGCATCAAATCTATGATGTACTTAATAACTTGTACCAAGACTCCACCTAAAGCAATAATTGACCAACCGAAAAACACAAAGCCCCAATGAAGAGGTACAGTAAAGTACTCTTCCATTAGCCAAAACGCATGTCCCCACTCGTTATAACCTACGGTTGGTAACAACATGAATGGACCACAAACGACTAGCACCAAGGGTATTGATATTTCTTTTGCGAAAAATGGAAGTCGTGTAATCGCATAGAAAAATAACGTGAAACCAATAATAATGAAAATAGGCATCGTTCCATAAAACAAGAAAATATGACTCGGTGTAAAACTGGTGTCTCTTACAACTGTTTGATGCCATGAAGCATCTTGTTCTGCATACAAACTGCCAGCAAAGTAAAAAGCAAATGCATACACAACTAGCATTGAAATCCACAGTATAAGTTTGTTCAGCTCTTCTCTTGGCGCAAGGTCATTTAAGTGCTTATCTCTCGTTAGCCACATATAGCCGACAAAAATAACAAATAAGATAGGTTCTATAATAATTTGAGCCCAAAAAAGCTTCATCCAATATACGTCGAACATTGGGTCAGTTGCATCCAAACCAAAGTCCCACGCCGCCCACTGTTGATACCAGCGTGCTGTACCCATCAAAGCCACTAGGATCAACATGCAAATTATCATTGGCTTAAGGTTGAATTTCCAAGGTTTTATATCTTGGTTTTTTACAATGTTATCTTGTGTAACAGCCATTACTACCTCCATTTTCTTTATTTACAATAATCATCATACCATAAATTCTAATGCGCGTTAGAAAAAAGCTTTAATTTATGATTAAAATCAATTAGCTTTACATATTTCCATAATTTGGGCCGCCGCCACCTTCGGGTGTTACCCAAGTAATATTTTGTGCTGGATCTTTAATGTCGCAGGTTTTGCAATGCACGCAGTTTTGGCCGTTTATTTGAAATTTATCATTACCTGAATCGTCTTTAACCACTTCATACACGCCTGCTGGGCAATATCGTTGAGCTGGCTCATCGTATAGCGGCAAGTTTTGAGCAATGGGAATATTGCTATCCGCCAGCTTTAAATGACAAGGCTGGTCTTCTTCGTGGTTAGTGCTGGATAAAAATACTGATGATAGCTTGTCGAAGGTTAATTTGCCGTCGGGCTTTGGGTAGTTAATCACCTCACATTCGGCTGCGGGTTTTAGTGTATCGTAGTCTGGCGTGGTGTTATGCCAGGTAAATGGTAGTTTGCCGGCAAAAATGTTTTGATCTAACCAAGCAAATGAACCGCCTAATAAAGTGCCGAACTTATGTAACGCAGGGCCAAAATTACGCGTTGTATGCAATTCTTCAAATACCCAAGATGACTTGTATTTCTCATCCATCAAGCTAAGTTCTTTACTAGCAATCTCACCAGCCTTTAGTGACTCGATAATAGTTTCAGCCGCTAACATGCCTGTTTTCATTGCTGTATGGTTGCCTTTGATTTTTGCACCATTTAAAAAACCAGCATCACAACCAACTAGCAAACCGCCAGGGAAACTCAGCTTTGGCACAGATTGCATACCGCCTTTATTAACTGCACGTGCGCCATAGCCTACACGTTCGCCATCTTCTAAAAATTGGCTGATTTTTGGATTTGATTTCCAACGCTGCATTTCATCAAATGGGCTTAAGTGCGGATTTGTATAGTTCAACGCAACAATAAAGCCTAATGACACTTGGTTATTTTCCATGTGATACAGAAATCCGCCGCCCTCAGTATGATTATCTAAAGGCCAACCTGCAGTATGCACCACTAAGCCTTCTTGGTGTTTTTCAGGGTCAATGGTCCAAATTTCTTTAATACCCAAACCGTAGTGCTGTGGATCAGCGTCTTTGTTAAGGTCAAAACTGTCCATCAGTTGCTTGCCTAGATGGCCACGGCAACCTTCAGCGAATATAGTTTGTTTAGCGAGTAGCTCCATGCCAGGCATATAGCCGTCTTTTTCACTGCCATCTTCGGCTACACCCATATCGCCGGTTAAGATGCCTTTAACACTACCGTCGTCGTTATAAAGAATTTCTGACGCGGTGAAGCCTGGGAAAATTTCAACACCCATATCTTCCGCTTGTTCCGCTAGCCAACGACATACATTGCCCATGCTGACGATGTAATTGCCTTCATTATGCATCGGTTTCGGGACTAAGAAGCCGGGCGTTTTAATGCCTTTTCCTTCGCTAGTAAGGTAGTAAACATCATCGCCATCAACTTTTACATTAATGGGTGCGCCCTTCTCTTTCCAGTCTGGGAATAATTCGTTGATGGCGGTCGGTTCTAGCACCGCGCCAGATAGAATGTGCGCACCTACTTCCGAGCCCTTTTCAATAACGCAAACCATTAATTCTTGTTCAGTTTCTTGAGCCAATTGCATTAATTTACACGCAGCTGATAACCCTGCAGGGCCAGCGCCAACGATGACGACATCAAACTCCATAGATTCACGTTCCATAACTATTCCTCATTTTGCTAATAAAAAAGGCGCCAATACTTTCAGCAGTACTGGCGCCTATCCTTAATCTAATAAAATTTAAAGTGCTTTTTCAAGCTCTTCAATCACTTCAAATAAATCAGCGACTAAACCATAATCAGCCACTTCAAATATCGGTGCATCGGCATCTTTATTGATAGCGACGATGGTTCCAGCATCTTTAATACCCGCTAAATGTTGGATAGCGCCTGAAATACCAAAAGCCATGTACAAGTCCGGTGCGATAATTTTTCCAGTTTGACCCACTTGATGATCATTTGGAATAAACCCAGCGTCGACTGCTGCTCTTGAAGCGCCAACGCCGGCGCCCAGTTTGTCAGCTAAACTATAAATATGTTTGAAGTTTTCTTCACTGCCAACACCACGGCCACCTGAAACGACTTTAGAAGCTGCTTGTAAGTCTGGACGATCTCCGCCACCACCTGATGCTAATTCCACAAACCGCGTATGAGTAGGAAGTGTTACTTCAACGCTGCGTGTTTCTACAGATGCTGAACCTTCATTTGCTGCTGCTTTATATGAAGCGGTTCTTACGGTTCCAATAACAAGTCCTTCAGGCGCTTCTACTGTAGCAATGGCATTGCCGGCGTACACAGGACGGTCAAACACATGGCTACTTTCAACTCGCATAATGTCACTGATTTGCGGACGACCTAAATGGGCAGCAACGCGTGGCATTAAATCTTTACCAAAGGTCGTGCTTGGCGCCAATACATGACTGTAGTCTGCGGCTAAGGCTTCAATTTGCGGCGCAAGAAACGCAGCAACTGCATTTTCATTGGCAGGGTTTTGTACTAATAGTACGTTAGTAACACCTGATATTTTTGCAGCTTGTTCTGCTACAGCAGATCCATCAGCGGCTAGTACAACAACATCAATAGCATCTAAGCCTAAATCGCTAGCGCAGCTGACTGCTCGGGCTGTAGAGCCATTTAAATTTGTGCCGTCGTGTTCAGCAATAACTAATACTTTACTCATTAGATTAACCCCTTTTCTTTAAGTGCTGTAACCAGTTCTGCCACAGAGTCCACTTTAATGCCAGCTTGTCTTTTAGCAGGCGCTACGGTCTTTAGCACTTTCACTTCGGCTACATGCTCCACTCCTAAATCTTCAATGCTCATTGTTTCGAGTGGTTTGCGTTTTGCTTTCATTATGTCTGGAAGCTTTACATAACGTGGTTCGTTCAAACGTAAATCCACGCTGATAACAGCAGGTAAATCAACTGAAAGTGTTTCAAGTCCCGCATCTACTTCGCGGATGACAGTCGCTGTTTCACCCTCTATTTTAACCTCTGATGCGAATGTAGCTTGTGGCCAATGAGACAAAGCGCCGAGCATTTGTGCTGTTTGGTTATTGTCATCATCAATGGCTTGCTTACCCAGTAAAATGATTTTTGGTTGTTCTTTATCAGCCAGTGCTTTAAAAATTCGAGCACCCGTTAAAGGTTGAACTTCTTCATCCGTTTGAACGTGAATAGCGCGGTCTGCACCCATAGCTAAGGCCGTTCTAAGCTGTTCTTGACAAGCTTTAGGGCCAATCGTTGCAACAATAACTTCTTCAGCATTGCCCGCTTCTTTAATTCTTAGCGCTTCTTCAACCGCTATTTCATCAAACGGGTTCATGCTCATTTTTACGCCATCTTTAACGACGCCTGAGCCATCCGATTTAACTTGAACACGCACATTGAAATCAATAACGCGTTTTACACCCACTAAAATTTTCATCTATTTACCTTCTTTAATGTTTTGTATTGTTGACTTGCTCATAAAAATCTAACGACTATTAGATTATTATACTGTACTCATATTATGTATTGCCAGGCTATATTTGTATATCCTCGAACGAATTCATTTTGTTTTGTTGAAAAACCGCTTAACGGCCTCTTCATGCTCTGGTGTGTGGTGCATCATCGCCTGGTTTGCAGCGCATAGTTCTAGGTGGTCTTCAAAACCTAGGCGGTCAGTTGAATTTAATAACCGTTTTGCAATTCTCAACGCATCAGGTGATTTTTTTGCTATTACGTTAGCGCATAACATGGCTTCGGCGAGCAACTGCTCTTTATCAACCATCTTTAAGATCAGCCCCATATCGAGTGCTTCTTCAGCCTTAAAAATACGGCCGGTCAGAACTAATTCTGCAGCGCGTTGTGCACCGACTACTTTTTTCAGTAACCAAGCACCGCCATCGCCAGGAATAACAGCCAAGTTTATAAAGGTTGAACCAAATCGAGCGGTTGTTGATGCCATTCGAATATCACATAACATGGCTAAATCGAAACCCGCTCCTACGGCAGCACCATTAACTGCGGCTATCAAAGGTTTTTCAAAGTTATACATCAGCTTTGATAAGCGGTGAATACCCTTTCTGTATCCTTCTTGTAGCTCTAGTGGTTCACCCGCAAACATCTTTTCACGGTTCAGCATGTCTTTAACATTACCACCTGAACAAAAGGCATTTTCTACACCGGTTAAAACACACACTCGAATGCTTTTATCCTGTTCAATGTTTTTAAATGCATTTATTGCATCTTCTAACATGACAGGGTCTGTAATCGCATTCATCGTCGCCGCGTTGTTCATTGTTATCAATGCAACGGCATTTTTTTTGGTGACTAAGATGGTATCCGACATGTTAAGACCAGTATTTTTTTGTCAATATGCCATTTTCACAGGCTTGTTTATGTAGCTCTTCCCTGTCATCTGGGTGGGCGATACTAATAAGCGCTAACACTCGTTCGTTAACACTTTTTCCTTTTAAGTTAACAATGCCGTATTCAGTTACAACGTACATAACATCTGATCGGGGCGTGGTAACAACGGTTCCCGGCGATAAGCCAGGTACTATTCTTGAGATGCCTTTCCCGCTTTTATCGTAAAAACGCGATGACAAGCACATAAATGATTGCCCTTCTTTTGAAGCAACGGCTCCTCTTACAAATTGAAGCTGGCCACCTGTGCCAGATATGTGCCGATAGCCTGAGCTTTCAGATGCAACTTGGCCTGACAGGTCTATTTGTAAACAGTTGTTAATCGATACAACGCGATCATTCGCAGAGATGTTGTCAGGTAGGTTTGTCACGTCTACTGGAATACTAACGCAGGTGTCGTTGTTGTCTAAAAAGTTGTACATTTTTTTAGAACCTAATGCAAAGGTATAAGTAATTTTTTCAGGATACGTTTGTTTGTATTTTCCGGTAACTTTACCCGCGTCAATTAATGCAACCATGCTATCGACAAACATTTCAGTGTGGATGCCTAGGTCTTTAATGTCCGATTCTGTTAATGCTGCGCATACAGCATTTGGCATGCCACCAATACCTATTTGCACGCAACTACGGTCTTTAATCAGCGGTAAAACATAGGCCGCAACTTGGCGATCTATGTCGGTAATGTCACCGCTGGGCAACTCAAATAAAGGAGCGTTATCGCCCTCTATCACAGCGGTTACGTCAGAAATATGCACGGTATTATCACTACCCAAACAAATAGGGATAGCCGTTGAGGTTTCTATTACAATTTTTTTGGCCACTTCGCAGTTAGCTTTAGCAAACGTGTTAGAAATACCAAAGTTAAAATGTCCGTTTTCATCCATTGGGGATGTTTTTAAAACCAAAACATCAGCATGAAGATGAGCACGATAAATCCCCGGGCCTTCGCCAAAATTGAAAGGCAGGTAACTCATTTGCCCTAATTCACACTTCTTCCTATCGTAACCGGAACAGTGCCAATTGTGATATTCGAAGTGCTGTTGATCTGGGTCAAGCTCGATAACTTGCCTAGCAGCAACACTTAATGTGCCACGAATGGTGACATTGCTTAAGCGTCCTCGTTGAGCAGCTAACGCGGCATCGAAAACATCAGATTGCGTCAGACCAAAACCATAATCGATAACATCGCCACTGTTGGCCAGTGATACTGCATCATCTGCAGTACATATTTTTTGTTTTAATTCTTCTTCATATTTCATATGAGGTATTACCGTTAGGTGCTTGTTTTTATTGATTTATTATGGCTTCATTGTTGTCGCTTCACCAGCAAGAACTGTTTTCCCCGCCACTGAACAAGTTGTATCAAGTACAACAATTTTTCTTTTTTCATCGATTGATTTAATCGTTACAACAGTTTTAACCGTGTCATTTATTAACACAGGCGCTTTAAATTTTAATTGTTGCCCTAAATAAATAGTGCCCGGTCCAGGCAACTTCATCGCTATGGTCGCGCTAATAAAACCAGCCGATAACATACCATGCGCGATACGCTCTTTAAACATGCTAGCTGCCGCATATTCGGCATCTATGTGTGCTGGGTTAAAATCCCCCGTCACGCCGGCAAACATCACAATATCTGCTTCGGTAACTGTTTTGCTCATTGAGGCACTTTGGCCCACTTCCATTTCATCTATACTGTAACCGTCTGACATATTCGTTCCCTTAGTTAAATTTAAATCATTCGTTTAGATACTTCTTCAAGCATCACTTCTGTCGCACCACCACCGATTGATTGGATACGTGCATCGCGATACATACGCTCAATCGCACTTTCACGTATATAGCCGAAGCCACCGTGAAACTGTAAACAATCGTACATCACTTTATTAACCAGTTCGCCGCAATAGGCTTTCACCATTGACACTTCTTTAATGCAGTCCAAGCCCTGCGCATCTAGCCACGCTGCGTGGTAAACGAGCTGTCTGCCCGCCTCTACTTGTGACGCAAGAGACGCTAAACGCTGGCGAATGACTTGTTTATCGAACAGAACTCCGCCGAACGCTTTGCGTGTCGTTACATAGTCCATCGTTAGTTCAAGCGCTTTGGATGCTTCACCCATTGATTGAGCACCCAACACCATTCTTTCATTTTGGAAATTGCGCATAATTGAGTAGAAGCCTTTGTTTTCTTCACCCAATATATTTTCAGCAGGCACACGACAGTTATCAAAAACCAATTCGGCGGTATCTGAAGATAACCATCCCATTTTGTCGAGTTTTCTGCCCACAGTGAAACCAGGTGTGCCTTTTTCAATAGCAAAAATGGTGATGCCACGTGAAGGTTTTACGCTGGTGTCTGTTTTAGCGGCTACAAAAAACAAATCACCGTGCACGCCGTTAGTGATGAACATTTTTGAACCATTTAAAACGTAATGATCACCATCTTTTACAGCGCGGGTTTTCATTGCAGCAACATCAGAGCCTACATCTGGTTCGGTAACCGCCACGCCTACAATTTTTTTGCCTGAAATAATATCTGGCATGTATTTATCAAGTTGAGCTTTATTGCCAAAGTTATCTAAATGGGGTGATGCCATATCGGTATGTACCAACACAGTCACCGCAAAACCGCCGAATGTTGAACGGCCAAGTTCTTCAGCCAAAATAACCGAACCGAGCGCATCCATTTCACTGCCACCGTATTCAGCAGAATAGCGGATACCTAGAAAGCCCAATTCACCCATCTCTTGAAGAATCTCCCGAGGTACTGATCCCGCTTCTTCCCAAGGTTCTGCAACTGGCATCACACGTTGTTCTATAAAACGACGAATTTGGTCGCGTAGCATGGTGTGTTCTTCATTAAAATAAATTGAATTCACTTTTTTATCTCCTAATCATATTATTTAAGCCAATTTGCTTTTCGTTTATTTAGGAAGGCATCAATACCCTCTTTTCCCTCGTCTGTTTCCCATGCATCCGCAAGGTTGGCGGCTGTGTAAACTCTGTTTTCCTTGGCATTATGCATATCTACATAATCTACTAATTTCTTGGTTGAGGCGATCGCTCCCGGTGCACATTTTAGGATCATGCTGAGTTCTTTTTCTACTGCCTCATCAAGCTGATCGGGATCGACTACTTCACTTAATAAACCCATGGATTGTGCTTCAACAGCACCAAAGAACCGGCAGTTGAAAAAATTACGACGTGCGTTTGTTGCGCCAATACGTTTTACAACATATGGCGAAATAGTCGCTGGAGTTAGGCCTAGCTTTACCTCAGTTAAACCAAATTTCGCAGAACTAACGCCAACGGTAATATCGCACACCGACACCATACCTACGCCACCACCATAAGCTGGGCCTTGAATACGACCAATTAACGGTTTACTCAAGCCATTTAAGGCGGCGAGCATATCTGCCAATACGCTGGTTTGTGCAATACGCTCTTCTCGGGTTTTGTTTATATTACTTTTCATCCAGTTCAAATCACCACCCGCACAAAAGCTTTTACCTGCGCCTGTCAACACAACCACGCGAATGGAACCGTCCTTATCAATATCTTGGCAAAGTGACAATAACTCTTGGATTAATTCGGCACTCATCGCGTTATGAACATCCGGCCTATTCAACGTTACCTTGGCGACACCACGGTCATCGACCGCAAACTTCAATGTGTTATAAGACATCATTTACACCCCTTTAAAAACACACTCGTATATTCACGAGCGAGATCCTCAATACTGTGCCCATCAGACTTAAACCAAACGGACGACCAGTTTGATGCGCCCAATATCATCAGCCGAAGTAATGTTTCATCTAAATCTGCACGAATAGCGCCTTCTTCTTTACCCTGGCGCATCAGTTTTCTCCATTGTTGTTCATAATGTTCACGCTTCACTCTCACTGCTTTGTGCACAGCTTCAGGTACTTGCCCATTATTCCTAATCGTCGTGGTGGTGTAGTCTGAATGTTTCAAAATAGCGGTTAAATGACCAAAAATATAAGCGTGCAAGCCTTCTTCGAAGCTAAAGTCATCATCGAGCTTTTCAATCTCGCCACCAACGGTATCGCTGATAAGTTGCATACTCTTATCTAACACTTCAATCATTAATGCCTCTTTCGATGCAAAGTGATAGTACAAGCTACCGGCCTTCATGCCTGCTTCTGCAGCTATGTCTTTTAATGAGGTTGACTGGTAACCGCGTTGGCTAAACATTTGTGCAGCTTTATCTAATAATAAAAGTCGCGTTTTTTCTTTTTTTAAAACTGGTTTAAGTTGCGTTACGTGTTGATCCATTTTTTTCTAATCATCATTAGATTCTAATTAGTATTAGAATTAGTATAGTGCTACCATTTATTGATAGCAATTAATAAGAGAGAGCCATGCCATTTAATATCAAAATTAACGACGAAATAGATGAATTAAGAGATGCTGTACGAAAGTTTGCTGATGGTGAAGTAGCCCCTATAGCCGAAGAAACAGATTTTAAAAACGAATTTCCCAATCAACTTTGGACACAATTTGGTGACATGGGTTTGCTTGGTATGACCGTACCAGAAGAGTATGGCGGTACTGGTTTAAACTATCTATCCCACCTCGTTGTTATGGAAGAAATCTCTAGAGCATCAGCTTCTATTGGTCTCTCTTACGGGGCAAATTCTAATTTATGCTTAAACAACCTCTATTTAAATGGTACTGAAGAGCAGCGCCATAAATATCTACCTAAATTATGTACCGGTGAACACATCGGTGCGCTAGCTATGTCTGAACCTGGTGCGGGCTCCGATGTGGTCGGTTCAATGAGCTGTCGTGCAGTAAAAAAAGGTGATAAATGGATCGCTAACGGCAATAAAATGTGGATCACCAATGGGCCAGATGCTCATGTGTTAATCGTTTACATGCGTACCGCTGGTCCTGAAGCAGGTTCGAAATGTATGACTGCCTTCATTATTGAAAAAGACTTTAAAGGTTTCAGCACGGCGCAAAAATTAGATAAATTAGGCATGCGCGGTTCAAATACCTGTGAATTGGTGTTTGAAGATTGCGAAATACCAGATGAAAACGTGCTTGGGGAAGTGAACGAAGGCGTTAAAGTGTTGATGAGTGGCCTCAATACTGAACGTATGGTGCTGTCAGGCGGCCCTATCGGCATTATGCAAGCAGCTATGGATATTTGTTTACCGTACGTGCACGAACGCAAGCAGTTTGGTAAACCCATCGGCATGTTTGAATTGATGCAAGGCAAAATGGCCGATATGTACGTTGCGCTTCAATCCAGCCGTGCATTCGCCTATCGTGTAGCTGAACAATACGACAAAGGTAATGATTCTCGAAAAGACGCCGCAGGCTTATTACTCTTCACCTCCGAAAATGCCGTAAAAGTAGCGCTTGAAGCTATCCAAACATTGGGTGGAAATGGCTATATCAATGAGTTTCCAACAGGGCGATTACTGCGCGATGCAAAATTGTATGACATTGGCGCTGGTACCAATGAAATACGCCGCATGCTGATTGGACGTGAATTGTTCGACGAAACTAAATAGGAATATTCATGAGTTCAACATCCGTTGTGGTTGTCGCCGCAAAGCGCACGCCGCTAGGCTCGTTTCAGGGTCAGTTTTCAAGTTTGTCAGCATCTGACTTAGGTGCGGCTTCCATTGAAGCTGTATTAACCGATAGCCAAATTGATGGAGCTGATATTGACAGCGTCCATTTTGGTTGCGTTTTACCAGCTGGGCAAGGTCAAGCACCTGCTCGTCAAGCTGCGTTAAAAGGCGGCCTCCCCTTATCTGTGCCGTGTAACACCGTGAATAAAATGTGTGGCTCGGCCATGCAAACGCTTATTTACGCCTATAACCAAATTTTAGCGGGTGATGCAACTGCCGTTATTGCTGGAGGTATGGAATCGATGACTAACGCACCTTATCTATTGCCAGCCGCACGTGGCGGGCAAAAAATGGGTGACGGTGCCATGTTAGACCATATGTTTTGTGATGGTTTACAAGACGTAAAACACGGTAAGTTGATGGGGTCGTTTGCTGAGTTATGCGCAGATAAGTTCGATTTTTCACGAGAGCAACAAGATGATTTTGCTATCCGTTCGCTTGAGCGTGCTACTACCGCCATTAATAATGGGGCGTTTAAAGACGAAATCACGCCTATTACCGTAAAAAAACGGAAACAAGAGATAGTTGTTGATACTGACGAATCACCTCTAAACGCACAGATGGATAAAATTCGTAGCTTGCGCCCTGCTTTTAAGAAAGACGGCACAGTAACAGCGGCTAATGCGTCATCTATATCGGATGGTGCAACGGCTCTACTATTGATGGATGCGGATGAGGCAGATAAAAAGGGCTTAAAACCGTTAGCAAAGATAACAGCGCATACCTCGTACGCACAAGATCCAGACTGGTTCACGACGGCACCTGTTTATGCCATTGAAAAGCTACTTAAAAAATGTAACTGGACGACCGAAGATGTTGACCTTTACGAAATAAACGAAGCCTTTGCTGTGGTGACCATGGCAGCTATTAAAGAGTTAAACCTTGACCCTGAAAAAGTAAACGTCAATGGTGGTGCTTGTGCGCTGGGTCATCCTATTGGTGCGTCAGGCGCTCGTATAGTCGTTACTTTATTACACGCGCTTAAAAACCGTGGCTTTACAAAAGGCATTGCCAGCTTGTGTATTGGCGGTGGTGAAGCAACAGCAATGGCGATAGAAATTATTTAATTAAAACAAAAACTTATAAAGTAAACTTAATCTTATGCCTATTATAAAATCTAAGCTAGAAACGGCTTCCCCTGAGTTTAAAGACAACACAGCTGCTATGGCAACATTGGTCGCTGAGTTGAATGAACGTATCACAACAGCCGCCGCAGGTGGTGGTGAGCGAGCGCGTAAAAAACACTTGGCAAGGGATAAGCTGTTACCTAGAGACCGCATAAAAGCGTTGCTCGATAAGGGTAGTTCGTTTTTAGAACTGTCACAACTAGCAGCCTATGGCATCTATAACGATGATGCACCTGCCGCAGGGATTATTACAGGCATTGGTCGTGTACACGGTGTCGAAGTAATGGTGATTGCAAATGACGCAACCGTTAAAGGGGGTACGTACTATCCATTGACGGTTAAAAAACACCTACGAGCACAAGAGATAGCGCAAGAAAATCGCTTACCTTGTATCTATTTAGTTGATTCAGGTGGTGCTTTCCTACCCCTACAACACGACGTGTTCCCAGATAAAGAGCATTTCGGGCGTTTTTTCTATAACCAAACACGCATGTCTGGCGCAGGTATCTCGCAGATAGCAGTGGTCATGGGTTCGTGTACTGCGGGTGGAGCATATATTCCTGCGCTATGTGATGAATCTATTATTGTTCGCGAACAAGGCACTATATTTTTAGGCGGCCCGCCGTTAGTTAAAGCCGCCACAGGCGAAGTTGTATCATCTGAAGACTTAGGTGGTGCTGAACTACACTGTAAACAATCGGGTGTGACAGACCATATCGCCGAAAATGACACGCATGCGCTGAATATTGCACGCGATATCATCAGCCACTTAAATGTTAATAAAACAGTACATACAAAAGTACGTGAGTCTCGTGAACCTTTATACCCAACGGACGACATTATAGGTGTAATCCCTAAGGATGCGCGCCAACCGTTTGAAGTACGCGAAATTATTGCACGTTTAGTGGATGGCTCTGAGTTCCAAGAATTCAAGCCATTATATGGCCCAACTCTGGTTTGTGGCTTTGCTCATATTCACGGCTATCCGGTTGGTATTATTGCTAACAATGGCATCTTGTTCTCACCTTCTGCGTTAAAAGGCACACACTTTATTGAACTGTGTAACCAACGTGGTATTCCTTTATTATTTCTACAAAATATCACGGGCTTTATGGTCGGTAAAAAATACGAAGAGGAAGGTATCGCCAAAAATGGCGCAAAAATGGTCACAGCCGTTTCTTGTTCTACCGTCCCTAAATTCACCGTGCTAATTGGTGGTTCCTATGGTGCTGGTAACTATGGCATGTGTGGTCGAGCATTTGGCGCACGTATGTTGTGGACATGGCCGAATTCACGTATTTCAACCATGGGTGGCGAGCAAGCCGCCGCTGTACTTGCTACGGTCAAGCGTGACGCTATTGAACTACGTGGTGAAACCTGGTCAGAAGACGAAGAAGAAGCATTTAGAAAACCAATTTTCGACCAGTTCGAGGAACAAGGTAACCCGTATTTTGCCACCGCTCGACTGTGGGATGATGGCATTATTGACCCGAGAGATACCCGTCGCGTATTGGGTTTATCCCTAGCCGTTGCCGCTAAAACACCCATTGATGATGCCTCTTACGGCGTCTTTAGAATGTAGCCTACAGGTAATTAATCATGTTTAAAAAAGTATTAATAGCAAATCGCGGTGAAATCGCTTGCCGTGTTATTTCCACCTTAAAAAAAATGGGCATCACCAGTGTTGCGGTTTATTCGGATGCTGACCAACATGCGCGTCACGTTAAATTGGCTGATGAGGCATACCATATTGGTGGCTCACGTCCCGATGAATCATACCTTCTAGGTGATAACCTCATCGCACTGGCAAAGCGTGTGGGAGTAGATGCCATTCACCCAGCATACGGATTTTTATCTGAGAACAGTGGCTTTGCACGTGCTTGCCCTGCCGCTGGCATTACCTTTATTGGCCCAACAGCCGACTCCATTGAAAAAATGGGCGCAAAAGATGCCGCCAAACATCTAATGGAAGCTGCTAATGTACCTGTCGTACCAGGTTATCACGGCAAAGAGCAAGGCGCTGTTCATCTTAAAGCAGAAGCTGACAAGGTAGGCTATCCACTATTGATTAAAGCGGTTTCTGGCGGTGGCGGCAAAGGTATGCGCGTGGTTAATTCGGCTGATGAATTTAATGACATGTTAGATGCGGTGATGCGCGAAGCACAAAATGCTTTTGGTGATGACCGTGTGTTACTCGAACGTTACATTGGCAAACCACGTCATATTGAATTTCAAGTATTTGGAGACACTCACGACAATTACGTACACCTGCATGAACGCGAATGTTCATTACAGCGTCGCCATCAAAAAATTATTGAAGAAACCCCTTCTCCTTTCCTTGATGATGCCACGCGTGAAGCAATGGGCATCGCTGCCGTAAACGCTGCGCGTGCTATTGAATATAACGGTGCAGGCACCATTGAATTTATTGTCGGCGAAGACCGTTCATTTTATTTTATGGAGATGAATACGCGATTACAGGTGGAGCACCCCGTTACCGAAATGGTCACTGGGCAAGATCTAGTTGAATGGCAAGTACGTGTTGCTGCGGGTGAAGCCTTACCGTTAAAGCAAGAACAAATTACCAGCACTGGGCATTCGTTTGAAACACGCCTATACGCTGAAAACCCTAATAATTTATTCCTACCGTCAACCGGCAAATTACATGCTTTGCGTTTCCCACAAGCCAACGAAAACTGCCGAGTAGAAACCGGCGTTGAACAAGGCGACACCATTAGCGTGTTCTACGATCCAATGATTGCAAAGCTCGTTGTATGGGGCGAAACACGCGAAATCGCACGTTCACGCTTACTGACCGCACTCGGCGACTCAGGCATTATCGGCGTGGAAAACAATATTGCATTTTTAGAAACATTATCGACTCACCCTGATTTTATCGACAATAAAATTGATACACAGTACATCGATGCAAAACTAGACGCGATACTCGATAGCAGCCGCGTTGAATTACCCCAGCACGTTTTATTAGCAGCCAGCGTTAGATTATTGCTCGATCAACAAAAAACCGTTGCTGATGGGGCTGTTGTTTCAAGCGACCCTAATTCCCCATGGCACGACACCACTGGCTGGCGACCAAACGGTCAAAGTGAGCGCAGCTTATTCTTCAACTATGAAGACGGCGATGATATAGAAGTTGTTGTAAGCGAACGTGAAAACCATTTTGTGTTCCATTTAGACGCCGATATGGACGTTATCGCTGAAGAATCAACCAATCAGGTGTTACGTTTACAAATAGACAATAGCTGGGAAAAATTCATTACCCTTAGACATGACAATATCGTTCTAATTTCATGGAAAAACCGTTGGTATCTGTTAAACGAAGTAAACCCATTTGAAGCTGATATCACTGACGTTGCAGGTGCATCAACCATCGTCGCACCCATGCCAGGTAAATTACTGAAAGTACTCGTAGCTAACGGCGATAGTGTGACAGAAAACCAACCACTTGCCATTCTTGAAGCGATGAAAATGGAGCATACATTGGTAGCACCGTTTGACGGTGAAATTGACCAAGTATTTTATGCGGCTGAAGATTTTGTTGAAGCGGACGCGACGTTAATTACATTTGTTGAGACAGAATAAGTAACTGCTTTTTAGTTTGTATTTGCTTGTTATTGTTAGAGTGAAAGATAAACGGGATTAGCCCATGGTTTTACGAATCAAAGGGTAGCGTCCCGTTTAGTTTGTTTAATTTACCGACCCCAGGAGCAAACAGTCGGTTCTTGTTGGGCGTGTCGAATGACTTGTTAGGCATTTATACTTAATGTCTCGGTATGGGGTCACAGTTTGGCTCAACAAATGATTTTCGAGCTTTATCTGAAAATAACACCTCTACTTACTTTTCATCAGGTGGTCCAAGCAATAGCGTTTCGGTGAAATCGACAACCACTTGATTATCTTGATTGCGCATAATGTGTTGTAACGCCAATAATACGTTGCCAGATTGGGTAACTGAGGTAATGGTAGGTACCAGTTCAACTTGCATGGTATCACCTGCGTATCCCGGTAATTTAATATCGGCATTGACGTTGACCATACCTTTCATTAGACCAAAAGGTTGAATCTTAGCGAGGTCATCTAGCATGGTCATTAATATGGGAGCGACTAGCCCCATGCCCATGGATATTAAAAAAGGGCCTGGCGCGAAACGTTTTTGGTGTGATGCTGGCATATTTGTTTTGACGTATTCCATATCCACAAACAAAGGCTCTTGCAAACCAGCAACATTCACAAAGGCACATATATCGGCGTCAAATATCGTGCGCCTAGCTGTCATATAGCTGCCTAAAGGCTTTTTAGTCGTCACGTCTTTGTTCATTGTCTTTTCCTTACGGCTACATTAATGAAAAGTAAGGTAAGCACACGTCATCACTGATTTTTACCGTTTGTAGTTTTACAGGCAAATCAAAATCTAGTGCATCAAAGTCGTTACCGACCAATCGACTAATCATCCGTGGGCCTTCTTCGAGCTCTACCAGTAATACTGCATACGGCACATCGCCTTTAAATGCTGGGCCAGGGGCTCTGTGAACTACGCTGTATGAATGAATCTTTCCGCGCCCGCTAGCTGGCTTGTGGACTAAGTTTTTCGACTGACATAGCCTGCACAGACTTTGCTGATAATATTGAACGTGTCCACAATCGGCGCAGTGTTGGAGCAGTAGTTTGCCTTCTTTCAACCCGTCCCACAGTGCCTGGCTGTCGCCATCTGTTGTGGGCAGAGGTTTTCGAATTGTCTGTTCACTCACAACGTACTCTCCTTACCTAAGATAGTGGTCGCTTGTGTTGAGAAACCAGCCCCCAAGGTGTGCACAAGGCCCAGCTCAGCATCGGTAACTTGTCGATCGCCGCAACTGTTACGTAACTGCCTGACCACTTCTGCAAAGTGGTACCACGCCGCGGGAATACCGGGGTGCGCGTACGAGAGCATGCCACCGTGGGTATTGGTTGGAATAGTTCCACCGTAGGTGATTTCCCCCGCCTCAACGAAGGGCCCCGCTTCACCTTTTTTACAAAAACCTAGGTCTTCAAGCATCATTAAAACGGTTCCTGTAAAGCAATCATAAATACCGGCTACATCAACATCTTTAGCACTGATACCTGCCATATCGTATGCTTTTTGGGCTGATTTAACGGCGCCTGTTTCGGTTAACTCTGGCATTAGGAAAATATGCTCGTGGCTGTAGTGTTCGCCAGCACCCAAAATAAATATAGGTTCTTGCGCGTAGTCATAGGCCCTTTCAGCCGAGGTTAAAATTAATGCGACTCCGCCGTCTGAAATTAACGAACAATCGAGTTTATGATACGGCGTAGTCACCATTTTTGATGCCAGCACATCTTCAATGGTTATCGGATCGGTTTTTTGTGCGCCCGGGGTACGTGCTGCATGCTCCCTAAAAGTAACCGCCACCTGCGCCATTTGTTCTGGGGTGGTGCCGAATTCTTTCATGTGCCGGTGCGCTGTCATAGCAAAGGTGTTTGCTACGGGAATTCCAAACGGCATTTCGTATTGCTGATCTCGACTTTCGGTCATCGCGCGAATCGCCATATCGGGCGTCATACCTGTTAACAGACTATCACCACAAGCCACTAACACCGTATCGGCAAGCCCTGCATTAATGGCCGCTGCTGCTGTATTAACCGCGGCTGCCGCCGTGGCGCCTGATACTTGCAAGGTATTTGAATAGGAAGGTTGTATGTTTAGGTATTCACTCAATGCCACACTAAAACGATGGAAAGATGACGCAAAGGCATTACCCGTTAACACGCCGTCTATTTCGCTTTTGTCCATGCCTGCATCGGCTAACGCTTTTAACGTTGCGTCGGCGGTTAAATCCAACGGGCTTCTGTCGGGGACTCGCCCAGACGGCGATTGCCCTACACCAACAATGGCGACTTTTCCGCGTAAGCTTCTATTCGACATCGACGACCACCGCACCACGGGCAACGTTGTACCCTGCTTTACAATAAATATTAGTCACTGTACCGGCGTCAATGGCTTCAATTTGTAACTGCATCTTCATCGATTCCATAACAATCAGTAGTTGCCCTGCTTCCACTTCGTCACCTTCTTTAACGTGTACTTTAATAATTTCACCCATCATCGGCGCGACAATATTGTTATGCCCTTCTGACTCGCCGAGTTTATCGCTCACCACAGGGTTAACTTCAAACGTTATTTGCTGCGACAATGATTGCGTATAAATCACCTCTTTATGGGCAACGGCCGTTATCGGCAAACGAAGGTCATCAAACTGCGCAAGATAGGCGCTATTACCTACGGCCTTTAAAGCTACCTGATAGGGTTTATCATTCACATTAAGAGAGACCTGGCTTTCGCCATCGACACTTAAAAAGGCAATATTCCACTCTGCCTCAGTGTGCTTTAGCACCACGGTGTGTATGGGTGTATCCACCAGTGAACTGAGTGCCCATTGGCTAAATACTTCTGTGCGTTTCCAAGGGTTTTTGCTGCCCACTTCACGGTATTGACGCATCCATAGTGCAGCGGCTATCGCAGCCTGCCTGTCGGCTAACGCCTCATCTATTGTTTCAGCATAATCTGGCAGCCAACGATCTAACGTCCCCGTATCAATGGTATCCGCCTGCACATCGGCATTCGCCAGCAACGCTTGTAAGAAGTGACGATTGTTATCCAGACCCAACACGGCTGTGTCGGTTAACCCTTGCTGTAAACGTTCTAATGCCTGATTGCGTGTTGCGCCTGTGGCAATCAATTTAGCCATCATCGGGTCGTAGTAAGATGACACATCATCACCGCTGTCCACACCTGTTTCAACGCGTAGGTGTTTTGGGAAGACAATCGTGTCTATTGTGCCGGTAGAGGGCATAAAATTTTGTGCCGGTGACTCTGCATATAAGCGTACTTCAATGGCATGCCCATTCGATGTTACGTCACTTTGTGCAAAACCAAAGCCATTACCGTTTGCAATACTAATTTGTAATTCGACTAAATCAAGCCCCGTTATGCTTTCTGTTACGGGGTGCTCAACTTGTAAGCGCGGGTTTACTTCTAAGAAATAATACTCCTCGCCTAGCACCAAAAATTCTACTGTGCCTAAACCCCGGTATTGTATTTGTTCACCTAAACGACACGCGGCTGACAACAACGATTCGCGTAGCGATGCATTTAGGAAAACAGCAGGGGCTTCTTCCACCACTTTTTGATGGCGCCGCTGCAAAGAGCATTCCCTTTCAAACAAATGCACAACATTACCTTCACCATCACCGGCTATTTGCACCTCGACATGGCGTGCGTTATTAATACATTGTTCTACTAATAAAGCATCGTCGGAGAACGCGCGCAACCCTTCACTCATGGCCGATTCTATATCAGCTTCTAAATTGTCCAAATTATTCAACACGCGCATGCCTTTACCACCGCCACCTGCGGCCGCTTTTAACATCACAGGTAAGGCCATGCTTTTAACACACTCGGCAATTTTCGCTGGGTCTGATAGTTTTCCTTCACTGCCCGGTATGACATTAACATTGGCGTTTGTGGCTTCTTTTTTAGCAGCAGATTTATCACCAAAGCGCCGTAAACTATCGGCGCGCGGGCCAATAAATATCAAACCAGCGGCTTCTATCGCATCAGCAAAATCTGGGTTTTCAGATAGAAAACCATAGCCGGGGTGGATGGCATCGCAGGCGGTTTGTTTTGCAGCAGTAATCACTTTATTAATATCTAAATAACTGTCTGATGCTAAGGCACCACCCAGTTTAATCGCGTGACCAATTTCTCTAACGTGGCGGCTATTCTTATCGGCCTCTGAATAAACAGCGACGGCCTCTATACCGAGTTTTTGGCAGGTTCGGGCAATGCGGCAGGCAATTTCACCACGATTCGCTATTAGGATTCGTTTAATCATTGTCTAAATACCCCGAATTTTGTGTCTACTTTGGGTGAACGCCCAGCTAAATCAAGTAACAGTGCGAACGTTTCGCGCGTCTCGACCGGATCAATAACCGCGTCATACCAAAGTTTTGAGGCAAAGTTATACGCATCTTCAGAGTCTTCAAAACGTTTCCGATGTGGCGCTTTAAATTCTTCGCGTTCATCTTCCGTCCACGTTTTGCCTTCGCGTTTCAAAATATCTTCACGAACCGTTGCCAAAGTATTGGCGACTTGTTCTGGCCCCATAATGCCAGAGCGACCTGACGGCCAAGACAGCATGGCATTGGGTTTAAAGGGTCGGCCACACATAGCCAAATAACCGGCCCCATAAGAGCCCCCCGTGATCAAGGTATATTTAGGAACTTTTGCAGAGCACATAGCGGTAATAAACTTAGCGCCATCTTTAGCGATGCCGCCACGCTCGGCGTGTTCACCGACCATAAAGCCAGGTACATCTGCCATAAATAATAAGGGAATATCTCGTTGGCAACACAAGTTAATAAAGTGGGCGCCTTTCTTAGCGGACTCACTAAACATCACGCCATTATTGGCCAAAACACCAATTTCAAAACCGTGTATTTTGGCAAAACCACACATCAAAGTGTCGCCGTAATTTGCCTTAAATTCATCAAAATTACTGCCATCGACCAAACGCGCCAGTATTTCTCGATTGGCATTTGGTACTTTGGTGTCTTTATTAATCAGGCCATATATCTCTTCAATTGGGTACAAAGGTTCAACTGACTCGGCCACATCCCACCGCTGAGTAGGTAGGTTGCCTAAATTGCGTACTATGTCTCTAACAATATTCAAACCATGCGCGTCATCTTCAGCAATGTGATCGGTTACGCCACTATCGCGACAGTGCATTTCAGCACCACCTAACTCTTCGTGACCGACTTTTTCACCGGTGGCGGCTTCCACTAATTGTGGGCCGCCTAAGTACATAAATCCTTTACCGCGAACAATTACAATCTCATCACATAAAGCGGGAATATACGCGCCACCAGCTGTGGATGAGCCCATGACGATGGCAATTTGTGGGATTCCCTGCCCTGACATTTCTATTTGATTGACAAAAATGCTGCCAAACATCCCTTCGTCTGGAAAGATACCTTCTTGTTCAGGTAAAAATGCGCCACCGCTTTGCACCATGGTTACGCACGGTAAGCGATGTTGAATTGCAAAGGTTTGAGCGCGTACGTGTTTTTTGCATGTCATTGGGTAGTATGTTCCACCTTTCACCGTTGCATCGTTAACGATAATCATGCATTGACGATTATTGATGAGCCCAATGCCCGTGATAATACTCGCGCCCGCTTGCGTGCCTTCGGGTAGATTATCGCCTGCCAACTCGCCTAATTCTAAAAAAGGAGAGCCTGGGTCGAGTATTAAACGTATGCGATCCCGTGGAAGGATTTGTTCACGATGTTCTGTGTGACGCTTCCTCGCTTTTTCAGGGCCACCAGCGTGTGCGCGGTGACGGCGTTGATGTAAATCTTTTATACGCTCTGAATAAAAGTCTCGGTTTTCTACAAAATTGTCAGACTGCGTATTAATTATTGTTTTTATAATCGACATGGTTATTCAGTTGGTTAAATAAAATTGGGCGCATCGCGCAGGGTTAAAGCAACCTTGGCGACGCCGGGTTTTTCAAAACTATTGGCATCCACTAAAATAACTTGCGCTTTAAACGACAGGCTGTTTCTAATAGTTGTTTCAATTTTCTCTATTAAGGATGCATCTTGTGCGTTGTTATGGTTACTGCCTCTTTCAACAATGACCTTTAGGTTAGATTGAGTCGTGTGGCCTTCAAAATCGGCCCATACACGCATCACACCGTTAGTGTCGGGCTGCATTTGCAGTACAAGGTCTTGAATAGCGGATGGAAATACATTAATACCACGCACGATTAACATATCATCTGTGCGGCCAAAACAACGTATCTTTGGCCCTGTACGACCGCAGCCACATTCGGTGTCAATAACGACAATGTGGTCGCCGCTTTTAAAACGAACTACGGGTGATGCTTCGCGTCCAATCGCGGTATAGACCAGTTCGCCTGTCGCCCCTTTGGTAAATTCAATGACTTGTTCTGTTTCAGGGTCTATCAGTTCAACAATGATATGATCCTGACATATCATGTGCATGCCGTCTTGCTGGTCACATTCACCCCAGTAAATAACACCTAAATCTGTACCACCCATCATTTCACAGACTTTCGCACCCCATGCCGCTTCAAGGGCTTCGCGTATAGCAGGAATGCCACCACCGGGCTCGCCACCAACCACTAATTGTTCAACGCCTAAATCTTTCGCATCGATACCAAGGATACTTTTTGCTTGTGATGCCACGTGTAATAAAAAATTGGGGGCACCAATCACCACTCTGGGTTTGATGTCTGCGCAAGCTCTTAGCAAACGGTCTACACCGCCATCAGCACCCACGGGAATATCAATAGCCCCCATATATTGCAGTGCTTGCACGCAAGGTATACCACCAACAAAGCCTTTGCTCATAGAAAAGCCATGCAACACAAAGTCACCGGGGTTTACGCCGCAGGCAAAGAAGCCGCGTGCGCTTAACTCATTCCACATCAGTAAGTCATTCTCTGTTAGCGCAACGTAGGCTGGGCTACCCGTTGTACCAGACGATGCTTGCATTTGAATAATGTCGTTTAAATCAGCAGCGCGATGTTGGCCAAACGGTGGTTCAGCCTGCAAACTGTCGCGTAAATCTTGTTTGACAGTAAATGGAATGGTGGCTAAATCTTCTAAGGTTTTAATGTCATCAAAGGCTATGCCGGCTTCAGCGAACTTGTTTTGATACAAGGTAGAGTTCTGTTTTAGATACAGCATTTGTTGCTGTAGTTTTTGTTCTTGCAGTTCAATAATATCTGCTTGAGCCATCACTTCAATGGGGTGATAACAAGGCTCATCTTTTTTAGCTAACGCCCCTTCTTTGATATATGACATGACTCTTCTCTTTTGATTTAACAATGAGTTAAATTTTACAAATGGCGTACCCTTTAACAACGGCTTTTTCGGCGCAATGGCACACTAACTGACAACACGCATACACGCCATCATCTCGGTGCTCTATTGATTCTATTTCACCACTGACACGAACGGTATCGCCAGGGTAAACAGGCCCTAAAAAAGCGACATTTAATTCACCACCATAGGCCCAGCCGTTCCAATTCCATTGTGATAATACGCGTGATACAAAAGCTAATGTTAGTAAGCCATGTGCGATGGTACGACCAAAAAAAGTGGTTTTTGCAAACTCAGGGTCAATGTGTAAGGGGTTAATGTCACCCGAAGCGTCAGCATAGGCATCAATCATATTCTGATCAACCGCTTGAATTAGTTCCGGCAAATTATCGCCAACAGAAAGGCCTTTGTATTGCTGTAGGGATTCAACGTTACTCATGACTCTTTCCCCCAAATACGTGTAATCATGCCGCTTGTGATTAACTCACCCTGCTGATTTTTTGTTTCTGTTGTCATTTCAACGTAATTTCGTCCTTTGCGTTCGTACATCTTTAGGACGACCGCTGATGTAAACAAGGTTTCGCCGATAACAGCAGGTCTATGAAATTTAAATTGTTGTTTGGCGTGAATGCCGCCCGGTGGGCCCACTCTAGTACGCAACGCATCAATAACATAAACAGCGGCAAGCATAGGAGGCGCGATACGTTTACCATCGCTATTAAGCTCTTTTAACGCTGGTGTATTGTCGTTTGTTGACGCCATGTATTTATCAACAACGTCCTCTGTTACATCAAAGGCAGGTGCCGGATCAAGGAAGTTATCCCCTTCCTTCATGCTGCCATATTTTACATAGTCACTCATCTTTACTCCTTCGATTGAAACTACTTCGTTTGATACTGAATAACGGGGGCATCAATGCGAACCACCTTATCCTGCCCTACTAGGCAGTTTAAATGAGCCAATGCTTCACCAACGGCTAAGAATATATTGAATAAATTTAATCTATCACCAAAAAGTTCTTCCATTACGTCACGCCCTGTTCGGGGCGTTTGACAGAAGACCTGTAATTTCTCAAGGTCTGCTTGGTGTCCAGACATCAATACCTTCGTTCTATCACGTAAGCCTTTAAACACGCGGCCATGTGACGGCAAAACAACTGCATCCGCAGGAAATGTAGACAACGCCCTTAAACTGGATAAATAGTGCGCTAACGGGTCAGAAACAGGGGCAGCGTATGACACACTGATATTCGGAGAAATAGACGGCAAGACTTGATCGCCAGAAATAAGGATATTGCGTTGTTCATTGAACAGGCAAACGTGTTCTGGACTGTGGCCAGCAAAGTTATTAAATTGCCAACTCTCACCATTAATATCAATAGATTCACCATCGACCATGCATTGATACGATAACGGTGCATTGGGAACACCATCAGCATAACTTCCTTTTCTAGATAATAGCTTGTTAACCGTTTCATCAGCTAAACCAAACTGCTGATAAAAACCGCCTCTAGTAATTATTTGCTCTTCAGTAAATGGCTGACAAGCGATATGTAACATTTCAAACTCACCCTTACTCATATGTAAGGGCGCGCCCGTTTTATTAGTAAGCCAACCTGCCATACCCACGTGATCTGGGTGGAAATGTGTGACGATAATTTTAGTTATTTTTGCACCATGACAATGGCCTGCTAGTACATTTTCCCAAAGTGCCACAGACTCTTCACTGTAAAACCCAGTGTCAATTAGGGCCCAACCATCACCATCTTTTAACACCCATAAATTGATGTGATCTAATGAAAAAGGAATGGGCATTCTCAGCCAAAATATTCCATCGGATACCTCAATTAACTTGCCAAATTCTGGTTTAGTTTGAAATGGGTATTCCAGCGATGAAGATTCCTTTAACAAATTAACGCCTTAACTTACTTGGCAAAAGCGCTGCATTTGGAAATCTCGATCACCAAATAATGCATTAAGCATAGTGAGTCGTTTTACGTAATGCGCCACGTCTAATTCATCGGTAACGCCAATGCCACCATGTAATTGAGCGGCTTGCTCAGCAACGATTGAACGGGTATCGCCCAAATATATTTTTGCTGCACTAACGCTTTTAACGCATTCGGCCTTATCATCACTAGTAGCATGTATCGCTGCCAAATAAGCCAATGAACGCATCTGTTCTTCTGCCATAAACATATCGACGCTACGATGTTGAAGTATTTGGAAACTCCCCAAAGGTTGCCCAAACTGTTTTCGAGTCTTAAGATACTCAACGGTTTTTTCACGTAGTTGATTGATAACACCTACACCCTCCGCACAAATAGCAGCGGTTGCTGAATCTATCACCGTTTGAATAACCGCAAACGCTTCATCAATTGTGCCCAATACAGCCTCAGCAGTCACCGCTTCAAAAGACAGATCAGACGCACGCAATCCATCCACTGTTTCGTAATGCCTAGCTGTTAAACCATTAGCCGCTTTATCAATAATAAATAATGAAACGCCTTGTTCGCTGATGGTGTTGCCACTTGTTCTAGCGGACACAATGATTTTATCGGCTGTTTCGGCATTAAAAACGACTGATTTATGGCCGTTTAGAACGTATTGCTCACCTTGCTTTTCAGCCGTGCAAGCAACATCGGCCAAGTTATAACGAGACTGCTGTTCTGCGTAGGCAAACGCAAGTTTCAGTTCGCCACCAATTAGCGCAGGCAATAAGGCTTGTTTTTGTTCTTCAGAGCCTGCTTGTTGAATCAGCTGGCCACCTAAGATAATGCTGGCGAGGTAAGGTTCTACCACCAAACCTTTACCGATGGCTTCCATAATGACAATCAGCCCTGTTTGGCCAAAACCAAAACCGCCATATTCTTCTTCAAATGGAACACCTAATAAGCCCATATCAGCAAATTGCTGCCAATTGCTTTCACTGTAACCGATGCCATCTCGGCTCAGTTTCTGCCGTGTTTCAAAATTGTATTCATTTTGCAAAAACTTGTTCAAGCCATCTTGCAACATGACCATTTCTTCTGTGAATTCTAAGTTCATAATTTACCCTTTTACCTAATGGCCTAAAGACCCAATACGGCCTTCGCCATAATGTTTTTTTGAATTTCATTCGAGCCACCGTAGATAGACGTTTTACGCCAATCAAAATAATGCGGTGCGAGCACAGCTGCCTCTTCAGGGCCAATAGATGGCTCATCTTGCCAACCATTCAGCATCACCTCTTTCATATAAGGGAAACCGTAATAACCAACTGCTTCCATTAATAAAGCGGTAATGGCTTGTTGAACCTCTGTTCCCTTCACCTTTAGCAAAGACGACGCAGCACCAGGAGGCGCACCAGAAGACAGTTTAGATAACACACGACGACTGGTCATTTCTAGCGCCATCAGCTCAACTTCAATCTCTGCTATCTTGCTTCTAAAACGTTCATCTTCTAATAAAGGCTTACCGTTACTTTGTTGCTTTGTTGCCAATGCTTTCAAACGTGCAATTTGAGTTTTAGAACGTGGCACTTGAGCGATGTTTGTGCGCTCGTGCTGCAATAAGTATTTGGCGATTGTCCAACCATCACCCTCTTTGCCAACGATGTTTTCAACCGGCACTTTAACGTTATCAAAAAACACTTGGTTAACCACGTGCATACCATCAACAGTGATAATTGGATCTACGGTAACGCCAGGATCATCCATATCGATGAGTAAGAAGCTAATGCCTTTTTGTTTTCTATCTTCTTGGCTTGTTCTAACCAATGTGAAGATTTTATCTGCGTAGTGACCGTGTGTTGTCCATGTTTTAGAGCCATTAACAATGTAATGGTCGCCAACTTTTTCCGCTTTGGTTTGTAACGATGCCAAGTCAGAACCGGAGTTTGGTTCAGAATAGCCTTGAGCCCACCACAGGTTACTTTCCAAAATATCCGGTAGGTACTGCTGCTTTTGTTCTTCAGAACCAAATTCTAATAAAACGGGGCCAAGCATCACTAGGCCAAATGCAACCAGCCTTAAGCAGTTGGCTGCACCACATTCTTCTTCAAAAATATATTTTTGAACAGGCGTCCACCCCGTACCGCCATATTTTTTTGGCCACCCTGGAGCAACCCAACCTTTTTTGTAGAGTATTTTCTGCCAACGGACATAATCATCCTTTTTTAGTGCAATGCCATTAGCCACCTTTTCTTGAATATCTTTGGGGTAATGTGTACGCAGAAACTCTCGCACTTCCAGTTGAAATGCTTGTTCTTCAGGGCTGTAATTTAAATCCACACTGTTCTCCTTACTGTTTGTTCATCATCAACGACGATTAGGCCTTCTTATCAATCATGCTGACTTTCAAAGACGGTCGGTTATTTTCTTTTTCTGTGAGTGCATCAACAGCTTCCAACGAAGCATGGCACCGTTCAACTAATTCGTGGTAGCAACGGGTGCCATCACGTTTCCATTCAATTTCTTCAGGTTTTAGGCTACGAATAATACGGGCGGGTACACCAGCAACTAAACTATTATTAGGTATTTGCATGCCCGTTTTAACAAAAGCCATGGCTGCGACAACGCTGTTCTCACCAACGATGGATTCATCCATGACCACCGCATTCATCCCTACCAGCACATTTTTTTCCAAACATGCGCTATGAACAACAGCACCGTGGCCAATATGCCCCCACTCCCCAACAATGGTGGGTATGCCCGTCATGCAATGCAGGGTGCAATTATCTTGGATATTAGAGCCTTCGCCAATCTCTATAGCCGCCATATCGCCCCGTAGCGATACATTGGGCCCAATATAACAATTCGCCCCAATTACCACATCACCAATAACAACGGCTGTACTATCAACAAACGCCGTAGGGTGAATGACGGGAATGACACCATCAATTGAAAACACCTTCGGACTTTTGTTAGCCATTATTTTTTAAATTGACGGAAATCTGGTTTACGTTTTTCATTAAACGCTTTAACGCCTTCTTGAGATTCATCGGTATCGTAATAAAGCGCTAAGGCTTGTAGACCAAGTGCACCAATCCCGCGTATGTTTTCTGAATCTGCATTAAATGAGCGTTTAGCAATTGAAATGGCTGTTGGACTTTTTTGCATAATTTCATCACACCATTTTTCAACTTCTGCATCGAGTTGGTCGTGCGCGACTACGGCATTAACTAACCCCATATCAAGTGCTTCTTGTGCAGAATATTTACGGCACATATACCAAATTTCGCGTGCTTTTTTCTCACCAACAACACGGGCTAAATAAGCGGTTCCAAAACCTGGGTCTACAGAGCCAACTTTAGGCCCCACTTGACCGAAGACAGCTTTTTCAGATGCAATGGTCATGTCACAAATAGTGGCAAATACGTTACCGCCACCAATCGCATAACCTTGCACTTTTGCTATCACTGGCTTTGGTGCATCACGAATAATCGTGTGCAGTTCTTCAATCGGCAAGCCAATGGTTCCACGGCCATCATAATGCCCATCGTGAGCACTTTGATCACCGCCCGTACAAAAAGCTTTATCGCCAGCACCAGCAAATACAATGACGCCGATGCTATTGTCCCAAGCGGCTTTACCGAAGGCATCAATAAGTTCATCACAGGTAATACCTCTAAAGGCGTTGTAAACGTCTGGACGATTAATGGTGATGTAAGCCGCGCCGTTTTTTACTTCATATGTTATGTCTTGATAACTCATAATATTGTCTCTTTTAGGTTAAGTATTTGTGTTGTCACGTGGTTTAAAAGCAGGCTCACGACGTTCTCCAAAGGCCGCTAAACCTTCAGCTACATCGTCACTTTGTAAGCCTTTAACGGCTTCATTTACTTCTAATTCCAATGATGCTGGTAGCGGTAAGTCCACGCCGTTGTAAGCCAAATTTTTCATCATGGCTAAGCCTTCTGCGCTTTTACTGGCCAAGGTATGGCAATAGTCTAAGGCTTTGCTACGTAAATCAGCGGCGGGTGCTAAATAGCTCACCATGCCCCATTTTTCGGCTTCTTCGGCTTTTAACCGACGCCCAGATAGCATTAAGTCTAATGCACGACGAAACCCTATAACGCGTGGTAGTCGTTGACTACCGCCCCAGCCTGGTATTAATCCATAGTTAGCGTGTTGATCGCCAAATACGGCATCATCTGCAGCAAATAAAATATCGCAGCCTAATGAAATTTCAAGCCCGCCGGCTAAACAGAACCCTTGAATAGCGCCAATAACTGGCAGGCTACTTTGTTCAAAACCAGTACAAGTTTTATGGCCTAATTCAATAAAAAATCGCAACGCTTCTTCATCTTTCGATTCAATTTTTGCGTGAACTTCGCCTAAGTCAGCACCGGTACAAAAATGTTTCCCTTCAGAGCATAATAAAATAACTCGAACATCTAAATTTTCTTCATGGTTTTTTAAGGCCGCCTGCAAGCCTTCATGAACGCTCATAGACAGACAATTAAACTTATCGGCTCGGTTAATACTAATAATACCTACGTTACCGTCAACGGTTGAAAGAACTACATCATCAGTCATGGTTATTCCTGTTATTTAGTCATTAATAAGGCACGCCATCGCGGCCTATTTTTTCACGGGCAATGACGATTTTTTGTATTTGCGCGGTGCCATCGCCGATTTGCAAGCCAAGTACATCGCGTAAGCGTTGTTGTATTGGGTAGTCTTTACTGTAACCGCCGTGTCCATGCGCTAACAAACAGTTATGGATAATCTCGAACGACACTTTGGGCGCCCACCATTTGCACATAGCTGCTTCAGCGGTATGAGGTTTTCCTTGATCTCTTAGCCAAAGGGTTTTGTAGCACAATAGCGATGCTGCTTCGATAAACGTTTCGGCTTCTGCTAACGGAAAACTAACGCCTTCGAACTTAGATATCTTTTTGCCAAATGCCTCACGAGTTCGCACTTGTTCCCAACTTTCTTCAACCGATACCTTGGCGGCCGCTAAGCATTGCAAGCCGATCAATGCACGGCTGTAATCAAACCCTTGCATCACTTGAATAAAGCCAAGGCCCTCTTCGCCAAGCATGTTTTCTGCCGGTACTTCAACATTATCAAAAAACAAAGAGCCACGTCCAACAATAGATTCACCAAGGTCATCAAAATGGGTACGTTCAATGTTTGGGTTGTCTAACTCAACTAAAAACGCACTAACGCCTCTCGCCTTCTCTTCAGGTGTGCCAGTACGAGCAAAAACAACGGCAACATCCGCCTGGGCAGCAGCAGAAATAGATGTTTTCTCGCCGTTTAAAACAAACACATCCCCTTTACGTTCTGCTTTAAGTTTTAAATTAGCAGCATCTGAGCCAACACTCGGCTCGGTTAAGGCAATGGCGACTAAGGCCTCGCCACTGATGATTTTAGTTATCCATTTTTGAGCTAAATGAGGCGCAGCGAACTTTTCAATAATGCCACCGTTTAAACCGGCTAAAATTTGTACGTAAGCCACGTTAAAGTCGGCTCGGGAAATTTCTTCAGTAATCAGCCCAGCCGTAACATAACCTAAACCAAGACCACCATACTTTTCTGATAGCTCACTCCCAATTAAGCCGAGTTCGCCCATTTCTTTTAGCATGGTGCGGTCAAATACGTGTTTATCGTCGTTAGCTTGGTATTCTGGGCGAAGTTTTTCTTCAGCAAAACGTCGAGCACTTTCCTTAATGGCTAGCTGTTCTTCAGTCCACAAAAAATCCACGTATTTCTCCTGTTTGAAACGTTGCTGAGAGTTCTAAAACTGACTGATAAATAAACTAATAAAAGTCTCGTTATAAAATACTAACATTCGTTAGAATTAACAAGATATATTTATATATATATGGTATTTTTAGCCTGAACAATCAATCAGAACTTTATAAACATGACATTACAACAAAAGACTATTTCAGCTGAGCTTGCGAACTTTGTTTTTAACTTTGATTTAAGCGAAGTACCCGCTGACGTCCAAGAAAAAGCAACTCAACTAATACTAGATGGCACTGGTATCGCCTATGCCTCTAGTCAATACGAATTCAGTAAAATCGGTTTAAATGCCATCCGCGCATTTGATGAGCCGGGCAAGCATATAGTGCTCGGTACTGGTGAAAAACTCGCTTATCGAGATGCAGCGTTGGCAAACGGTTTGCTAATACACGGTTTGGATTTTGACGATACGCACGTTGCTGGTGTGGTGCATATGACATCAGCGGTTTGGCCGTGTGTATTAGCTGTTGCTGAAAAAACAAATGCCAGTGGTGCTGATATGTTGGCCGCATACATTGCGGGCATGGAAGTGGGCGCCCGTATAGGTATGGTAGCAAAAGGCGCTTTCCACCAGGTTGGGCACCACCCGACAGGGATTGCTGGTGCATTTGCTTGTAGCCTTGTTGCTGGCATGTTGATGAAGCTAACTGAAGAACAAATGGTGATGGCTCAAGGCATTGCCTTAAGCATGGCCTCAGGCAATTTCGAATTTTTGGAAGACGGCGCTTGGACCAAACGTTACCACCCAGGCTGGGCGGCGGTATCTGGCATTATGTCCGCAACCTTTGCGCAAGCCGGTTATGTTGGCCCCAGTCAGCCTTATGAAGGCCGTTTTGGTTTATATAAAAGCCACTTAACAAGCATAGAGTCACAATGTGACTACAGCCTTGCAACCGCTGGTTTAAATGATGTTTGGGAAGTTATGAATGTTGGCATCAAACCGTATCCATCATGCCACTTTACACACGCCGTGATAGACGCGACGATTCTTCTTAGCAAACAACACAGCTTAACCGCTGATCAAATTGAATCTATTACTGCTTTAGTTCCTGAAGAAGTGGTTAAAACGGTGTGTGAACCTTTAGCGAGCAAGCAATCACCAACTTGTGCGTATGATGCACAATTTAGCGCGCCCTACCTTGTTGCGTTGGCGTTGGTGCGTCATGAATTTAGCCTTAAGGATTTAGAGCCTGAACCGCTTAAAGACCAAGTTATTTTGGATTTAACTAAAAAGGTGAATTACCAAGCAGATCCAGAATCAGGCTTTCCTACCTATTACTCTGGTGAAGTACGTATCACCTTAAAAGATGGCCGAACATTTGCACAACGAGAGTTTAAAAACCGAGGGTGTTTTGACAGACCATTAGCCGATGCAGATATTGCTGATAAGTTTTTTCAGAATTGTGCGATGGCTATCTCTAAAGACAAAGCAGAGCAGATTAAAACAGTTATTTTGAATATGAAGGAATGCGCTAGCGTAGAAGATCTAACAGCGGTTCTTTAATGCTGAAAGGTTATCTTAATACCAGCCGTTAACCCTTACGTATCAATACCATCCCAAAAAATGCCTATTTGAATGGTTGCGATGTCATTAATGCTTAACTCACCTTTTTTATACCACGTGAGTAATCGGTTCAATGCGCCTAAAATAGACACCCTGAGTATAGTCAGATTTACATCAGCCCTGATATCACCTTTATCTTGAGCGTTCGTTAGCCATTTGCGCCACATATCTTCGTATTGTTCGCGAGTAACACGGCCTGCTTCCTGAACTGAGTCTGGCAGTTGTCCATAATTAAGAATACTCGTTGAGGTATAGTCACCTTTTTCATGCAAGGCTCTTAAATGCCCTTTTGCCGCGGCCACCATTACTTCTCTTGATGTACTGTCTTTTGGTAAGCCTTCTACTTCTGCAATAACGGTGTGGATAATGTTTTTAATCCCAATTTTCAACACTTCTAAAACTATTTGTTCTTTAGAGTCGAAGTGGTAATAAAGACTACCTGCTTTCATATCAAGTGCTTTAGCAATATCCCGCAACGCGGTACCGTTATAACCATGCCTGCTAAAAAGTGCAGCAGACACATCTAAAATCTTAGTGCGTGTTTTAACAGGCGTTTTGGAGGTGGATATAGCCATATAAGAATTCGTAATAAATAAAGTTGTTTAAGTCATTCTAACATTAGGTATAAATGTATTAAAAGATTAAATAATCTCCATAGTTTCAAAATGTAAAAATGGTTATTCTGATAAAATAATCGGCTAGTACTTTCAACAAGCGAATAAGGAAAATAATGAATATTGAAGATGCCATTAAAGGAAGAATTTCTGTACGTGCTTATTTAGATAAAGATGTCACCAATGAGACAATCACAGCTGTTTTAGATACCGCCCGTTGGAGCCCATCGGGTACCAATACGCAACCTTGGAAGGTTGCCGTTGTGCGTGGTAATAGTAAACAGCGCATATCAGATGAGTTGATAAAAGCGGTTGAAGGCGGTACGAAAGCAAACCCCGATTACCTTTATTACCCTGAAGAGTGGATTGAGCCATTTAAAGGCCGACGTTTTCAATGTGGTATGGATTTATATGGCGCATTAGACATTGGCCGTGAAGACAAACAAAAACGGATTGAAGCAGGCATGGCAAATTTCAAATTCTTTGGCGCGCCGGTTACCTTGTTTTTCTTTATTGATAAAATCATGGGCAAAGGCTCTTGGTTTGACATGGGCATGTTTATACAAAGCGTTATGCTGGCTTCACGTGAACATGGCTTAGGCAGTTGCCCACAGGCATCAACCAGCGATTACCCAGATATTATAAGAAAAGAATTAGGCGTGTCAGATCAATACGACTTGATATGTGGCTTATCGCTAGGTTACCCAGATGATGACAAAGCAGTTAACCAATACCGTACGCGACGTGAAGAGGTTGAAGGCTTTACTGATTTCTTTGACTAACGGCTAGAGATTTTTACTTATTCAGCTTTATACCCAAGGGGCACTTGTGCCCTCCGATGGGTAGGGTATAAGTTTTATTGAAGCAAAAAAGCTACTTCAATTCAGCTTTAACAGCCACTAATGGAATATCGTATTGGTTAGCCCAACGTTCCCATTCTTCGGCTGTTTTTCCTTTCATTTTTTCTGCGACGGAATCTTTAGATAGCGAGCTGAGTTCTAACTGTGTGGTCAAAGCCTTTCTAAAATGAGGCTCAAGTGCAGCAATAGCCACCCAACCGGTTTTAGCTTGGTATAAACAATATTCAGGTAACACACCACTCAGTAATGAACCGTGATTAGTCAAGCCGTAATCATATGGCTGCGCCATGTAGTCAGCGGCGTCAGATAACGCCACTAAACTACGCCGGCCTTGTCCATCCGCCTGACTTGCCATCAACATGCTTAATCCTTCAAATGCTGCACGTTCTGCTCCCGCCAAATCAGCAACTAAGGTTTTCGGCATGTGTGGGGGACTTAACAAGCCACGTGAAGCTTGGTAGGTAACATCATGACCTGCATGGTTTTCTTTTGGTTCAGGGTAACCAACAATAGCCAAATGATTTAGCTGTGGATGTTGCGCATGAAGTGAATCCCATCCTAAATCCAAACGCTCTAGTGCCGCAGGGCGTTGCGCTGTAATTAGCAGTTGAGCCGTTGAAAGTAACGCAGACAACTGCTCCAAACCGTCAGCTGATTTCAAGTCAATAAACGATACTTGTTGCCCATCATTAACCGAGACATACCAATCAGTACAATAGGTATTAAACGGGTCACCTTCCGGTGGTTCTACCTTAATAACGGTTGCGCCTAAATCAGTAAAGCGCTTGGCTGCTAAGGGCCCGGGTAAATTTAATGCAAGGGTAACAACCTGAGTACCTTTTAATAACTCATTCATACAGGCTATTGATTTTCGTCTTTAAATAACTCAGGCGTGACCGCTCTATGGAAGCCATCAAAAGGTGATAAGTTTTTAGCCGTTGGTAAGGGATAAACAGCTGTATTGCCTTGGGATGAAGCACCATCAACATTAATAACGGTGCCGCTAATATAACGAGCAGAATCACTCAACAAAAAACTGATTGCTGCACTGATTTCAGACTCATTACCCAACCGCCCAAGCGGTACATAATTTTTTAGTGTTTTTAATATAACTTTATAAGCATCGTTATACGTATCCATCCCACTAGATGCTATCCAACCAGGGGCAACCGCATTAACGCGAACGCCAGCATGTCCCCATTCATACGACGCGGTTTGAGTAAAGTTAACCATACCTGCACGAGCGGCCCCAGAATGCCCCATACCCGGCATACCACGCCACATATCAGCAACGATATTAACGATAGAGCCACCGTGTTTACTCATGGATTGATTGAAGACTTCTCGGGCCATTAAAAAGCCCCCCGTCAGATTGGTATTCACCACGGCATTCCAACCATTTTTACTGATATCGGCTAGTGGCGCAGGAAACTGACCGCCGGCATTGTTGACGAGCCCGTAAATTTCGCCGTGTTTGTCGATAAAACCTGCAACTACCTGTTTAACAGCCTCTTCATCACGGATATCGCACGTAGCGAGATCGCATTGACCGCCATCATCATTTATTTCATTCCTAACGGATTCTAATTTATCCAACTTACGACCCACCATTAATACATTGGCACCTAATGAGGCGAGCTCATGCGCATTGCAGCGGCCAAAACCACTGCCGGCACCAGTAACAATGATGTTTCTATTTTTAAATAAATTGGGCCGTAAATCAGATTGGTATGTCATAAAAAAACCTTTAGTCTTGTTGGGAGGTGCTATTTCGATTTATTCAAGAAAGCTGCCATCATATTTTTCGCATCATCTGTGTCAAATAACGGGAAAAATGATTGCTGTTCGTAGCTTAAGCCTTCTTCTAACGTGGTATCAATCGCTTTATTAACACACGCCTTGGCTGTTCGAACGGCATGTTGTGCTCTACCCGCTAATTGGCTAGCAAGCTTAACTGCTTCTGCTTCAATTTTATCGGCATCAATAACACGGCTAACGATACCTCTTTGTAATGCCTCTTCAGCTAGCATGGGCCGTGCATTCATCACCATTTCCATCGCTAATGACTTACCCACCAAACGGGCAACGCGTTGTGTGCCCCCTGCTCCAGGAATAACACCCAAATTAACTTCAGGTAAGGCAAACTTCGCCCCTTTTGCCGCAAATAGAATGTCGCATTGCAAGGCTAATTCAAAGCCACCACCTAATGCCATACCAGACACAGAACAAATGGTTGGTTTACTGAAGGTTGAAATCGCTTTCCAGCCAGTAACAGATTGAATCATCTGTAACATCTCTTCACCAGACTTACCGACCATTTCTGCAATGTCCGCGCCTGCAGCAAAGGCTTTTTCAGAGCCTGTGATGATGACTACTTTCACAGCATCATCTGCTTCAAACTGATCCAAGGCTGACCCCAACTCGCCCAATAGCGTTGTATTTAACGCGTTATATTGGCGCGGCCTATTTAGTCGAATTAACGCGACGCCTTCGGCAGGTGCTTCAATTAATAATGTTTCAAAATTCATTGTCATGTCCTATTTTATTTCGCTGTTAAACGAATAGCGCCATCCAGTCGAATCACTTCACCATTTAATACGACATTTTCGATGATGTGTCCCGCCATGAATGCAAATTCTGATGGCTTGCCTAACCGAGCTGGGAATGGCACTAATTTTCCTAAAGAATCGCGTATTTCATCAGACACTTCAGACAACATGGGTGTTTCAAAAATCCCTGGTGCAATGGTACAGATACGGATACCGTAGCGAGCAAGCTCACGTGCTATCGGCAAGGCCATGCCCACAACACCCGCTTTAGATGCTGAATAACTGGCTTGGCCAATTTGGCCCTCAAACGCAGCAACTGATGCTGTGTTAATAATCACACCCCGCTCACCGTCTTCTGTTGGTTCGTTTTTCGCCATGACTTGCGCAGCTAAACGCAGTACGTTAAAAGTACCTACTAGGTTTATGTTAATGCCGCGAGCAAATGAATCTAAAGGATGCGGATTGCCTTCTCTATCTAATACTTTACCCATCACCGCAATACCGGCTGCGTTAACGACGCCATGGATGCCTGTAAAGGTGTTTTTAGCGACTTCAACAGCTGCCATTACATCTGCTTCACTGGTGACATCGGTTTTAACAAAACGGCTGTTAGCGCCAAGCTCTGCTTCTTTGGCTTTACCTGTTTCTTCGTTAATATCGAGAATAACAACGTTTGCGCCCTTCTCAACCAACATAGATGCCGTTGCACCGCCTAGACCCGAGCTACCACCTGTTACTAAAAATGTTCTGTTTTCGTAATTCATTCATTAAATCCTATTGTTTAAATATTAGTTAAATACGTTCAATAATCGTTGCCGTCGCCATACCTAATCCAATACACATGGTTTGTAGTGCAAATTGGCCATCGGTTGCTTCTAAACCAGCGACCATTTTAGCGATTAAGCCTGCGCCTGTTGCTCCTAAAGGATGCCCGTGTGCGACTGCGCCACCCCATGGATTAACCTTTTCTGGTGCGGGTTTGATTTCCTTCATCCACGCTAAGGCAACCGTTGCGAAGGCTTCATTAATCTCAAACCAATCGATATCATCTACGGTTAAACCTGCTTTCTTTAACGCCAGTTGGGTCGCTGCAATGGGGCCGTCCAATTGTAAAACAGGGTCACTACCGATAACAACACGTGCTCTAAAGCGTGCTCTCGGTGTGTAGCCATCTGCAATGGCAATGTCTTTATTAGCAATTAATACGGCCGCTGCACCATCTGATAACTGGCTAGCATTACCGGCTGTAACAACACCGTTACCCTTTGGGCGGAAGATTGTTTTTAATGTGCCTAATTTCTCTGGGTTTATAACGGCTCGTATGCCTTCATCACCTGTTAAAATAATGGGATCTCCATCAGCATCAATACCCGGTGTGGCAATAATTTCTTTATTTAAACCGGCCTCTTTTGCTTGTTGTGCTTTACGGTGACTGTCGATAGCAAAACTATCCACCTCATCACGCGTAATAGACCATTTTTCTGCGATTAATTCAGCACTAACGCCTTGATGAACGAGTGGGTACTTATCAAGCAACTCTTTTCCCATAGGCTCAAAACCGGTGTACGGTTTGCCAACGGTCATATCGGTTAACATTTCGACACGGGTCATGTTTTCAACACCGCAAGCGATGGCATAATCAGCATCACCGGCATCAACAACTTGTGATGCAAAATGTACGGCCTGCTGGCCAGAGCCACAAAACCGATTTAACGTTACGGCCGGTACCGTTATTGGGAAGTCAGCCATTAATAAAGATTGACGTGCAACATCCGCAGCTTGTTCGCCAATTTGCGTCACAGCGCCAGCAATTACATCATCAATGCGGCCTTTATCTAAGTTTGTTTTGCCCATTAAGCCTTCAAGCGCCATGGCTAATAGTTTATTAGACGGTGTTTCTCTATAAGCACCGTTATAGCGGCCAAAGGGTGTGCGTATTGCTTCAATAATAACTGCGTCTTTCATGGTTATTCCTTTATAGTTTCGTAATAATTTATTGTTGCTAGGTTTATTGCTACTTATTCCCAAATCCAACCTTCATACAGCTTTCGTAATTCTTTTTTCATGAACTTACCTGTCGATGTTTTAGGTATGTCTGTCACTGTTTCAACCGCATCGGGTAGCCAAGTTTTATGAAATTTATCTCTGATAAAGTCGTGAATATCTTCTTTACTAAGTGACACGCCCTCTTTTACAACAATGGCTGCCAGCGGGCGTTCATCCCATTTTGGATGAGCCACGGCAATTACTGCTGCTTCAATCACATCAGGGTGGTCCATAATCGCGTTTTCAAGATCAACAGAGCTTATCCACTCACCGCCTGATTTAACAAGGTCTTTAGTCCGATCGGTTAATTTGATGAATCCTTCAGGGTCAATAATTGCAACGTCTCCTGTTCTTAACCAACCATCGGCTGAAAATTTATCTGGCTGCCTGCCTTCTTTATGATAAGACCCCGTAATCCAAGGCCCTCTTATCTGTATTTCACCTTGTTCCACCCCGTCCCAAGGCTGCTCAACGCCATCATCATCAATAATTCTTACTTCAACAAACGGTAGCGGCAAACCTTGCTTAACCCTTATCTGATATTGCTCATCCTCGGATAAATCCATCATATTATTCTTAAGTAGGCCAATGGAAGCCAATGGACCGGTTTCTGTCATTCCCCATGCTTGAATTATTTTCATATCAAACGTGTCAAACACGCGGAATAGGCTTTCTGGTATCGCGGCGCCACCAACGGCCATTCTCATATTAGGCGCTGTTTTCCAACGCTTAGGTTCCGCTTCAAGCGCCTGTTTAATGGCCATCCAAATGGTGGGTACGCCAGCACTTAGGGTGACCTGCTCTTGTTCGTACAAGTCCATCAAGCTTTCTGCATCCAAGTGTGGCCCAGGCAACACCAGTTTCGCGCCAACCATCACAGAGGTATAAGGTAAACCCCAGGCATTAGCATGAAACATCGGCACCACAGGGGTAACAACATCGTGCTGATTAATGGCTAATGAGCTATCGAGCGCTTCTGACATTGAATGTAAAACGGTAGATCGGTGACTATACACAACGCCTTTTGGTCGGCCAGTAGTACCCGAGGTGTAACACATACCTAAGGCATCGTTTTCATCTATATCAGGATACGTAAAGTCTGCTGAACCGGTGTTTAAAAAGTCTTCGTAATTGACGCAATCTTCAGGAATGGCTTCTCCAGCCAAAGGCACAACGACCACTTTGTCAAAAGACACTTTATCCTTAATTTGGTTATATAAAGGTAATAATACGTCGTCTACTATCAGAATTTTATCTTCCGCATGATTGACTATATAAGCGATATCATCAGGCGATAATCTTAAATTAAGCGTATGTAAAACAGCCCCTGTGCAAGGCACACCCATATAACACTCGAGATGAGCATAGTGGTTCCACATAAGCGTAGCAACACAGTCACCTTTTTTAATACCTGCGTTGGTTAATGCAGATGCCAATTTTTTTGATCGTTGTTGAATCTCAAGATAGTTGGTCCGGTGCAATGATTTATCCGGCATGCGTGAAACAACTTGAACCGTAGGAAAATAAAGCCCTATTCGTTCAAGCATATGCGGTAACGATAATGGAAAATCCATCATAGTACTTTTTGTGGACATCTGAACTCCTCAGTTATATACTCAAATTTTAACCAAGCAAGCGCTAGGTAATCAATGACTATACCCAAACAATCTTTACGTCGCAAGGAAATTACAACGGTCGCCGCTAAATTATTTAAAAAGCACTCTTTCGACAGAACCACTGTACGGATGATTGCCAAGGACGCGGGAATAAAGTCAGGCAGTTTGTTTCATCACTACAAAGATAAAGAAGAAATATTGTATGCCGTCATAGAACAAGGACTAAGCGGCGCACTTGATACTCTTAAAAAAACAATTAAGGAAACTAACTCGGCTGAAGAAAACCTTAAAGCGGCTATTCTACGACAGCTTAAAACGTTGCATGGCAAAGATAAAGACGCACACATCGTGTCAATTATCGAATGGAGCTCATTAGACGAGGCATCCCGCCAGCAATTAATTGTGATAAGAGATGAGTATGAAGCACATTGGCAGTACATAATTGACGCCGCTATATCCGAAGGCTTATTACAAGGTCAGCCACGTTTACAACGATTATTCGTACTCGGTTCACTCAACTGGACTATACATTGGTACAAACCAAAGCACGGCGTCCAAATTGAAGATACCGCTGACGAGTTCTATCGTTTTATAACCAAATCCGGTTAAATTTTTAGCTTGATCATCAACTGATACACGAAACTAAACATCTTCCCATACGGAGGATAAAGCAGTGGCAGCGCTGGAAATTTAAACTGTTTAAAAATTGGCCGTAGTTTAGAAAACTCATTAAAACCTTCTTGCCCATGGTAGTGCCCCATTCCACTGTTACCAATACCGCCAAAGGGCATATCATGTTGGCCTGCATGTAGGACTGTTTCGTTGATACAAACACCACCAGACATTGTGTTTTTAATTATTTTATCTTGTATTTTTTTGTCATTAGAAAACAAATACAACGCTAATGGGCGTTCATTATCGTTAATGAAATCCAACACCTCATCTAAATTTTTATAAGCTTTAATCGGTAAAATAGGGCCGAAAATCTCATGTTTCATAAGCTCCATATCTGGACTTGTATCCGTCACAAGATGAGGCGCTAATTTTCTAGTAGACTTATTTTTGCTTTCACCCTTTAACAATGGAATAACCGAAGCACCTTTGCTACTAGCATCATCCAATATCTTATTGAGACGATTAAACGCCTTGTCATCAATGATCGATGTGTAATCATCCGTATCTAATCCACCATAACGTTTATCGATTAATTGCTTGGATAGCTCAATAAATTCATTAACTTTTTGTTCAGGCACATAAATATAATCAGGCGCAACACACGTTTGACCAGCATTTAGAAACTTGCCTTGTACGACCCGCTCCGCCGCAGTTTTTAAGTCAAAGTCATCGCAAATAATTGTCGGCGATTTGCCACCCAGCTCTAAGGTAACAGGCACAAGGTTATCTGCCGCTGTCCTCATCACTGTTTTGCCGCTTTCTGGCGACCCTGTAAAAACGATATGATGAAATGGCAATGGCGTAAATTTGCTGGCTTTAACCCCAGGCAGAATAGCCAGCGTATCTTCAGGAAACTCTTTACTAACTAATGTCTGCAATAACACGGCTAAGTTTTGTGAGTTGGCCGCCATCTTAACCATGCAGCGATTGCCCGCTGCCAATATATTGGCCAGCGGTGTCATCACTAAAAACAGCGGGTAATTCCAAGGGGCGATTAAACCCACGATGCCTTTAGGTTGAGGCAATACTTTATTGCTTGCACCCGCAAACCAAATAGACACTGAGCGTCGTTGTGGCTTCATCCACTTTTTTAACTTTTTACGTGCGTAACGTAGTCCATCAATTGATAAAAATAATTCTAATAATTCTGTTTCTTGCTGTGAACGATTTCCAAAGTCTTTGCTGATAGCGTCTGATATAGCTTTTTGATTATCCGTTAACAACTTCTCCAAGCGTAGCAGATTGTCTCGTCTTTCTTGATAAGAGGGATATGGATTTTTGCGATAAGCTTTACGCTGCAGATTGAAAATACGATTCGCATCAGTCTTATGCTCTCCATCGGTTATTACTTGAGCGGTGTTATCCATTGTTTGACCTTTATTACTGTTGTAAATTATAGAAATATTACCTAGCGCTTGCTTGGTTTATTGTGCTCATGCTAACATCTTGCATCTTTCACAACAAGAGTTAGCCATGATCCCAAGAACCGTCTTTGAAGAAGAACATGAAATGTTTCGCGATAGTGTCCGTAAATTCCTAGAAGAAGAAATAGCACCACACCATGAACAGTGGGAAATTGATGGTCAAGTCGACCGTTCAGCATGGTTAAAGGCAGGTGAAATGGGCATGATAAGCCCAACTGTGCCAGAAGAATTTGGTGGTGTTGGTGTTGATTTCCGCTATAACGCGATTGTTGATGAAGAAGTGGCTAGACTTGGCCTAACAGGGCTTGGTTTTGCACTTCACTCTGATATTGCCGTGCCTTATATCATTCATTACGGCACCGATGAGCAAAAGAAAAAGTACTTATCGAAACTGGTTAGCGGCGAAATGATCTCGGCGATTGCCATGACAGAACCAGGTACAGGATCTGACCTTCAAGGCGTTAAAACCACCGCAGTAAAAGACGGCGATGATTATATTTTAAATGGCTCAAAAACTTTTATTACTAATGGTCAGCTGGCTGATATTACGATTGTTGTAGCGAAAACAAACCCAGAATTAGGAGCAAAAGGCACCAGTTTAATTCTTGTAGAAACAGGAACAGAGGGTTTTAGCAAAGGCCAAAATCTTAAAAAAGTGGGCATGAAAGCTCAGGATACATCAGAATTATTTTTTGAAAATTGCCGCGTTCCTCAAGCCAATTTATTAGGTGAAGAAGACAAAGGCTTTATTTATCTGATGCAAGACCTACCGCAAGAAAGGTTGTCGGTTGCGATTACTGGTATCGCTGCCGCAGAGTCCATACTTGAACAAACCGTTGAATACACCAAAGAACG
>LWDU01040332.1_pt1 | contig 100322 bp, 71 predicted proteins | sample 727161 | NCBI WGS metagenome assembly LWDU01 (sample SAMN04566230, study PRJNA314399) | hydrothermal vent metagenome | isolation source: deep sea hydrothermal plume seawater | place: Mexico: Gulf of California, Guaymas Basin | collected 2004-07-11 | reverse complement strand
TGTCCTTCTCGTCGAATACCGGGAGTACTACCGAGTAATCCATATCTAGTCCTCCGTGTGAAAATCCGTCAGGGCCATGAATTCTCGAAAACGACGTTCGACGTCTTCTCTCTCCACCTGCCGCAACCCCTCGACCCCGAAGCCTTCCACAGCGAAAGACGCTACGACGCTCCCGTACACGACCGCTCTCCTCAATGACCGCCTGTTGACCTCGCCCGCCTCTGCCAGGGAGCCGAACAGGCCGCCGGCAAAACAATCTCCAGCTCCGGTAGGATCCACCACGGTCTCGAGCGGAAACGCCGGCACGGCAAAAATATCGTCGGCTGAAAACTGGAGGGCACCGTACTCGCCCCGCTTGACCAACAGCGTATCAGGCCCCATGTCGAGTATGCGGCGGGCTGCGCGCACCACGTTGGCTTCGCCCGCCAGCTGCACGGCCTCGGAATCATTTATGCTGAGCAGGTCGACGTTTTTCAACAACGCCTCAAGGTCCTCGCGAGCGTCGTCTATCCAGATGTCCATCGTGTCGGCACCCACGATGAGAGGCGAATCAAATTGCTCGAGAACACCCGCCTGTACCGACGGAATGATGTTGGCCAGGAAAACGAAATCACTCTTCCTGCAAGCCTCGGGAAGGCGTGGATTAAAGCTCTCAAAAACGTTGAGTTGCAGGTCGAGCGTGTCACGCACGTTCATGTTTTCGTGGTAGCGCCCCGACCAGCGAAAGGTATCGCCGTCAACTGTGTCGAGACCATCCATGTTGATACCCCGCGAGGCCAGGAACTCCCTTTTCTCGTCGGGAAAATCACGGCCCACCACGCCCACCATGTTCACCGGGGCAAAGAAGGCCGCCGCCAGCGAAAAATACGAACACGACCCGCCCAGCTGATCGTCGGCCCGGCCTCCCGGCGTCTCCACCGAATCAAGGGCCACAGAGCCCACCACACACACTTCGTTGCTCACTATGAAGCCTCCCTGTCCACGCGCTCCAATAACAACGCGAGTTTCTCATTCGTTTCTGCGGGCACCATCAAACGGTCACTGACCAGTGCGGTGTCGAGTACGCGTTGGCAATCACAGGCAGGCCGGGGATCGTAAGAAGCGGCAACCCGGGTGACCACGTCGCGGGCCAAGGTGACGTTGGCAGCGAGCACCTCCATTATGGAGCCGGCGTCGACGGCCGCTTCTTCCTCGCGCCAACAGTCGTAGTCGGTAGCCAAGGCAAGAGTCGCGAAGCAGAGCTCTGCCTCCCGTGCCAGGCGGGCCTCGGGCAGGTTGGTCATGCCTACCACGTCGCCCCCCCAGGACCTGAACAGTCGGGACTCAGCCCGCGTGGAAAACGCGGGACCCTGTATGCAGACGTAAGTGCCACCGCGGTGTGCCCTGGCGCCGCCGGCCTCGGCCGCAGCGAAAACCCTCGCCGACAGTTGCCCGCACACCGGGTCTCCGAAGGCCACGTGGGCCACCAGTCCGTCGCCGAAAAATGTAGACTCCCTGCCCCAGGTACGATCGATGAACTGGTCGGGCAGCACCAGGTCACCCGGAGCAATGTCTTCCCGCAGGCTGCCCACCGCCGAGACAGAAACCAACGAATCAACGCCGAGTTTCTTGAGCGCCCATATATTGGCCCGCGAGTTAAGCTCCGAGGGCAGCAGCCTGTGCCCACGTCCGTGGCGGGGAAGGAATGCCAACCTGCTACCGGCCAGAACTCCGGTGAGTACATCGTCTGAGGGCGCGCCGAAAGGCGTATCGACGGAAACGCTTTCGCGATCCTCGAGCGCCTCCATGTCGTAGAGCCCCGTCCCTCCAATAATACCAAGCATTATTAAACCGTTCTGCTGCTGCGCCTTGTTATCGCCATTTTTGTCAGACGACCATGCAGGCGACCGTCGGTCCTGTTTCGACCAGCAGCTCACTGGCCGGAGGGAGCAGTTCGCCGTTGATCATCAAGGGCTGCGGCGTCGAAAATTCCACGCGCAGCCTGTCAAACGCAGCGTCGTACATCAACTCCATGCCTGACGGCATTCCGAGCAGAAAACGATGCAGGCGCAGCAGCAGCGCGCCGGGTGTCTCGTTGCCGGCCAACAGGTGGACGGCATTTTTCCCACCCTTTACCCGCCAGAAAGGCCGCACTCCCATTCCCACGTGGCTTATCGTGGAGGCCAGCAGCAGGTTGTAATCATGCCGTCCCAGGTCCAACCCATCCGCTTCTATCGAGGCCTCGAACCCACGGTTGACCTCGCCGATGAGTGGACCCGAAGCGAGATTGGAAAAAAACAGCCGGGCGAGCAGCAGCAAGGCACTGGCCGGACCGGGGCTGCGCGCCTGGTAGTAGAGGTCGAGAAAACGGGCAGCCATCCCCGCGCCCACGGTAAAACCATGGGTGTCGCCGTTGATACGCATGCTGACAAGTTCTTCCACGCGGCCGAGTCCCGACTCGCCCAGGGTCTTCAACGCCCGCTTGAGTAGTGTGCGCGGAGCCCTGCGGCTTACCCCAAGGGAGCGGCAGAGGTTGTTGATGGTGCCACCTCCCAGGGGCAGCAGCGTGGGCACGGGCCAACGTCCGCTGTCACCGAGCAGGCGGCCGAGCAGGTGAGAATAAGTACCGTCTCCCCCAAGCACGGCCAGCAGGTCGAGCCCCTCAGCCTTAAACCCGTCGAGGGCCGCGTCGAGTTCGCCAGGACTGTGCGTGGCCACCACGCGACCGCGATCGCCAAGCACTCGCCGCAATCCATCGATGCTGCTCTGCACGTCGCGACCACGCCCAGCGTTCGCGTTTACCAGTACTCCCAGCCTCTTCATCGTTTGCTCTTCTACGGTCGAAAAATTCCGCCAGCCGCGTTCAGCTCCCCGCTGCGGCCAACTGCCCGCAAGCAGCCGCGATATCGCGCCCGCGACTGATCCTCACCGTTGTATGCAGTCCGCGGTCCAACATGCGTCGCTGAAAAGCATCCACCCTTTCGGGAGACGGCGGTTCGAACAAGGATCCTTCGAAGGGATTGAACGGTATGAGGTTAAGCTTTACCGCCATCGGCGCGAACAGCGACACGAGGCGGTCGGCGTCCTCGTCCGAGTCATTCACGCCGGCCAGCATAACGTACTCAAAAGTCACGCGCTTGCGCCTGGGCAGGTCGAGTTGCCTGCAGGCCTCCAGCAACTCGGCAATCGGGTAACGACGGTTGACCGGCATGATGTCATCGCGCAGCTCGTCGCGGGTCGCGTTCAGCGATACCGCCACGTTTACGTTGGTGTCGGTCACCAACCGTTTCAGCGCCGGCACCAGTCCCACGGTCGACACGGTTATCCGCCGCGGTGACACGCCCAGCCCCCAGCGTGCCGTCATAAGCCCTATCGCGGCCACCAGGCGCTCGTAGTTGGCCAGGGGTTCGCCCATACCCATAAAAACGTAGTTGGTCACCGGCTGCGAACCGGCCAGCTCGCGTGCCAGCAGCACCTGGCCGATGATCTCGTCGGGCTCGAGGTTGCGCATCAAACCCATGCGGGCGGTAGCACAGAAGGTGCAACCCATGCCGCAGCCAACCTGCGTCGACAAGCACAGGGTCAGGCGCTCGCCACGAGGTATAAGTACGCTCTCCACCCGCGCTCCGTCGGCCAGGCCAACGAGCAATTTGCGGGTGCCGTCGCTGGACTCATGGCAGTCGGCACGCTCGGGCAGCGTCACGTCGAAGTCCTCGGCGAGGGCCTGCCGCAAGTCCGACGGCAGGTTGTGCATGTCGTCGACGGCAGTGAGGGGCCGGTTGTAAAACCAACCCGCGAGCTGCGACGCCCGGTAGGAGTCGAAACCCCGCCTGTCAGTCCAGTCGACCAGCTCGGGCAACGTCAGCGACCGCAGGCCGCGACGCCGCTCAGCTGCCGCGCGAGTGGAGCTCGTCGTTACTGAAGAAATATCCGATTTCAAAAGCTGCTGTTTCCGGGGCATCTGAACCGTGCCCGGCGTTTCGCTCGATGTTAGTGCCGTAGAGCTTTCGCACGGTCCCCTCTTCGGCCTCTTCGGGATTGGTGGCGCCCAATAGTTCGCGATGTTTCGCTATGGCGTTGTCACCCTCAAGTACCGAGACCAGAACGGGCCCCTCGGTCATGAAGTCCACCAGCGAGCCAAAAAACGGACGCTCCTTGTGCACCGCGTAGAAGCCCTCGGCTTTGTCGCGATCCATGTGGATCATTCGACTGGCGATGACCTGCAGGCCACCGTTTTCGAATATGCCGAGCATACCGCCTATGGAGTTCGCCGCGACCGCGTCGGGCTTTACTATCGAAAGAGTTCGTTCCTTCATTTTATTACGCCTGTCTCCTCGCAGCCCTTCAGGCTGCCCGTTGCATTGCCGCCACCAGGGTGACGCCGAGTTCGGCCGGACTCGGCGCAACCGGCATGCCGGCGGCTTCGAGCGCTGCTTCCTTGTCGGCCGCAGTACCCTGTCCTCCCGAGATAATAGCCCCGGCGTGCCCCATGCGTTTGCCGGGTGGTGCCGTCTTACCGGCGATAAACGCCGCTACCGGCTTGGTCATGTTCTCCTGCACCCAGGCTGCTGCCAGTTCTTCGGCGTTGCCGCCGATCTCGCCGATCATCATCACGGCGTCGGTGTCCGGGTCGCGGTTGAACAGGTCGAGCGCGTCTATGAAGCCGGTGCCGATGATCGGGTCGCCGCCAATGCCGATGCAGGTCGACTGGCCCACGCCAAGCTGGGTAAGCTGGTGCACCGCTTCGTAGGTCAGGGTTCCGCTGCGCGAGATCACGCCCACGCGCCCGGGCTCGTGGATGTAGCCGGGCATGATACCGACCTTGGCCTGTCCGGGAGTTATGATGCCGGGACAGTTGGGGCCGATCAGGCGCGTATCGCGGCCATCGAGGAAGCGCTGCACTCGTATCATGTCGGCCACCGGTATGCCCTCGGTGATGCATACCACCAGTGGTATGCCCGCGTCTGCGGCTTCCATTATGGCGTCGGCGGCTCCCGGCGGCGGCACGTAAATGACCGATACGTTGGCTCCTTCCTTGTCGACGGCCTCGGCCACGGTATCAAAAACCGGGGTGTCCTCGGCTGTTTGACCGCCCTTGCCGGGGCGGACCCCGGCGACCATGGAGGTGCCGTATTCCCGGCAGCCGTTGAGGTGAAACCTGCCGGTAGCACCCAGCCCCTGGGTAACAACCCTGCTGTTTGAGTCCAGTAGTATGCTCATCCTCGATTCTCCGTCACGCTCGCTGCTGGGCTGCCTGTACCGCTTTCGCGGCACCATCGGCCATGTCATCGGCCCCGATTATATTGAGTCCCGATTCCCCGATGATGGCCTTGCCCTGGACAACATTGGTGCCCTCGAGGCGCACGACCAGGGGAACGGTAATCTCGACATCGCGGGCAGCGTCCACCACGCCCTGGGCCAGCACATCGCACTTCATGATGCCGCCGAAGATATTTATAAACACCGCCTCCACGTTCTCGTCTGACAGTATGATCTTGAACGCCTCGGCTACCCTCTCCGCGGTGGCCCCGCCACCGACGTCGCAAAAGTTTGCCGGACGACCACCGGCGGCCTGGATTATGTCCATGGTCGCCATGGCCAGGCCCGCGCCGTTGACCATGCAGCCAATGTTTCCGTCCAGCGCGATGTAGCTCAGGTCGTACTTACCGGCCCAGGTTTCCTTCGGGTCTTCCTCGGCATCATCGCGCAGGGCCGCGATATCCGGGTGGCGAAAAAGCGCGTTGTCATCAAAAGACACCTTGGCGTCCAGCGCCAGCAACTTGCCCGCGCCGGTTTGTACCAGCGGGTTTATTTCGATCATGGTCGCGTCCATTTCGAGCCAGGCAGCGTACAGCGACTGCATGAACACCACCGCCTCGGCAACGCCCTCGGCCGGTATACCCAGCCAGAAAGCAACCTTGCGAGCCTGCCCGTCGAGCAGGCCAACGGCGGGGTCGATCTCCTGCCGCAGTATTCGCCCGGGGGTCTCCTCGGCGACCTTTTCGATCTCCATACCGCCCTCTGTGCTGGCCATCATCACGGGTCTACCGGTCGCGCGATCGAGCAACAGGCTCATATAGAGTTCGCGCGCGATATCGCAGCCTTCCTCGACCAGGACCCGGCTCACCCGGCGACCCGCTGCCCCCGTCTGCCTCGTGACGAGCAGCTTACCAAGCATACCCTCGGCCGCGTCAGCGGCCTCATCTGCGGAGCGGACCAGGCGCACTCCGCCGGAGAGATCGTGGGCCGGGAGCCCTTCCTTCTCCAGGTGATCGGCAAACAACCGGCCAGCTTCTTCGGCGTTGTCCACGACCGCTCCAGCACCGCGTCCACCGGCGTGGATCTGCGCCTTTACGACCAGCACTTCGCTTCCCAGTGCAGCCGCCGCTTCGCGAGCCTCTTGTGCGCTGCCGGCGACCTTGCCCGTGGGCACGGCCACGCCGTAGCGTGCGAGCAGTTCCTTGCCCTGGTATTCGTGTACGTTCATCCTTTCTGCTTCCTCTCCGCTGCTTTCTTACCGGCCTAGCGCCCGAGCAGATCGCGCAGTGACTTCACGGTCACGTCGCGTCCCAGCGAGGCTATAGCTTTAGTCAGCGGTATATCCTTGGGACAGGCTTCGACACAGTTCTGCGCGTTGCCGCAATCAGACAAACCGCCGCGGCCCATGATGGTATCCAGCCTTTCCTCCGACTGGACGGCGCCGATGGGGTTCAAGTTAAACAGGAATACCTGCCCGAGCGCGTTGGCACCCATGAACTCCGAATCGTCGTTGTACTGGGGGCAGGCCTCCAGGCAGCAGCCGCAGGTCATGCAGCGCGAGAAGGCGTAGGTCTGCTCCTGGGTGGCCGCAGACTGGCGCGGGCCCGGGCCGAGGTCGTGGCTACCGTCGAGTTGTACCCAGGCGTGAACGTCCTTGAGTTTTTCGAACATCCTCGAACGGTCTACCGAGAGGTCACGCAGAACCGGAAACTTGGACATGGGTTCGAGCTGTATCGGTTGCTCGAGATCATCTGCCAACGCCGTGCAGGCCTGCCGCACGCGCCCGTTAACGATCATTGTGCAGGCACCGCAGACCTCTTCGAGGCAGTTGCAGTCCCAGACCACCGGCCGCGTGGCCTGTCCAGCCGCGTTGACGGGTTCGGCCTGTATGGCCATCAACAACGATATAACGTTGTGCTGGGCCTTCCACGGAAGCGAAAACTCCTCCCAGGAAGCGTCGCCGCCGGGGCCGTCCTGTCGACGCACCCGGATCTCGATCTTCTTAGGTTCGGCCTTGTTAAGTTCGTGGTTCTGTTCGTCAGCCATGCCCATCCCCTCAGCGGATATCCACGTTGTAAACGCGGGGTCGCGGCACGATGTGCTCGGTCTCCACGTCCTCGTAATCCAATTGCGGTCCGTCGGCGGTCCACGTCGCCTTGGTGGTCTTGAGAAAGTTCTCGTCGTCGCGTTCCGGAAAGTCCGGCTTAAAATGCGCGCCCCGACTCTCATCGCGGGCAAGCGCGCCCAGCGTGATGACCCGGGCAAGTTCGAGCATGTTCCACAGCTGGTTGGTAAAGCTCAACTCCTGGTTAGCGCGCTGGCCGTGATCGTTCATGCCGATGTTCTGCCATCGTTCCATGAGTTCCTGCAGCTTGTCGTCGGTTTCCTTGAGGCGATCGTTGTGGCGCTCCACTGTCACGTTCCGGGTCATCCAATCACCCAGCTCGTTCCACAACGCGTAGGCGTTCTCGGTGCCGTCCATGGACCTCAGTTTGGCAAAATGGTTTTCCATGCGGGCTTTCTCGTCGGCAGCCGCGCTGCCTCCCTCCCCCTCGGTATCGGCCGAGCGGGCGAGCATGTTGGGACCGACGAGCATGCCCCCGTAGATGCACGAGAGCAGCGAGTTGGCGCCCAGCCTGTTCGCACCGTGGTACTGGTACTCGCACTCGCCGGCGGCAAAGAGACCAGGGATATCGGTTTTCTGCTCCGCGTCGACCCACAGGCCACCCATCGAATAGTGCATAGCGGGAAACACCTTCATGGGTGTATAACGCGGGTCGATGCCCATGAACTTTTCGTAGATCTCGAGCACACCACCCAGTTTTCGAGTGAGCATATCGGGGTCGAGGTGCGTAACATCGAGGTACACGCAGTTCTGGTCGTCAATCTTTATACCGTGCTCGAAGACCACCTTGTGGATCGCCCGGCTGGCTATGTCACGCGGCACGAGGTTGCCGTAAGCCGGGTACCATTCTTCGAGGAAGTACCAGGGCTTGCCGTCGCGAACGGTCCACACCCGGCCGCCCTCCCCGCGCACCGACTCGGAGATAAGCCGCAGCTTGTCCTGTCCGGGAATCGCGGTCGGGTGTACCTGTATGAACTCGCCGTTGGCGTAACTCGCGCCTTGTCGGTAAACGGCGGCAGCCGCCGTACCAGTGTTTACCATGGAGTTTGTCGAACGACCGTAGACAATGCCCGGGCCACCGGTAGCCAACAGCACGGACGGCGCTTCGAACACTTCGATCTGCATACTGAGCAGGTCCAGGGCTGTTATGCCCGTACAGGTGCCAGCCTCGTTGACTACGGCCGAAAGGAACTCCCAGTTCTCAAACTTGCGCACCAGGCCTTCAGCCTCGTAACGGCGAACCTGCTCGTCGAGCGCGTATAGCAGTTGCTGACCGGTGGTCGCTCCGGCAAACGCGGTGCGGTGATGCTTGGTGCCACCGAAGCGCCTGAAATCGAGGTTGCCCTCCGGCGTGCGACTGAACGGCACGCCCATGCGGTCGAGCAGGTAAATGATCTCGGGCGCCTTGTCGCACATGTTGCGCACCGGGGTCTGGTTGGCGAGAAAATCGCCGCCATAAACGGTGTCGTCAAAGTGAATAGCCGGCGAGTCGCCTTCACCCTTGAGGTTGACCGCCGCGTTGATGCCGCCCTGGGCACAGACCGAGTGGCTGCGCTTGACCGGCACTACCGAGAAAAGGTCCACGCCGACACCGGCTTCTGCGATCTTGATGGTAGCCATCAAACCCGCGAGCCCGCCGCCGACGACGATAAGTCTCTGTTCAGCCACCGTCGTCTCTCCTCATCCCTTGAAGGCCAGGAGAATGTTTACGCCCAGCAGCGACATCCCGGCAAAAACAGCCATGCACGCAGCGTGCAGTACGCGCTGGGCCCGCGGGCCCACGGTAATCCCCCAGGTGACAGAAAAGCCCCACACACCGTTGGTAAAATGAAACACTGATGCCACCACGCCGAGCAAGTAGACCCCGAGCAACAAAGGGTTGGCCATGGTCTGTTGCATATACTCAAAATCCGCGTGTGCGCCGGTGAAGTAATAGCGCAGGCGGGTAGAGCCAACGTGAAAGCCGATGAACAGAAAAGCGAGCACCCCACTCAAGCGCTGCAGGGTATAGAAGTAGTTATGCATGTAGGGATAAGACGAAAAATTCGGCTTACCCGTCCTGACGATGTACAGGCCGTAAAGAGCATGAAAAAGAATCGGGATGTAGAGCACCAGGACCTCTACAGACAACAACAGGGGTAGCGGGATCGCTGCGATCGCCTCCGCGCTTTCAGTCCAGACCTCGGGGCCTTGCAGCACCTTGCCGTTCTCGTAGAAATGGAACAGCAGGAATCCACCTATCGGCGCGAGCCCCGACAATGAGTGCAGGCGCCGCAGGAGAAAATGCTTTCGGTCAGCTGTCATGGCCATTGCCCGACCTCCCCTTCCTCAGGAATCCAGGATCTTGTCGAGCGCTTCGACCAGCTCGCGGACGTGCCCGGCCGACACCTCCAGCTGCGAAATCTCGTCGGCGGTCAACTTGTACTCGATAATCTTTTCGACACCTCCGGCGCCGATCTGCGCCGGCACCCCGAGGTAGAAGCCCGAGTACCCGTACTCGCCCTCCAGGTAGGCAGCGCAGGGAAGGATCTCTTTCTTGTCGGAGAGATAGGCCTCGGCCATACGTATGGCCGCGGTGGCCGGCGAGTAGTAGGCCGACCCCGTCTTGAGCAACGCGACGACTTCGCCACCCGCGCCCCTTACCCGCTGCTCGATCTCGGAAAGCCTCGCCTCGGCAATAAAATCGGTCACCGGAGCACCGCCCGCCGTGCAGCTCGACCTGACCGGGACCATGTCGTCGCCGTGGCCGCCCAGGACCACAGCCGACACGCTTTCTACCGACACCTGGAGTTCCTCGGCTATAAAACTCCTGTAGCGCGCCGAGTCCAGAACCCCGGCCATGCCGACGACCTTGCCCTTGGAAAAACCAGTGACCCGGTGGGCCAGGGTAACCATGGCGTCGAGCGGGTTGGAAACGATGATTACCAGTGCGTCGGGGGCGTTCTCGCGTATGCCCTCGCTCACCTGCGTCATGATGCCCGCGTTGGTGGTAAGCAGATCGTCGCGGCTCATGCCCGGCTTCCGGGCCAGGCCGGCGGTCACGATGCAGACATCGGCACCCGCTATGTCGCCGTAGTCGTTGGTGCCGCTCACCGCCGCGTCAAAAGGCTCTATGGGCCCGGCCTCCATGAGGTCGAGCGCCTTGCCCTGCGGCATGCCTTCGACAACGTCGAACAGGACCACGTCGCCCAGCCCCCTGATGAGTGCCAGGTGGGCCGCGGTCGCCCCTATGTTGCCAGCCCCTATTAGGGCAATTTTTTTACGTGCCACGTTGCTCTCCTCTATTTCCGACCCACCGGGATTGACTGTCTCAATTGGCGAGGTTGTCGATGATGGCAGCGGCAAATCCGGAACAACTCTTCAGGGTTGCTCCCTTCATCTGCCGGTGCAGGTCGTAGGTTACGTCGCCGTCGCCTATTGTTTTTTCTATCGCCACAGTGATGTTGCGCGCCGCCTCGTCCCAGCCGAGGTACTCGAGCATCAGCACGCCCGACAGGATCACTGAGCCGGGGTTTACCTTGTCCTGGCCGGCGTACTTGGGGGCGGTGCCGTGGGTCGCTTCGAACACGGCAACGCCGTCGCCTATGTTCGCGCCAGGGGCGAGGCCCAGCCCGCCCACCTGCGCGGCTGCCGCGTCAGACAGGTAATCCCCGTTCAAATTGGTCGTCGCTATGACGTCGTACTCGTCGGGCCTGAGCAAGAGCTGTTGGAACATCGCGTCGGCTATGCGGTCCTGGACCAGCAGCTTGCCCTCGGGGCATTTGCCGTCGTGGTTGTCCCACATCTCCTGTTCGGTGATCACATGGTCGCGAAACTCTTCGACGGCCAGCTCGTAGCCCCAGTCGCGAAACGCTCCCTCGGTGAATTTCTGGATGTTCCCCTTGTGCACCAGGGTCACGGATTTCCTGTTCTTCTCGAGGGCGTAGCGTAGCGCCGCGCGTACCAGGCGCCGCGTGGCCGTACGCGAAACCGGCTTGATGCCGACGCCCGAGTCGGGCCTCAATTTACGGCCCGTGAGCTCTTCGACCAGGCTGATTATTTTCCCGGCATCGTCGGATCCCTCGCTGAACTCCAGCCCGGAGTACACGTCCTCGGTGTTTTCCCTGAACAGCACTATGTCGAGCAGGCCGGGTTCCTTTACGGGCGCCGGCACCCCCTGGAACCACCTGACCGGGCGCACGCAGGAGTACAGATCGTGTATCTGCCTGAGCGCCACGTTGATCGAGCGTATTCCGCCGCCGACCGGGGTTGTGAGCGGCCCCTTTATTGCCACGCGGAAATCGCGAATGGCCTGGTTGGTTTCCTCGGGCAGCCAGGTGTCGGGTCCGTAAACACCGTTGGCTTTCTCGCCGGCAAAGACTTCCATCCACTGAAGGCGACGTTCGCCACCGTAAGTTTGCTCTACGGCTGCGTCGAATACCCCCACAGCGGCCTTCCAGATATCAGGTCCCGTGCCGTCACCCTCGATAAAGGGAATGATCGGCTTGTCGGGCACCTGCAACGAGCCGTCGGCCGCCACCGACAGTGGCTCGCCCTGGTCTGGAACGCGTATGTGCTCGTAGTCCGGCAATGTTTTGCGCCGCGCGAAGCCCCGCACAGCCGCCCGAACCTATCCAAGCCCTGCTCACGAGTCAAAAAGACAGAAGCCTGACTTAATTTTGTTACCGAGTCTCTTAAGCCGTCCTTATGCTGATCACGTCCCCGATCCAGTAGCTGTCACCACCGACTTGGTCAGATGGTCGGGCAGCTGCTCGTAGTGAGAAGGGCTCATTTCAAAAGAACCGCGCCCGCTGGTCATACTGGTGAGGTCGGGTTGGTAGCGCAGCACTTCGGCCAGCGGCACCTTGGCCCTGATCTCCTCGGTGCTGCCCTCCTGGTCCATTCCCTCAACCTTGGCCCTGCGCGAGTTCAGATCGCCGAGTACGTCGCCCATGCACTCATCGGGCACCCTGATCACGAGAGACACGAAGGGCTCCAGAAGTATCGGCTTGGCCTGCTCCACGCCCTCCTTGAAGGCCATGCTGCCAGCCATCTTGAAAGCCATTTCCGAGGAATCCACGTCGTGGTACTGGCCGTCGTAGAGGGTCACTTTGACATCAACCACGGGAAAGCCAGCCAAGGTGCCCTTCTTCATGGCCTCCTTGACACCTTTCTCAACAGCGGGGATAAAGCCCCGCGGAATGGCGCCGCCGACTACCTTGTTGACGAAAGTAAACCCGGCCCCCGATAGCTGCGGCTCTATCTCGATCCTGCAGTCGGCAAACTGGCCATGACCACCGGTCTGTTTTTTTAATCTTCCGTGTGCCTTTACCTTTTTACGCACCGTCTCGCGGTAGGGAACCTTGGGTGCATGCAGAACGACCGAGGTGCCGTACTTGCGGGCAAGCTTTTCGCAGGCCACCTCCACGTGAAGCTGGCCGGCACCAGAGAGAAGAATCTCGCCGGTGTCTTCGTCCCTCTCCACCTGCAGGTATACGTCTTCTTCGGCAACCCGCAGCAGGCCCTGCACGGCCTTGTCCTCTTCGCCGGTCTTCTCGGGCGTGATGGCGAAGGATATCGCGGGGTGCTCCGGTTCCAGCGTGCGCACTTTCACGCGATGCGTCGAGTCGGCAAGGGTGTTGCCCGTATGCGTATCCTTGAGCTTGGCCACCGCTATGATTTCACCCGGCCCCGCGGTTTCGACCTGCTCGGTCTTGCGTCCATTTACATGCAGCAGGTGGCCAAGCCTCTCCTTGCTGTCCTTCGAGGTGTTAACCACGTGCAGGTCGGAGGTCGCGGTGCCCGACAGAATTCGCATCACCGACAGCTTACCCGCGTGGGGGTCAATGAGGGTCTTGAACACCTGTGCAACAAAGGGTGCGTCCGGGTCGGGGCTGATACTGCAGGCCTCGCCCTTGTCGTCGATGCCGTCCACCGGCTGGGCGTCGCAGGGCGGTGGGAGCAGGTCGGCTATAGCATCAAGCAGGGGCGCAAAACCCAGGTTGCGGGCTACCGACCCGCACAGCATCGGCACCAACGCTGCCGACGCGACCCCGGCCCGCAGTCCCGCCAGCAGGTCGTCGTCGCTCAGCTGACCGTTCTCCAGGTATTTTTCCAGCAGTTCATCATCACACTCGGCCGCGTCTTCTACCAGCGTATTCCGGGCCAGTTGAACCTTCTCTGCCATATCGGCGCCCAGTTCGTCGGCGCCCACACCAGTCTCGCTGAAATTTCCGGTGTCACCGTCGTAGGCCAGCGCCCGCGCCCGCAGGAGATCAACCACGCCGGTTATGCCGTCATCGCCCAGCATGGGCAGCTGCACCATCACCGCCTTGCCACACAATACGTTGTTGATGATCGCAGCCTGCGCTTCATAATCGCTCCCGCCCTTGTCGAGGCGGTTGATGAAGGCCAGTACGGGAATGCCTTCCGCGCTGGCCCAGGAACCAACCCGTCCCGCTTCGGCACTGGCTCCCGAGCTGGCGTCGAGCACCATTACCGCCGCCGAAACGCCGCGCAACGCCGGCTTGAGTTCATGCACAAAATTACCCTGCCCCGGGGTGTCGACGATGGTGACCGCGTGGTTCTTCCAGTCAACGTTGAACATCGAAGCCGAAATCGAACAACGGTGCTTGATTTCTTCGGGCTCGGTATCGAAGAGGGAGTTCTCTTCGTCGACCCGGCCCAGGCGGTTGTTGCCACCGGCGGCAAAAACAAGGGCGTCGGCCACCGAGGTCTTCCCCGTGCCCCCCTGCCCCATGATAGCAACGGTACGTACGTCTGAAGATGAAGATGCCACGTGATCCTCCCGGGGCCCTGCAATGACACAACTGCCGGGCCGGCCCCTTTGCCCGCGTTTTAACCCATGTCACCCCGGGTTCTTTCGTTGATGATTCTGAGTCCGTCGAGAGTGAGAAACTCGTCTACCTCGCGAATGGTCGACGACTCGGCGGCGATGAGCGAAGCCAGCCCTCCCGTCGCGACGACGTAGACGTCTCCGAGTTCTTCGTCCCTTATGACGTGACGGACGAGTCCGTCCACCATTTCGACATAGCCGTAGACGACGCCTGATTGTATGGCGTTGACCGTGCTGCGCCCGACAACACGGCGCGGTTTGACGAGCTCAACCCGGGGCAGTTTGGCCGTGCGCTGGTAAAGTGCGTCGAGGCTTATACCGATGCCGGGGGTGATGACGCCGCCCACGTACTCGCCGTCGGCGGTCACGTAGTCGAGGGTCGTGGCGGTTCCGAAGTCGACGACTATGGTCGCTCCGCCGCTGCGCTCATAACCGGCCACGGCGTTGGCGATACGGTCGGCGCCCACTTCCCTGGGGTTGTCGTAGAGTATGGGCATCCCGGTTTTTACGCCGGGCCCGACCACCAATGGGTCGGCGTGAAAGTAATCGCGACACAGGGACACGACGACGCCGGTCATCGGGGGAACCACGCTCGAGAGAATTACCTCGGCGATTCCTGGAGACTCCATGCCCGATGCCTGGAACAGGTTCCAGAAGAGCATGCCGTATTCGTCGGCAGTACGTTCGGCCTCGGTGACGATCCTCCAGTGTTTTTCCAGCGCTGCGCCGCGGTACAAACCAATGACCGTGTGGGTGTTGCCCACGTCGATGGCCATCAATAGTTGGTCGCCGCTCGTACCCGGAGTCATCTCAATTCCCTGCCTTCATATAGCCATCCAGCACCGTGACATCCCCTGCCAGCACACGCTGCACAGGCTCGTCCTTCCTACCTTTGACCAGAAGTGCACCATCCGTGTCAATACCCTCGCAGATTCCGCCAATGATACGGCCCCCTGCATTGACGTTTATTTTGCGGCCGATCATGACGCAGCGCATCTCCCACTGGCCGCGGATGGCAGCGAAACCACCTGCAGTGTACTGCTCGTAGAGCAGCTCAAAGCGCGACAGCAGGTCGGCGAGAAAGGCCGCCCGGTCAACCTTCGCACCGCTGTGCATGAGCACCGAGGTAGCCTTGTCCTGCAGCTCGGGTGGAAAATCAGAAGCCCGGCTGTTGAGGTTGACGCCCACCCCCACCACGACAAAATCCACGCGGTCGGCCTCTGCCTCCATCTCGGTGAGAATACCACAGACTTTTGCCCCCTTGAGCAGTACGTCGTTAGGCCACTTGATTTCGGGTTCGAGGCCGAGGTTTTCGAGGCCCAGGGCCACCGCCACTGCGGCCAGCAGGGCCAGCTGCGGAGCCTCGGCCGGGGCAACGCCCGGCCGCAACAGCAACGACAGGTAGAGGTTGACCCCGGCCGTCGACACCCACTGCCTGCCCAGGCGCCCACGCCCGGCTGTCTGCTCATCGGCAACAACGGCCAGGCCCTCGGCCCTCCCCTCGCGAGCCAGGCGACGAAGTTCGTCGTTGGTCGAACCCGTGCAAGACAGGCACAGCAGCTCGCGCCCGAACACGCGGCACGTCAAGCGCGAAGTAACGTCGACGGCCTGCAAGCGTTCGGGTGATTGCAGCAGCCGGTAGCCCAGCCCGGGGCGACTCTCGATACGGCAGCCGGCTTTCCTGAGCGCCGCCACGTGTTTCCATACGGCGGCCCTGCTCATGCCTAGATCGCCACCGAGTTGTTGACCTGAAAGAAAGCCCTCGGCTTCACGGAGCGCGGCCAGCACGAGATCGTCGCCTTTCATTCGTCGCCCGTCTTGATTTCCAGTTCCATTGACAGGTCAGCCTGCTTGACCGAGTGAGTGAGCGCGCCCACTGACAGGTCGTCGGCCCCGGCGGCAGCGTAGTCGGCCACGTCGTCCAGCCCGAGACCACCCGAAGCCTCCAGCCGCGCCCTCCCGGCTACGAGTTTTACCGCCAGCTTCACCTGGGCGGGCGAAAAATTATCCAGCAGAAGGTGACTCGCGCCCGCCAGCAGAGCTTCCTCGACCTGCCCGAGGTCATCGCACTCAACTTCTATGACCACCCCGGCCGGCGCCCGCTTGGTGGCCGCCCTGACGGCTGCTCCTACGCCGCCCGCTGCGACTACGTGATTGTCCTTGATCAACACCGCGTCGTACAGCCCCATGCGGTGGTTGTGCCCACCGCCGCAACGCACTGCGTACTTCTCCAGCGCCCTCTGCCCGGTAGTGGTCTTTCGGGTGTCGAGCACCCGGCAGGACGACGACACCGCCTCCACACGGGCTAGCACGGCGCTGGTCGCGCTGGCCACGCCGCAGAGGTGACCGAGAAGGTTGAGCAGCGTGCGTTCGACGGCGAGCAGCGCCCGCGCCGAACCATCAATGCGGCACAGCAGGTCGCCCGGCTGTAGCCGCGCACCGTCGGCGACCTGTTCAAGCAGCGACAAGGTTGAGGCTTCTTCTTCTGCGCGCCCGCGCTCGGCCATGACCGAGAAAACACTATCGAGCAGCGATACCCCGGCGGCCACCAGCGGCTGCCGTGCAACCACCAGCGCCGTCGCGGCGCAAGCAACGGGCACCGTGGCCTCGCTGCTGATGTCTCCGCTGCCGAGGTCTTCTTCGAAGGCCAGGCGCAGCAGCGCCAGCACCACGGGGTCACCCAGCGGAGGCTCAAAGTTCAGGGTGAATCCCCCAGGCCGCGCATGCGCTCGAGCCCGCGTTGCAGCGTGTCGCGTTCGAGCCGATCGGAATCCGCCCGTGCCCGGGTCTTGTCGATTACTTCGGGAGGGGCCTTGGCCATGAACGATTCGTTGGCCAGCTTGCGTTCGGTAACCTGCAGGTCTTTCTCCACGCGTGAAATCTCGCGGGTGAGCCTGTCCACTTCGGCTCCGATGTCCACGTGGTCAAGCACCGGCACCGAAAGCTCACAGCCAGCCGCCACCGCGGTGGCAACGCCGGGGGGCGGGTCGGCTGCCACGGTAATCGAAGCCACCCGGCCCAGCCTTTGCACCAAGGCCGAGTTGCTCTCTACGAGCTCCGCGACCTCGCCCGGCTGCAGGTACAGCCCGAGTTCGACCGCGGGGGAGATGTTCATTTCAGCCCGGATATTACGCACCGCCCTCAGGACCTCTATGATGGTACCGATCTCGTGGTCGGCCTCGGGATCATCCCAGGACGGCTGCGGTTCGGGCCACGCCGCCTGCATCACGAAATCCGCGCTCCCACGGCCGTCGGCGGGCAGCCCCTGCCACAGCTCCTCGGTGACAAAGGGAACCACCGGGTGCAGCAGGCGTAGCACCTGCTCAAAAACACCGTTCAAGGTTGCCGAGGTCTCCGCCCGGTCGGCCTCGTCACCCGCCAGCAGCACCTTGGATATCTCGATGTACCAGTCGCAGAACTCGTGCCAGGTAAAGCGGTACAAGGCCGACGCAACGTCGTTGAACCTGTAGCTGTCAAGCGCTTCCTCCACCTCGCGCACCGCCGCCGCCAGCCGCGAGCGTATCCAGCGATTGGCCACCAACCGTGGCGATTCGGGCAGGCAGGAAGTCGCTTCGCCTTCGCCGCGGTTGATCTCAACGAAGCGGGCCGCGTTCCATACCTTGTTGATGAAGTTCCGGTAGCCGGTTATGCGGTCGTCGGCCAGGCGTACATCTCTCCCCATGGCCGCGAGCGCGGTCAGGGTAAAACGAAGCGCGTCGGCACCGTACTCGTCGATGATCGCGAGTGGGTCGATCACGTTGCCCACCGACTTCGACATCTTGCGTCCCTGCTCATCCCTCACCAACGCGTGGATGTACACGTCGGCGAACGGCACCTCGTCCATGAAGGCCAGGCCCATCATCATCATGCGCGCGACCCAGAAAAATATGATGTCGAAGCCGGTAACCAGGGTGCTGGTCGGGTAAAAACGAGCAAGGTCTTCGCTCGACTCAGGCCAGCCCAGGGTGCTGAACGGCCACAGGGCCGAGGAGAACCAGGTGTCGAGCACGTCCTCGTCCCGGCGCAGCTCACCCTTGCAGGCCGGGCAATGCGTGGGATCTTCACGTGCAACCGTGATCTCGCCGCAGCCGTCGCAATACCAGGCGGGGATACGATGCCCCCACCACAGCTGCCTCGAAACGCACCAGGGGCGAATGTTTTCCATCCAGGAGCGGTAAGTTTTCTCCCAGTGGGCGGGCACGAAGCGGGTTTCTCCACGGTCAAGTGCCTGCAGGGTCCGGTCGGCCAGGTCGCGGACTTCCATGAACCACTGCTCCGACAGCAGGGGCTCAACCGTCTCGTGGCAGCGGTAGCAGGTTCCCACCGAGAGGCGGTGTTCGTCAATCTTGACCAGCACGCCCTCGTCCTTGAGCCTCTCCACCACGGCCTCGCGGCAGCTGGCAATATCCATACCGGCAAAATCGCCGGCCTCTTCGGACATGCAGCCCTCGTTGTTCATCACCGTTATCATCTCGAGATCGTGGCGCCGTCCCATCTCGTAGTCATCGTGGTGATGCGCTGGCGTGACCTTGAGCGCGCCTGTGCCGAACTCCCGGTCAACATAGGTGTCGGCAATGACCGGTATAACGCGGCCGGTAATCGGCAACACCACACCGCTGCCGATAAGCTTGGAGTAACGCTCGTCGTCGGGGTGCACCGCCACCGCCGTGTCGCCGAGCATGGTCTCGGGCCTGGTGGTGGCCACCTCGAGCGCGCCGTCGCCCTTCTCAAGCGGATAACGAATATGCCACAGGTGCCCATCGCGTTCTTCGTGCTCTACTTCGATGTCGGAAAGCGCCGTGCCACAACGCGGACACCAGTTGGTCAGGTAGCGATCGCGCTTGATGAGCCCGCGCTCGTACAGGGTCACGAAGACTTCGCGAACCGCCTGCGAAAGGCCCTCGTCGAGGGTAAAGCGCTCGCGGCTCCAGTCGCAGGACACGCCCAGCCGCCGCAGCTGCCGCGTGATGGTTCCCCCCGACTCGGCTTTCCACTTCCAGGTCCGTTCCTCGAAACCCTCGCGGCCCAATTCATTGCGGTCGATTTTCTCTTCGAGCAACTGCCGCTCGACCACGTTCTGGGTGGCAATGCCGGCGTGATCGGTACCCGGCACCCACAGCACCGAACGCCCCTTCATGCGCTGGTAGCGCACGAGTATGTCCTGCAGGGTGTTGTTCAGGGCGTGCCCCATGTGCAGCGACCCCGTGATGTTGGGAGGCGGTATGACTATCGAATAGGGTTCGCCGTCGGCCGACGGCTCGAACGCGCCTTCGCCCGCCCAGCGTTCGTACCACTTTTCTTCAAAACTTGTTGGATCGTAACCGGCCACGGAACCCGGAAATACAGCAGGCCGGGGCAACGGTCAAAGAGGCCCGGTCGTTGTTGAGCTTGAGAGCCACGGGGGCTAGAGTCCCGACGCCTCGACCGACGAGGGAGGAAGAACATGAGTGACAGACCGTTCAGCGTACTGGGTATACAACAGATAGCAGTGGGAAGCCTGGACAAGGGCGCCCTGCGAAGACTGTGGGTAGACACCCTGGGCCTCACCGTTACCGGCGATTTTCGAAGCGAAAAGGAAAACGTCGACGAAGACATTACCGTGGCCGGCAGCGGCCCGCTCAAGGTGGAAGTCGACCTCATGCAGCCGATTGACCCCGAAAAGCGCCCGGCCGTTCATAACCCCCCGCTCAACCACATCGGCTTGTGGATCGATGACCTCGCGGCCGCCGTGACCTGGCTCGGGGAACAGGGAATGCGCTTTACACCCGGCGGCATACGCAAGGGAGCTGCCGGTTTTGACGTCTGCTTTATTCACCCCAAGGGCAACGAGGAATCACCCATAAGCGGCGAAGGCGTGCTCATCGAGCTCGTTCAGGCTCCCGAAGCGGTGATCGAGGCCTTCAAGAAAGTCGCCTCGCTGTAGCGAGTGGCGGGCTCACCAGGCCCCGTTCAGCTGGCAGCCCAGGCTTAGCCGGCGGGTGAGACGAAGCGGTAGCCGCCGCGGAAAAACAGCAACGGGCCCTGTTCGGCATTGCTGCCGCCATCGACCGCTTCACCGAAAAATATCGTGTGGTCGCCCCCCTCGGCCTGGGAGTGGCTTCGGCATTCCAGCCAGGCCAAGGCGCCGTCGAGCAGTGGAGCCCCCGATTCGCCCACGCGAAACGGCAGATCCCGCATGCCCCCTGCTCCGGGCTCACCCCTGGACGCAAAAAGGTTGGACACCGCTTCCTGTTCGGCCGACAGGATGCTGACGCCAAAGCTCTCGGCGCGCGCAAGCTGGCCGTGGGCTATACCACCCTTGTCGGCACAGACGAGCAGCAGGGGAGGATCCAGGGACACAGAGCTCACGGCGTTGGCCGTAAACCCGTGGTAGAGCCCGTCTACGCAAGTCGTGACCACGGTAACTCCCGTGGCAAAGCCGCCCATGATGTCTCTGAAGCTATTGCTGTCCATGCGCGCGACTCCCCCGGGTTTCCTTGCTGGTGCGAAAGGGGGGACTCGAACCCCCACGACCTCGCGGCCACAGGAACCTGAATCCTGCGCGTCTACCAGTTCCGCCACTTTCGCCAGCTAGGAAGGCGGGGATTGTAACGCATCGTCGCCCGGCCGCAAGCCTGCCTGGCTGCCGAGCAGCGCTTCACCGTCGCGTACCGCAGCCGTAAAGACGCCGCCCGGCACAGGCCCTTCGCGGTTGATGGCAGCCCTCACGCGCGACAACTCCCGTAGGGCCCGAAACACCACCGAGGGCTTGAGGCCGGTGGAGGTGCCCGATCCGCGGGGAAGATGCTCGACCCCAACCTCGGTCAAACTCGCGCCTCGCTTGAGCGCGCGGGCCAACAACTCCGCGTAAACCAACGCGCCATTCGCGTGGGGCTCAAGGCCATCAATAGCAGCACGTGAAAACAGCTTGTAGCCGCAATTCACGTCGCGGACCCGCAGACCGAACAACAGCGGCACTACCAGGCGACTGTAGATCCACCCAGCGGCACGCCGGTGGGCCGGATCACGCCTGGTCAGGCGAAAGCCCAGCACGAGGTCGGCCTCGCGGCGGGCCTTCCACAGCGAATCAAAGCCCATCATCGAAAACTGCCCGTCCCCATCACTCACGAGAACGTGGGCGCCCCTCGCGCCGCGCAGACCACTCTTTACCGCCGCGCCATAACCCCGGTTGAGCGGATGGGTACTGATGCTCACCCTCGCGTTGTTGCGCTGCAAAGCATCGAGCACCAGCGCGGTACCGTCGGTACTGCCATCGTCAACCACGCGTATTTCGTAGTCTATCTGCTGCTCACTGAGCACCCGCTCGGTCTCGGCGACCACCTCGCCAATATTGCCCGCCTCGTTGTACGCGGGCAGAACCACCGTTAATTCACATTCCACTGTATTGCCCCACTACCCTCTCCTCCCATCGCCGCATCCCCTGACAATTTTGCCCCACTATCGGCCACGAGGTGATTGCCGCCAGCCACTGGCCGCCGTAGAATGGGTGGCGTCGTAACTCCCCGTGGCTACTCGTTCCAGAACAGTTATTCTCAAGCGCAAGCAGCGCACTCCGATCGCCACGGCCTTCGTGCTCCTCACTGCCCTGTGCAGTGCATACGGTATGATAACCCTGGCCCTGGCCTTCAATCACGCACTGGCCGACTCGGTACTCGCCGCTATCCCCGCACCGGGTCCGGCACGCAGCCTGGCTTCCGACCCGGCCCTTCTGCGCCAGCTCCGCGTCGACGACGCGAAAGCATATTTCATAGTTTCCAGCGATCACCGGCGTGCCCTGGTACTCGAAACCTCGGTGACCAACCACGGTTCGGTGGCACTTGAATCCGTGGTCATCGAAGCGCGCGCGTCGCTGGGCAACAAAACACAGGCCGTGTCCACGACGCCCTGCGGACGAAACGTGTCGCCTCGATTACTGAGAAGATTAACCACGGACCAGCTGCTCGTTCTTCGCGATCTCGATCCCGGCACGGGCTTCCTCCTGCATCCGCAGGATAAGACCAGGTGCCAGGCGACGTTTCCCGCACTGCGACGCAGCGTGGAGAACGTCAGCTACCGGGTTGTGTCGGCCCGCCCCCTGCCTGGCCACCACCGCTGACATCGCCGTTATCGTCATCACCCTGTTCGGATTCCGATGCCGGGGTGACGTCAATCTCGTCGGACTGCCGGGTGGCCCGCCGGAAATTCTTGATCCCCCTACCCAATCCTTCGCCGATTTCCGGCAACTTGCCGGCACCGAACATGATCAGGATGATCACGAGTATGATTATGAGCTCGGTAACACCCAGTCCGAACATTTAGACCTCCAAGCAGTCGTCGCAATGTAATTGATAATACTCCAAGGACCGCTCCGAGAAAACCATTGTCAGGCCGATTCCTCGGCCGTCCACACCAGGCGCGGGTGCCTGGCTGCCCTGGTTTCGTCGAGCCGGGCCACCGGGGTGTTGAACGGGGCGTTTTTTACCTTGCCCGGATCCTCCCGCGCCTCGCGGGCAATAGCGAGCATCGCGTCGGCAAATTCGTCAAGGGTTTCCAGGGGCTCGCTCTCGGTGGGCTCGATCATGATGGCGCCCTCCACCACCAAGGGGAAATAAATAGTGGGCGCGTGAAAGCCGTAATCGAGCAAGCGCTTGGCCAGATCGAGGGTCTTTACTCCCCCTTCCAGTTTCTTGTCCGTAAAGACAACCTCGTGCATACACGGGCCATCGCAGGGGAGATGATACTCCTGCTCGAGGCGCGCCTTGAGGTAATTGGCAGCCAGCACCGCCATGCGTGTCACCTCGGTCAGGCCGTCGCCTCCGCAAGCTTTCATATAAGCCCAGGCACGAACGAGTATCCCGAAGTTGCCGTAAAACGACCGCACCGGACCGATAGAATCGGGCCGGTCGTAGTCCCAATCGAGTTTGCCGTCTTTTTCAACCATGCGCGGCGACGGAAGGTATTTTTCCAGCTGCTCGGTCACCGCCAGTGGCCCGGCCCCCGGGCCACCGCCACCGTGCGGAGTAGAAAAAGTCTTGTGCAGGTTCACGTGGAGAATGTCGGCGCCCATGTCGCCCGGTCGAGCCACGCCCATGAGCGCGTTCATGTTGGCGCCGTCCATGTAAACCAGTCCGCCGAACTCGTGCACCGCGGCCGTGATCTCGCCCATCGCCGGCTCGAACAGACCCAGCGTATTGGGATTGGTGATCATCAGCCCGGCGACCTCGTCGTCGAGCAGTTCCCTTACCGCGTCGACCGACACCAGCCCGTCGTCGCCTACCGGCACGACGACGCTGTCGTAACCGCAGAGGGCAGCACTGGCGGGGTTGGTGCCGTGCGCACTGGCGGGAATGAGCACCTTGCTGCGCGGCTTGCCCTGCTCTTCATGCCAGGCGCGCATTATCTTGATACCGGCCAGTTCGCCCTGCGCTCCGGCGGCCGGCTGCAACGACACCGAGGAAAGGCCGCTGATTTCGACCAGCCATTCTTCCAGCTCGCGCATCAGGCGCAGGTTGCCCTGCACGAGTTCAACCGGTGCATAGGGGTGCGACGCCACGAAACCTTCGAGCCCCGCTACCTTGTCGTTCACGACCGGGTTGTACTTCATCGTGCACGAACCCAGTGGATAAAAATCGGCAGCAGCCGAATAGTTGAGCTGCGAAAGGCGTAGATAGTGGCGCAGGACCTCCGGCTCGCTCATTTCTGGAAAGCCCTCAAGGTCGGCTCTCAGCAGTTTCGGATCCAGGGGCAACGGCCCCGGTTCGGGCAGGTCCAACCCACAGCGGCCCGGACTGCCCTTCTCGAACACGGTCTTCTCCGGACCCCTGTCTACTCCAGCACTCACGCCAATAACCTCATGTCCCCCACCTCACCACGCCTGCCTCAAGCCGCCATGCTCTGCCGAGCTGTCGAAACCAGCAGGTCAAAGTCCGCGTCGCTGTTGACCTCGGTCACAGTCACCAGCACCCGGTTATCGCCGTCATCCGCGCAGCTGTCTTCGAGATCAGCCACGCGCACCCCGGGAATAACACCACGCTGCACGCAGTCATCGAACCAGCGCTTGCTGTCGGGCACCTCGATGGCGAACTCGTTAAAAAACGGCGCACTGAAAACCGGGGCGAGGCCGGCTTCGGACGCCAGGCGCTCGGCCAACTGGTGGGCCCGCACGGTATTGAGAGCCGCAAGTTTTCTCAGTCCCTTGCGCCCGGCCACACCCAGGAAGGTGGTGACCGCCAGCGCCGCCAATCCCTGGTTAGTGCAGATGTTGGACGTCGCGCGTTCCCTGCGTATGTGTTGCTCGCGGGTGGCCAGGGTGAGAACGTAGCCCCTCCTCCCGTTGCTGTCGAGGGTCTCGCCCACGAGGCGACCGGGAACCTGGCGCAGGTATTGCTGCCTCGCGGCGAACAGGCCGACCCCTGGTCCGCCGTAAGAGAGGGGCAAGCCCAGCCCCTGCCCCTCGGCCACGGCCACGTCGGCCCCGAGTTCGCCGGGAGACCTCAGCAGGCCCAGGGCCAGGGGCTCGCTGGTAACGCTCAACGACAAGGCACCGCAACGCCGCGCCAGCCGTGAAGCCGTGGCGAGATCGTCGATTACGCCGTAAAAATTGGGGTAGCCCGTGCAGATGGCCGCTACGTCATCGCCCAGCGCTTTCTCTAGCAGCTCGGCGTCGGTGCGCCCGTTGTCATCCAACCCGATCAGCTCTACTTCCGAGTCACCCGAGCCACGCAGGTAGGTCTCGGTCACGGCGCGGTAGGCGGGGTGAACACCGGCAGACATGAGCACGCGGCGGCGGCCACGGCCGACCCTGACCGCCAGCAGCACGGCCTCCGCCAGGGCCGAAGCCCCGTCGTAGAGACTAGCGTTGGCCACGTCGAGTCCGCACAAGCGCGCCACGTAAGTCTGGAACTCGAAACAGGCCTGCAGCGTTCCCTGGCTGACCTCGGGCTGGTAAGGGGTGTAGGCGGTCGCAAACTCGGCACGGGACAAAACAGCAGAAACCACCGAGGGCACGTGCCGCCGGTAGCAGCCTGCCCCCTGGAAGGAAGGCAGGATACTGTTGCTCGCGGCCAACTCGCTGGCCCGCTCCAGGACCTCGGCTTCAGGGCAGCCATCGGGCAGTCCGAGGGCCTGTTGCGCGCGAAGATTCGCGGGCACCTGTTCGAGCAACTCGTCTACGGACTCCACCCCCACGGTGGCCAGCATCTGGCTGATGTCGGTCGCTGTATGCGGCAGGTAGCGCAACCGTCAATCTCCCTCGCTGACCAGGGCCCGGTACTCGTCAGCCGACATCAGACCGGCGGTAGGGTCGTCTCCGCTGGGCTCCATGTGCACCAGCCAGCCATAGCCGTAGGGGTCTTCGTTGAGCACCTCGGGGCCGTCCGCCAAGTCCGTGTTCACCTTGACCACCTTGCCGCTGATAGGCGCGTAGACCTCAGATACGGTCTTTACCGATTCGATTTCGGCCAGCTGCTCGTCCTTGGAAATAACAGTGTCGGCCACGTCGGGCAGCTGTACAAATACGATGTCGCCCAGCTGGTCCTGCGCGTAGTCGGTGATGCCTACCACGACCAGTCCGTCGTCTTCCAGTCGCAGCCACTCGTGCTCCGCCGTGTAATGAACGTCATCAGGAAACTCCATGTCCTCTCCTCTACCCTTAGCCTTGATTCAACCATTCACGGGTGTTGAAAAACACCTGTGACTCAGCGCTGCCTAACATAAAAAGGCAGGGCCGTCACATCGGCGGGCTTGATACGCCCCCTCACGTCGACGCTGAGCCCGGCTGCTGACGACTCGGCGTCGACCAGGGCCATCGCCACGGGCCGGCCCAGGCTGGGCGAATGCGTTCCGCTCGTGACCCGGCCTACCACCTTGTCCCCGGCCAGGACCTCGTGGCCCTGCCGGGCTATGGCACCGTTGGGCAGAAGGCCCAGCAGACAGCGCGCGGGGCCGCGCTCACGCTCGGCGGCCAGCGCCTCTCCCCCGATGGCCGTTGCAATATCGTCCCTCACAAACCTTCCAAGGCCCGCCTCGAGAGGACTTATGTCGAGACCCAGTTCGTGGCCGTAGAGTGGCAAGCCGGCTTCGAGCCTCAGGGTATCCCTGGCCCCAAGGCCGGCAGGTACTATCCCCAGTGGCCCGCCAGTGGCAGCAAGGGCGTCCCACACGCCCTCGGCCCGTGCCGAGGGGAGGAACAATTCAAAACCGTCCTCGCCCGTGTAGCCGGTTCTCGCCATCAGCGCCGTTTCACCCTCCAGTATTATTTCGCGACAGGCGAAGCGCGGCAGATCCGCGGCGCCCTCGACAAGCTCGCCCAGCACGGTCGCCGCCGCGGGTCCCTGTAGCGCGATCAAGGCCGTATCGGCGCTCCTGTCCTCGACCTCGCAGCGCGAGCCGGCGTGCTCGTTTATCCAGGCCAGGTCCCCCTCTACGTTACCGGCGTTTAGACACACCATGTAGCGTTGTTCCTCGACACGATAGACGATGACATCGTCCATGACGCCACCCGAGGGTTCACACATGAGCCCGTACTTTGCCCTGCCTACCGAAAGTTTTCTCAGCTCGCTGGTAAACAGGTGCTCACAGGCGTCGATCGCAGCCGGCCCCCGCAGTTCGACTTCGCCCATGTGGCTGGCATCGAACATGCCGCCCGCAGTCCTGACGGCATTGTGTTCTTTTACAATCGAGCTGTATTGGAGCGGCATGCTCCAGCCCGAGAATTCGACCATGCGGGCACTGGCGTCCAGGTGAGTCGCGTATAGCGGTGTACGCGCAGCACCGTCACTCACGCTGCGCTCTCTGCCGCGAGAGAAGCAAGCCACGCGTCGCGCGTATTGCGCAGCAGTACCGCCACCGTCATCGGGCCAACACCGCCCGGAACAGGAGTTATGTGGGCAGCTCGCTGCCTGGCTGCGTCAAAACCGATATCGCCCACGAGGCGGCCGTCTACACGGTTGATGCCCACATCGATCACGACCGAGCCGGGCTTTACCCACTCGCCGGGAATGACGCGGGGGCTGCCTATGGCCACCACCAGTACGTCGGCGCTTTCTACCTGCCGTTGCAGGTCGGCGGTGCGCGAGTGACACAGCACCACCGTGGCGTGGCGCTCGAGCAGCAGCATTGCCACCGGCTTGCCCACCAGTGCCGAGCGACCTACGACGACCGCGTGCAGGCCGGTGAGATCAACGCCCGTGGTATCCATGAGGTGCACGCAGCTCACCGGCGTGCAAGGCCGCAGTCCGGGCCGGCCGGTAAACAAAGCGCCCTGGTTTACGGGGTGCAGGCCGTCCACGTCCTTGACCGGATCCACGGCTGCCACGGCCGCGTCTTCGTCGAGTTGGGCCGGCAGCGGAAGCTGCACGATAATGCCATCGATGCCCTCGTCGCGGTTGCAGTCTTCGATGACGGCCAACAGCTCCTGCATGCTCACGTCCGCGGGCAACGCTCGGTGCTCGGAGTTCATGCCCACCTCGCCGGCCTCGCGAATCTTACGCGCCACGTAAACCGCCGACGCGGGGTCGTCGCCGACCAGTATAGTGGCCAGCCCCGGTTTTCTTGCACCGGCGGCCACCCGGCTCTCAACGTCGGCTGCCACCTCGGCCCTTACAGCCGCCGACTCGGCCTTGCCGTCTATAAGCTTCGCGCCCGCGGCTTCTCCGTCGGAAGCGCCGCCCGCTGTCGCACCGCCACCGCTCACGTCAGCGCCCCGCGGCCTTCACCATGCGGGCCACCAGCTCACGGACATGAAGGTCGGCCTGCTCCATGGCGCTGTTTAATCGGAGTTCTTCTCCCGTGGCCATCATCGAAATCCGGCCATACATCCCCGGCATTTCCTGGCCGCCGTACTCTGTACCGCTCCACCTGCGTTCGAGCCCATCGGCGCCGAGTAAGGCCGCGTAAACCGTGGCCTCCCCCGAAACGGTGGCCGTCCTTGCCGTCCCCACGCGCTGCACGGTCTCGGCCAGGGCCGGGACGAGAAAGACATCGATCTCGCCCTGGGCCACGAGCCGTTCGACCAACTGTTGCTTGCTCTCACCCTTGCGGGACGAAACGGAGTTCCGGGACAGGGTGCGGTAGGCGGGATGGCGGGCCAGGGCCTCGTAGAAAAAAGCGGTAACCAGCTCCGCGTCGCCGCCGGCAACCGGCTTGAGCACCAAGGCGTCCGGGCAGAGCTCGCAGGAGTTGCTGGTTTTGCCATCGCTCCAGGCTGCCGGCAGCACGGCTATGGCTACCACGCCCTCGCGGCCGTCGACCAGGTCCATGGAGAGTTCTTCCTTGCCCGAGCAGCCACCCAGGGCCGTGATCGATGCCAGGGCCAGGGCCATAACCGCCGTGACTGCGCGCAGCTTCACGCGTCTTTCCTCAAGCCCAGCCCTCTCAGCTGGGCGAGATCGACGGGCGACGGCGCGTCGGTCAGCGGACAGGCCGCTCGCTGGGTTTTGGGAAACGCGATGACATCGCGGATAGAGTCGCAACCGGTAAGCATGCCCACCAGCCTGTCCAGCCCCAGGGCGAGTCCGGCGTGCGGTGGCGCGCCGAAAGAAAGCGCCTCGAGCAGAAAACCGAACTTCTCCCCCGCTTCTTCCTTGTCGATGCCGAGCACGCCCAGCACCTGCTGCTGCAATTCGGGGCTGTGAATACGAACCGAGCCACCACCCAGCTCGACCCCGTTGAGAACCACGTCGTAGGCGTCTGCCAGCACCGAGCCCGGGGACTCGTCCAGCTTGTCCACGTGGTCAGGCCGCGGGGCCGTAAACGGGTGGTGCAGCGCCTGCCAACGCTTGTCGCCTTCATTGTATTCCACCAGCGGGAAGTCGACCACCCAGAGGAAATCAAAGCGTTCGGGATCAGCGAGCCCCCTGAGCTCAGCCACGTGACAACGCAGGTTGCCGAGCACGTCGCAGACCACCCGGTAGCTGTCTGCACCAAAAAGAACCAGGTCTCCGTCGGCCGGTTGGCAACGCTCCGAGAGTGCCTCTTTCTCTGCGTCCGAGAAAAACTTGACCACCGGCGATTGCCACCCGTCAGTGTTGATCTTTATCCACGCCAGGCCACCCGCGCCGTGGGTTTTTGCAACCTCGCCGAGGTTGTCGAGTTCCTTGCGCGACATTTCGGCGCCACCGCGCACGACAATGGCCTTCACCACGCCGCCGCCTTCCACCACCGAGCGAAACACTTTGAACTCGCTCTGCGCGAAGACGTCGCTGAGATCGACCAGCTCCATCCCGAAACGGGTGTCGGGGCGGTCGCTGCCGTAGCGATCCATCGAGTCGTGCCAGGTCAAGCGCGGAAACGGTGCGTCGAAGGACTGCCCCGCCAGCTCGGTGAACAATTTCTTCAAAAGCCCCTCGACACCGGCCATCACCTGGTCGGAATCGGCAAAAGCCATCTCTATATCAATCTGCGTGAACTCGGGCTGCCGGTCGGCCCTGAGGTCTTCGTCGCGAAAGCAGCGGGCCACCTGGTAGTAGCGGTCCACGCCCGAGACCATGAGAAGCTGCTTGAACAACTGCGGTGACTGCGGCAGGGCAAAAAAGCTGCCCGGATACACACGACTGGGCACAAGGTAATCGCGCGCGCCCTCGGGAGTGCTGCGTGTGAGCATCGGGGTCTCCACCTCGATGAATCCCGATTCGTCAAACCAGCGCCGCGTTATCGATACGACTTCGTGCCTCAAGCGCAGGTTACGCTGCATAACGGGGCGGCGCAGGTCGAGGTAACGGTAACTCAACCTCACGTTCTCGGTAATGCGAGCGTCGTCCTCGATCGGAAAAGGGCTTGGCTTGGCGCTGTTGAGTATCTCGAGCCTGTCGACCATGATTTCAACCGAACCGGTCGGCAGCTCGGGGTTAACTGTCTCCTCGCTGCGCTCGCGCAGGTGACCTTCGACGGCGATAACGAACTCCCCACGTAGTTGACCGGCCAGCTCGTGCGCGGTCGCGTTTTCCTGGGGATCAAACACCACCTGCAACAAGCCCGTATGATCGCGCAGGTCTACGAAGATTATTCCCCCGTGATCCCGCCTCGAATGAACCCAACCCGCGACCAGCAGGGTTTCGCCTGCCTGCCCCGCGCGCGGTTCACTGCAATAACAGCTACGCTCCACTTTTTACCGCCTCCCCTATGCACTTGATCATCTGTTCCGCGTCGCCATCAATCTCGATAAGCTGCGCGTGATCGGCCTTGTTAACCATGTCGCGCAGCGTAGCCTTACCGGCTTCCAGCTCAGCCTCGCCGACCAGCAACACGCAGGCTGCCCCCGAACGGTCGGCCCGCTTCATCTGTGCCTTGAGACTGCGCGAAGGACTTTCGACTTCCACGCGCTTGCCGGCCCGCCTCAGGCGTCGGGCCAGGCCCAGCACCGCGCCCAGGGCACGCTCTTCGAGTGGGGCAACCACTATATCGACAGGCGGCGCGCCGGGCTCCTGGCCTGCCGCCGCCAGCACCATGCGCTCCAGCCCGAAAGCGAAGCCGACACCGGCGATATCGGGCCCGCCCAGCGAAGCGGCCAGGCCATCATAGCGACCGCCCCCGCCCACGGCGTCCTGCGAACCCAGGCCGGCTGCCGTCACTTCGAATGCTGTGCGACAATAGTAGTCCAGGCCGCGTACCATGCGGGGATTGGCGGTGACCTCGACCCCCGACTCGGCCAGGAGCTCCTTGACCCTGCCGTGGTGGCTCTCACAGTCATCGCACAGAGAGTCCACCATCATCGGCGCTCCCTGCATCGCCTCCTTGCAAGCCTCGACCTTGCAATCGAGCAGGCGCAGCGGGTTACGCTTCAAGCGCGAGCGACAGTCGTCGCACAGCGAATCTATTCGTTCCTCGCCCCAGGCCGCAAGTGCCTTCCTGTAAGCGGGGCGGCAAGCCTCGTCGCCCAGGCTGTTGAGCTCGACACGGTACTCCCTCAAGCCGACGGCTTCGCAGATGTCGGCCACCAGCGTCACGGCCTCGGCATCGGCCGCGGGGTCGCTGCGACCAAGCATTTCGGCTCCGATCTGGCTGAACTGACGAAAGCGCCCCTTCTGAGGGCGTTCCCTCCTGAACATGGGCCCCCGGTAGTAGAACCGACCCTCGGGCTGCGATCGAGCCATGCCGGCGGCCAGGTAGGCGCGCACCAGCGAAGCGGTTCCCTCGGGTCTCAACGCCAGCGTGGAGCCGTCTCGATCCTCGAAGGTATACATTTCTTTTTCGACTATGTCGGAAGTGTCGCCCACGGTCCGCTTGAAGAGCTCGACCTTTTCGAGCAGTGGCAGTTCGAGTTCCTGGAAGCCGTAGTTTTCGAGGACCTCACAGCTTGCTTCGAGCACAGCTCGTCGCGCCAGCACTTCGCCAGCCTGAATGTCGCGAAATCCCTTGACTGCTGCCAGTTTCATCGACGCCCTCGAGGCCCGTCGTGTCCGGCCCGGCGCGGCCCTTTATCGGGTCGACCCCCCGAATAGTCAACGCGCCCATTGCCGTTATAAACAGTCATCGCCGCGCGCCGCCTGCCCGGCACGCGTTCCAGCAGCACGCGGACTGCGCCCTGTTGGGATGTTGACAGGAAGCTACAGCCCCCGCGCTGCCAACGCTCCACGACCTCGGGCCGCGGAAAGCCCCAGTGATTGTCGCGCCCTGCCGATGCCACCGCCAGCGCCGGGCAGGCCCTGCTGACCAGGCCGGCCGTTGAAGAGCTCGAGCTGCCGTGGTGGGGCACCTTGACTACGTCCAGGCGGCGACCTCGCTGCAGGCCTTGCAACACGCGGCTTTCGGCCTTGGATTCAATGTCGCCGGTGAGCAACACGCGTCGCCCCCCCCAGGCCAGAAGCAACACCAGCGAACGGTCATTGGACGCGCACTCGCCGCTGCCGTCGGGCGGATTGAGAATCCGCAGGCGCAAGCGACCTGCACCCTCCCTCCCTGCACCCTCCCGCCCTTCGACCGAGAAACGCCCCTTACCATGCATTGCAACCACGGGTACGCCCGCTCGATCCAGGCGCTCGAGACACACGAACCGGCCTGCCTCGACACGCTCGACCAGATCATCGAAACCTCCCCAGTGGTCGCTCTGCACGTGCGTGGCCAGCATCGTGTCTACGCGTCCTATCTGCATGCGCCTGAGCAGCGGACTCAGTACCAGGTTTCCGCGGCCGGGCGGGCCACCATCCACGAGCAGCACCCTGCCACCGGGAAGCCTGACCAGCGTGGAGTCCCCCTGCCCCACCGAGGCAAATACGATTTCGAGGCTGTCCTGCGTCCAGCGCTGCTGCCAGGCCAGCGACAGGCAGGCAGTGGTTGCAACCAGCAGGATGCCGGCCGTCAGTCGACGGCGTTTTGAAAACAGCAGGAGAGGTGGACCTGCGAGCAGCAGCATCAGCAGTGGCCAGCCCGGCGCAACAACGTTCAGCCCGGCTCCCGGAATGCCCGCGCCCAGGCGGGCAAGGCCGAGTAACAGTTCGGCAAAAAATACGGCCAAGCCCAGCAGCGGGGAAAACAGCAGCGGCAGAAAGAGCCAACAAAGCACCAACGCCAGAGCTGATGTCACCGTGACGGCCACCAGCGGCAAGGCCGGAAGGTTGACCAGCGGCGCCACCAGGCTGAGTCTGCCGAAGTGCTGCGCGGCCAGTGGAGCGGTGCAGTACCAGGCAACCAGGCAGACAGCCAGGTAGTCGACGGCCCGGCGGGCCCAGGTGCGCGGTTGCCCTTCGGGCAGGCGGCGCGCCGAGCCCAGCAGCATCAGCCCGCAGACGGCGGCGAACGATAGTTGAAAACCAGCCTCGGCCGCCATTCCGCCACGCCACAATAGCAACGACACGCAGGCCAGCGCCAGGCCGTAACCAGCCGCTGTCCGCCGCCCTGCCCACAACAACAGCGATGGCAGCGCGAGCATGATCACCGCCCGTAGCACCGGCACCCGGCCACCGGCCATGAGCCCGTAAGCACCTGCCGCGGCAAGCGCCGCGAGCAACGCCGGACGCCTGACGTCGTACAGCACCGGCAAGCGCGGTAGCGCCAGCAACAACCCGTGCAGCAGTGCGTACACCACGCCGGCGACCAGGCCTATGTGCAATCCCGAGATGGCCAACAGGTGGCCGAGTCCCGAGTCGCGGATGGCCGCGAGGTCGTCCGGGCTTATTCCATCGCGATGACCGGTGACCAGCGCCGCCACCAGTCCCGCTCCGGGGCCACGCCCGCGCCTGATGTCAGCGGCCAGCTCGGCCCGCGCGCGCGCGAGGGCAGCATCGAAACCGTACGCTGGACCCAGGTCCGCCAGGCCCTCGGAGCTCCAGGACCAGGCGCTTACAAAAACGCCCCGCCTGCCGTTCCAGTCGCGCCAGCTGCTTTCCCCCGGGTTGCCGAAGTCGCTTATCCTCCTGAGAGTGGATGACAAGGCAATGCGCCTTCCCGCGAGCGAATCCTCACCGCCGTGACGCAGGTAGAGCACCACGCGACCGGCCAGCCGTCCGCTGGCAGCGGTCTCTACGGCGTCGAGCAGCAGCCGGCTTCCACCAGAAGCGCTGTCCTTGACCGAAACCACGTCGGCCTCGAATGCCTGCGCCCCGATGCTGCGGGATCTGCCCTTGAGCAAACCAGTGACATGACCATCCGGCGGGGGTTCGACCGGTGGCAACGCTCTCCAGCCCACCAACAGCGCCAGCAACACGACCGCAAGCAGTGTTCTTTTCTTGAGCTGCCCCCGCGCCACTGAGCAGCCCCCCCACGCGGCGCAAAGCAGCGCGGGAAGGAGGCGTTCGAACCATTGCCCGGGCAGTACCGGCAGGCCCGCAGCGCAGCACCACGCCGCCGAAAATGCTGCCAACGCCGCCAGGTACACCGCCACCGTTATCCATTAGCGCAAGCGGCGGCTGGCATTCAAGGGCTGAAGGCAAAGGTATACCCGGCCGGTAATGTAGGGGCTGTCATAACGCCCTGCCAGGTCGGCTAGCGGTCGCCGCGCGAGGGACCAGCCTGCAGGGCGGCCTTGATCAGGGCCGCCAACTCGTCACCGAAACCGGCCAGCGAGGCGATTTCTTCTACCTCGGCTTCGCGCACGCGCTTTACGCTACCAAAATGCCTCAGCAGCGCCTTTCGCCTGGACGGGCCGACGCCAGTGATGTCGTCGAGTTCGGATCGTAAGCGGCGCTTCGAACGAAGCTTGCGGTGGTAGGTAATCGCAAAACGGTGCGCTTCGTCGCGCAAGCGCTGCAGCAGGAACAAGGCGTTGGAGTTGCGCCTGAGCTTTATCGGGTTAGAGCGCCCGGGCCTGAACACGCGCTCCTCACTGCGCTCGATTTCTTCGGATTGAGCGTCGCTCTTGACCTTGTCCTTGGCCAACGATGCCAGCTCTACCCCCTCGACCCCGAGCTCGCGCAGCACCTCCACGGCCATCGACAGCTGCCCCCTGCCGCCGTCCACCAGCAAGAGGTCGGGCAGGCCGCCCTCGCTGACCCCTCGCACCAGGCGGCGATGCAGCACCTCTTTCATGGCCGCATAGTCATCGTTGCGCTGCACTTCCTTGAGCCGGTAGTGGCGGTAGCCCGACCTGTCGGGCAAGCCTTCGTCAAAAGCCACCATGGAAGCAACAACGTCTTCGCCCGAGACGTGCGAGATATCGAAGCACTCCACTCGCTTGGGGATACTCGACAGCCCCAACCTGTCGCGCAGTTCCTTGAGCATCTTCTCGCGGCGCAGGGACTCGTCGCTGCGTTCAGAAAGCGCGTGCACCGCGTTGCGCACGGCCATCTCTACAAGGCGTTTCTTTTCACCCCGCAACGGTACCAGCACCGACACCTTCCTGCCCAGGCGTGACGAAAGAACGCTGGCCAAGGTGCCGCGACCCTCGACGTCCACGGGCAGCAACACCTCCGCGGGAACATAGCGATCGCCCTCGTAGAAGCGTCCCAGCAGTGAATCGAGGACCTCCTCGTCGGGAAAATCGTGATCGTCAAACTGGTAAGACAGGTGGGCCGACAGTCGTCCCGACCTCACCAGCAACACCTGGGCCTGGACGAATCCACCTTCCCGCGCCAGGCCAAAAACGTCACGATCGCCGCCGCCGTGCACCACTACCTTCTGCTTATCGGCCACGGTCTTGATCGCGGCCGCCCGGTCCCGCAGCCTCGCCGCGTCTTCATACTCCTCGGCGGCAGCGGCCTCGGCCATGCGCCGCTCGATATCGCGCAACAGTCCGTCGGTCTTGCCCTCTAGAAGCTTTACCGCCCCGTCGAGATGAAGCGCGTAGGCTTTCTTGTCCACCTCGTACACGCAGGGGGCCAGGCAACGCTTGATCTGGTACTCGAGGCAGGGACGCGAACGGTTACGAAACACGGTATCCGAGCAGGTGCGCAGCGGAAACACCCTGCGTATGGTAGACAAGGTTTCGTGCACGCCCGACGCCGACGGGTAAGGGCCGAGGTAGGTGCTGCCGTCGCGCTGGATACGCCGCGTCGGAAACAGCCGCGGCCACTCGTCCTTGCTCGTGACCTTGACCGACAGGTAACTCTTGTCGTCCTTCAGGCGTATGTTGTACCGCGGCTTGTACTGCTGGATCAGGTTGGCCTCCAGCATCAGCGCCTCGGCTTCGCCGTCGGTCACGAGGGTCTCGAGGTCGGCGACCTTCTGCATCAGGAAACGCAACTGGTAGCGCCCGTCACCACCCTCGGCGAGGTAGCTGCGCAAGCGTTGGCGAAGGCTGCGCGCCTTGCCGACGTACAGCACCTTGCCCTTGCTGTCCTTGAACAGGTAGACGCCAGGGCCGGTGGGAAGCGTGCCGACCTTTGCCCCCAGCTTCTCCCGCGTGGTAGGGGTTTTTTTGTCCTCGGCGGGTGGGCCGTCAGCCACCGTACCCGAGCTCCTGCTGCTCGAGACGGTTGGCCTTGTCCCTGAGCTCGGCCGCCTTTTCAAAATCCATTCCGGCGGCCGCTTCTTTCATGCGCCGCCTGAGGCTTTCGATCTCGGCGCGAAGTCCGCCGTCGCCATAATCAGCCGACGACTCGGCTACCTCGGGTATCGGGCCGTAGTCGGCCTCGGCCATGCGCACCATCGGATCGTCCACGCCCCGCTCTATGCCCCGGGGTTCGATGCCGTGCTCCTTGTTATATGCCTCCTGCATCTCGCGGCGACGGGCGGTCTCGTCCATCGCCTGCTCCATGGCGCCGGTTATCCTGTCGGCGTACATGATGACCTTGCCGTCTATATGGCGTGCGGCCCTGCCCATGGTTTGTATCAAAGACCTTGCGGAGCGAAGAAAACCTTCCTTATCGGCGTCGAGTATCGCCACCAGCGATACCTCGGGAAGATCCAGCCCCTCCCTGAGCAGGTTGATGCCCACCAGCACGTCGAACACACCGCGCCTCAGATCACGCAGGATCTCCACTCTCTCCAGGGTGACCACGTCCGAGTGCAGGTAGCGCACCTTGATGCCGAGCTCGTCGTAGTACTCGCTCAGGTCCTCGGCCATCTTCTTGGTCAGGGTCGTGACCAGCACCCTCTGGTCGCGTTCGACGCGCAAGCGAACTTCGTCCAGCAGGTCGTCTACCTGGTTGCCGGCCCCCCTCACCTCTACCTCTGGGTCCACCAGGCCGGTAGGACGGACGAGCTGTTCGACCACTACCCCAGCCGACTTCTCGAGCTCGTAGTCACCGGGCGTGGCCGACACGTAGACAAGGGGGCCCATCACGTCACCGAATTCTTCGAAGGTAAGCGGCCGGTTGTCCAGCGCCGACGGTAACCTGAAACCAAAATCAACCAGGGTGTTTTTACGCGACCTGTCCGCACGGTACATGCCGCCTACCTGCGAAACACTGATGTGGCTCTCGTCGAGGAAGGCCACGAAATCATCGGGAAAATAGTGCAACAGGGTGGCCGGCGTCTCCCCGGCATGCCGGCCGGCCAGGTGCCTTGAGTAGTTCTCAATACCGGTGCACACGCCCATCTCTTCGAGCATTTCGATGTCGTAGAGGGTCCGCTGCTCCAGCCGCTGGGCCTCCAGCGCCTTGTCCTCGGCGCGCAGCTCGGTGCCGCGCAGGCCCAGCTCGTTGCGAATGCGTTCGATGGCGACTTTCATGTTTTCCGCGGTGGTCACGTAATGACTGGCCGGGTAAAGTACCAGCCTTTCCAGCTTACGGTTGACCGTGCCTCGCAGCGGGTCGATTTCCTTTATCGATTCTACTTCGTCGTCAAAGAACTCTACGCGCAGGGCGCGGGCGTCTTCGTAGACAGGAAATATTTCGACGATATCGCCCCTGACCCTGAAGGTGCCACGGTGGAAGTCGGCGTCATCCCGCTGGTAGTTAATAGCGACAAGCTTACGCATGACCTCGTCACGATTGGCACGCTGCCCTTCCTCGAGAAACAGCAGCATCTTGAAGTAGTCTTCGGGCGTGCCGAGGCCGTATATGCACGACACCGAGGCCACGATGAGCACGTCGCTGCGCTCCAGCAGCGCCCGGGTGGCCGAGTGGCGCATCTTGTCTATCTCGTCGTTGATCGCCGAGTCTTTCTCGATGTAGGTATCGGTGCTCGGTACGTAGGCCTCGGGTTGATAATAGTCGTAGTACGAAACGAAGTAGCGAACCGCGTTGGAGGGAAAGAGTTGCTTGAACTCGCTGTAGAGCTGGGCGGCCAGGGTCTTGTTGGGTGCGAGCACGAGCGCGGGCCTGTTCAGGCGCTCGATGACGTTGGCCATGGTAAAGGTCTTGCCCGAACCGGTGACCCCCAACAGCACCTGGTGCTCCAAGCCCTGCTCTATTCCCGCCACGAGCTCGCGGACGGCGGCGGGCTGATCGCCCTGCAGGCGGAAGTCGGTCTCGAGCTTGAAAGTGCCTTGGTGTCGCAAGAGCGATACTTACACCATCGCCGCTGTCTCGTTAACCCCCGCCCAGGACGTTCGAGCCTAGGGCATGGCGGCTTGGAGCTTCATGATGGCCGGACCGAGAATTACGAGAAACATCGTGGGGAAGATAAACAGCACCAGGGGAAACAGGAGTTTTACCGCCGCCTTGTTGGCGGCTTCCTGGGCCATCTGCTTGCGCCGCGACCGCGACTCGCCGGCAAAAACCCGCAGCGCGTCGGCTATGTTGGTGCCGAGCTTGTCGCTCTGGACCATGAAAGAAGAAAAGGCCTTCAGGTCCTCGGCGTCGTTGCGCCTGCCCAGCTCGAGAAAGGCGTCTTCGCGGCTGCGTCCCGAGGCCAGCTGGTAGTTCATCAACGAAAGTTCACGGCCCAGGACATCATCGGGATCGCGGGAGCGCTCGTCGCCCACCCGCTTCATGGCCGCGTTCAGGCCCAGCCCCGCCTCGACACAGAGCACGAACATATCGACCACGTCGGGCAAGGTCCGGGTTATTAACAGCCTGCGCTTGTTTGCACGAGAGCCGACCACGAAGCGCGGGATGAAGTAACCGAGCAAGCCGCCGCAGGCACCGTACTGGGCGGCCTGGCTTAGCTCGCCACCGCTTACGAGCGCCCCGATAGCGGCGATGAACGCCAGCGACAGGGCCAGTCCCATTCTCGCGCCGGCGTAGAGGGCCACCGCTCGAGGACCGCGCCAACCCGCCGCAGAAAGCAACTTCTCGCTGTCACTGTTGTCTTTCGTAGTCGCAGCAGCGTCTGCCGGAGCGCCGAAGGTGTCTGCCACCCACGCACCCACGTCGGAGAGCAAGCGGGATACGAAGCTCTGCTGCTCTTCATCATCTAGCACGGAGACGCCTTCGGCCGGCAGCGCCACCGCGAGCCTGCGTTGCATGTCTCTCCTGCTACGTAGAGCCAGGACCACGCCGGAAAAAAATAAGCCACCGCCAAGCGCCGCACCCAGGGATATCAACAACGGGGTCATGCGCTGCCCTCAGAAGTTGACACGACTGACCTTCCTTATGGCTAAGAAACCCAGGGTCTCGAGCACCGCGGCGAGCCCGAGCAGCTTGTGCCCGGTCTCGGTAGCGAGCAAGGGCTCCAGGTAGTCGGGCTGCATCACGCTTATGATGGCCACCAGGGCGATGGGCAACACGCCAACCACGATACCCGATATGCGTCCCTCGGCGGTGAGCGACTTTACCTCGCCCTCCATCCGGAAGCGCTCTCGTATCGTCTCGCTTACGTTTTCAAGCAACTCGGTGAGGCTGCCCCCCACCTCGAACTGAATGAGCACCGCGGTTATAAAAATATCGAGGTTGTTGTTCTCGATCCTGCGACGGAGGTTGTTCATGGCCTGGGACAGGGGTACCCCGAGGCGCATTTCCTCGACCGTGTCGCGGAACTCCTCGCCCACCGGGGCTTCCATTTCCTCGGCGATCACCTGCATCGCTTTATTCAGAGTGTAGCCCGCCTGAAGCGAGTTTTTCATCATCGTCAGCGCGTCGGGAAGCTGCCTGTCGAAAGCGGCAAAACGGCGTTTTCGCTGCATGAGCAGTATCATCACCGGCGAACCGGCCAAGGCCGCGCCCACCCCGACACCAAGCAGCGTGGAGCCAACGGTCAACTGCATCGAGACCACGCCGGTGAGCCCCATGAGCACGCTGCGCAGGAGCACGTCGTCGGCCCGCACCTTCCATCGAGCCTGTACCAGCCAGCGCTCGAGCACCCGCACGAGCGATATTCGTTCGAGTAGCTCGTTGATAAAACTCACTTCGCTCAATCGCGCGTCGCGAAGGATACTGCGACGACTATCTTCGTTAAGCGACAGCACCGGGTCGGCCCGCAACCTGTCGAGCACTGCCTCCCGCTGGGTCGCGCGTCGCAAGCGCACCATAATGCCGGCCGACATCAAGGCCACCGACAACGAAAGCCCGAAAGCTATGAGGACGGGTTGCACGATATCTTCCTCGACGCAAAAAACTCGGGCTCAAACGAATAGCCGAATGCTTCCAGCTTATCGATGCAACGCGGGCGTATGCCGTCGCAGTTGAAATGACCTTCGACCTTACCGTCGTCGTCTAGACCTGTGACGACATGCCCGAAGATATCCTGCGTGGTCACCACGTCGCCTTCCATGCCCACGACCTCGGTTATGCGCGTGACCTTGCGGCTACCGTCGCGCATGCGCGCTTGCTGCACTCCCAGGTCGACGGCCGAACTTATCTGTTGGCGCATGGCCTTCACCGGCAGTTCGACACCGGCCATGAGTATCATCATCTCGAGCCTCGTCAGGCAGTCCCTCGGCGTGTTGGCGTGCAGCGTTGTTATCGACCCATCGTGACCGGTGTTCATGGCCTGCAGCATGTCGAGAGCTTCGCCACCGCGGACCTCGCCGACAACAATGCGATCGGGGCGCATCCTGAGAGTGTTTCGCACGAGATCTCTCGCCGTCACCTGGCCCTTGCCCTCGAGATTGGCAGGCCGCGTTTCGAGCCTGACAACGTGGGGTTGCTGCAACTGCAGCTCGGCCGCGTCTTCTATGGTAACCACCCTCTCGTCCTCGGGAATGAACGACGAGAGGCAGTTGAGCAGCGTGGTCTTACCCGAACCCGTGCCTCCCGAAACGATGACGTTCAGGCGTGAGCACACGACCGCCTCGAGGAACACGGCCATCTCCGCTGTCATCGAGCCGAACGAGACCAGGTCGTCGATCTTGTAGGGGTCGTCGCCGAAACGACGTATCGAAAGTGACGGCCCGTCGAGCGCCACCGGGGGTATGACCGCGTTAACACGTGAACCATCGGGCAAGCGAGCGTCGACCATGGGAGAAGAGCTATCGATGCGGCGCCCTACCTGGGAAACGATACGATCGATGATCTGAATCAGGTGCTCGTCGTCCCTGAAACGAACCCCCGTGAGCGACAACTTCCCGGCCCGTTCCACGTAAACGTTGCTGGACGAGTTAACCAGTATGTCGGACACCGTCGGGTCACGGATCAGCTCGTCGAGGGGGCCGAAGCCGAGCACCTCGCTGGCGGTTTCGTCTATGACGCGCTGGCGGTCGGTGCGCGACAGGGGGACACCGTAGCCATCGAGCAACTCGGCGATTAGGCCTCTTATCTCTTCACCGACGACCGACTGCTCCACCTTGCCCACTGCCGCGAGATCGAGGCGTTCGATGAGGTCGGTGTGTAATCTCAGCTTGAGATCTGCGTTCGCGGCCAACCCACTACCGGCCGCAGCAGGGTCAGGCGATTGGCCTGTCGAAGCGGGCTTCCTTGAGGTGGGGGCCTGGCGCTCGGGCGCCGGTTTACTTGAAGCAGCGGGATCGGCGGCGGGAGCCTTCTGCCCCCCGGCCTGGGCAAGAGCCCTGGCAACCTTGCCGGTCACTTCACCGGTGGCGGGTTTTTCTACCTGCCCGACCCTGGCGCCATTACTATCCGGGGACGCGGGGCTTTCCGGCCGCCGGCGGTCCTGTATACGATCGAGCATTCCCACTAGCTGGCACCCCCTGCAGGCGTGAACCTGGAGAATAATCCTCGTCGCTGCGGCGGCTGCACAACAGCAGCCGGGCCCGCCAGTCGCGCCGCTATAGCGCGTATTGCGACCGCCAGCTTGCTGTCCTCATCGGCGGCGAACACCGATCTGCCCTGGCCCAGGGCGCTGGCGGCAACGACGGGGTCGGCGGGCAGGCAGCCGCTCACCGGCAGCCTGCTCACGTCGGCGATGTCATCGTCGGTCACCTCCCCCGCCGCGGCTGCGCCGGCGACCACGAGCTTAATGTTATCGGGCGTCAATCCCACCCTCTTCAGTGTCCCGCACACCCTCTGCAGCGCCCGGATGGCGGGGATGGTGTTTCCCGTCAAGAGATACAAGGGCTCGGCTGCCTCGAGGGCGGGAAGCACGACATCGTTGAGCACCGGCGGAGTATCAACCACCACGTAGTCATACTGGGCCTTGAGCGCCTTGAGGACCGCGGCGACGTCGGAACCCGAAAGAGATTCGGAATCCTCCAGCATCGGGGGCGCGGGTAGCACGGCTACCCCGCTCGAGTGTTGGTAGAGCGTGGCCTGCAGGAACACGGGGTCAAGGTTGTCCACGTTTTCTACGAGGTCGAGGATCGAATAGGGGTGCCTGAAATTGAGAAAAGCTGGCACTTCGCCGTTCTGCAGGTCGAGGTCAACGAGCGCGACGCGTGCCCCGGTCTGCTGCTTGAGCGAAACCGCGAGATTTATGGCCAGGGTCGTCACGCCGACACCGCCCCTCGGCGAGAACACCGTCACCAGCTTGTGACAACCTCCGCCCGGACGTTTTCGGCGCACCTCGACCAGGCGCACCATGTGCTTAAGAAGGTCCGCAGTTCCCGCGTCAGCGGCCACCACGTCGGCGGCCCCGGCCCTTATAGAACTTACGACGAGGTCGGTACCGGGTTTCTCCGACACGACGAACACCGCGAGGTCCGGCTGCGAGGCCATGAGCCGTCCGACGAGCTTGAGCCCCTCGTCCTCGATTCCGTCGAGGTAGACAAACGCGGCCTGGACGTCTTCAAGACCACCGCGCGCGAGCACTTGCTCGTAAGAATTTGAGCATACCTCTACGTCGAATCCGGGCAAGGATTCCAACACCGACCTCAAGGCCGAATCGTCCTGCCCTCTAAAGGCTGTAAGTGTTCGGATACTATCCCGTTTCATCGCCGGTTTCCGTATTCCTCAGCGAAGCTGGGATCCCTCGGTCTTTTTGCGGATGAAGTCCACGGCTCCGTCTCCTTGAGAGGCGGTCGCCGAGGCATCGAAGCCACCGGAACCGAGCAGTACGGGCTTTACCACCATGATCAGCTCGGTTTCAAACTTTTCTTTCTCGCTGCGCCTGAAAAGCGCACCTAGTATCGGCACGCTTCCGAGGACGGGCACCTTCGAGGTGAAGTCCCGCTCTGTGGTCTTGAGCAAACCGGCAATTACCAGGCTACGGCCACTCGTAAGACTCACGCTCGTCTGCGCTCGGCGACTGACAAAGGCTGGTACGGTAAAGCCGAACAGCTCGACCCCCTGCGAAAAATCAGGCTCACTGACTTCCGCGAAAACGTCGAGCTCTATGGTGCCGTCTATGGCCACGACGGGAACGAAATCGACCTTCACCCCGAACTCCTTGTAAGAGACCGATGTCTGCTGGTCTTCGCTGATAAGAATGGGAATCTCGCCGCCGGAAAGGAAGCTGGCTTTCTCGCCGCTACGCGCGAGGAGTTTGGGCTCGGCCAGTATACGGGCAACGTTGTCGTCATTGGTCGCCTTGATGAAACCGGCTATGTCGTTGCTGAAATCCACGACCGCCAACGAAAGACCGGATCCCAGGCTCACGGGGAACGGAGGCTGGTTGGCCTGAGGCGCGTGCTGTCCAAACACCGGGGCTACGCCGCCGGCCTGGCTCAGGGCACCGAACTGTCCCCCCATGGCGCGAATGTCTATGCCGCGCTTCTCGAGCTCGGCCTTGTTGACCTCGGCTACCGTGATTTCGAGCATCACCTGCTCGCGGGCCTGCTCGGTTACGACGATATTGTAAATGCTGTAGTTGCCCTTATCGCTCCATGCAACGAGGCTGGTCTCGCCGGCCGAAATGCCGTTTACCAGCAACTGCTCGGGCGTAGCTATCACGACGTCGGCGACGTCCTTGTTAGCCACCGCTACACGCTTGGCGCGGTCCTTGAAGTCCAGTACCACGGTCTTACCGGCCATGACGTGAAGCACCTTGTCCCCCTCGTCGTTACGATAGGCTGCCTTCACAGGTGAAACCCTGCTCACCAGGGCCGCGTCGCCGGCTGAAACCGGGGCCCCGCTTGTCAGCAGCAGCGCCGCCGACACCAGGACCGAAACGGAAAGCCGTAACAACGAGTTCTGTTTTTCTTCTTGCTTCTGCATGACCATCCCGCCTCCTCAGAAAATGTAATTCTCTACCGAGCTGCCACGAATCACTTCAACCGTGTGGCGGTTACCCGATGAACCGCCCAGCACCTCGCTCACTGTCCTGCCCGAGGTAACTACCCCGTCGCCGTCCTTGTCGTTACGCAGGACGAAGTAGAGACTGCCCTCGTGAACCGCCAGCGTCAGGGTTTCTGCCTGCCGCGGGGTGACGTCGAGGGTGATCGTCTTTACCGTCACCGGCTTGTTGTCCACCTGCTCGACCTCCTGGTCGATGGCCAACACCCTGACGTCCTGCAGGATGACTTTTGACCTCGCTTCGAGCTCTTCGCGTCGCCCTATCGTTACGAGCACATCCACGCGGCTGTTCGGGGCCACGAAACCGGAAATACCGGTAACTTCATTCACCCGAACCGAGATCGCGCGCCTGCCGGGCTGCACGAGCATTGAAAGGAGACTGGTACTGCGGTTGCGCGACAATCGAGCATCGGTAACGGGTTCGTTAGCCATGATGGAAACCCTCGCTACCTTGCCGACAAGCTTGCTGGGATCATGGTAGGTCCCCTCGGGTACCGAGTGGGCCGGCCAGTCGACGACCTTCAGGTGCCTCGGCTCTACCAGTTGGCCCCTGCCCACCGTCTGCGCGGCAACCACCACGCTCCTGTGTTGCAACACCGGCGCATCAAGTGAGCCGGCCTGGCCGTCGAGCCATGAAAAAGTCATAAGGCCGGCAAGCGCTGCGAACAGCACTCCAGCCACTACCAGGACAAAGGGCCTAGCCATGTTTCTATCCTCCACGTTGCATGAACCAGCGTCCCGGCCATGCCCACTGCCAACATCAATCCGTAGGGCATGGTGCGCGTGCCCTCTCCAGCCTTGAGAGTCCCTGGCCTCTGCCCGGAGGCGATCATGTTGAGATCAGCCCAGAGCCCGATCATTACGGCCTTGGCCTTGCCACTGCACAGTATCGACCCGGCGCCCACGGCGCCTGCCAGGACCACGCCAGCGCCCAGCCCGATGCACAACAGCCCGGCCCCGAGAAAGGAACCCGCGGCCGCTGCAAACTTGACGTCGCCGCCGCCAACCATTCCCGCCGCGAAGGGCACGAACAGCAAGCCGAGACCGGCGGTCATACCGCCCAGCGACATACCGAGACCCTCCACGCCGCCGGTCACGAAGTGCAACCAGGCGCCGAGCAGGGCCGCGCAAAGATTAAGCTTGTTGGAAATCCTGCGCGCCCTCAGGTCACTGGCCGCAGCCAGGAACATGAAAATCAGCGCGGGAACCGCAACAAGTGTATTAAGAGAGTATTCCACGTCTTGTCACCTTGCGGTGAGCATAAGCTAAACCGGGTACCGTCGGTGAGACGGCACCCGGCTCAACTTGACCCAACCACTTCAGCTGGCGGTGGACAGCGTCGTAGTAGCGTCGTTAAAGATCGATATGATCTGGTCGCGAAGCGCGGTGATCGCACCAATCGTCGCAACGGCTATGAGAGCCATCAGCAACGCGTATTCGGCCATCGAAGCGCCTTGCTCGTCTTTCCACAGTGCCTTGATAAGTTCCATTTTCTCTTTCCTCCTGGGTTTCGTTTGTTAACAGGGCTTGATGCCCGTCTGTTCCCGGTGGTAAACAGCAATCTCTGTGCCACCGGAGAATTTATTGCCAGGGCTCGTTTTTCCGCGCTTTACTGCCGTCGCTGCGCCAGCCACGCCCGTTGAACGGACATTGTTGGACTTGTAGCGGCACATTTTTGCCACTTGCTGCCCTGGGCATTGCGGTGTCACGATCCTGCCTCAGAACTGGTCTAATGAACTGAAGAGCGTAAGTATCTGGTCACTGAAAGCGGTGACCGCACCCACGGTACCAAGGGCAATCATTGCCAACAGCAACGCGTACTCGGTCATGGATGCTCCCTGCTCATCGTCCCTTAGCCGTTTCAGTATTTTTGTCATCGTTCTTTCTCCTCGCCTTTGTCTGCCCCTAGGGCTCGCAGTAGTGAGCAAACGGCGTGCCATTAACGAACAGGCTGATCATGCAGAACTGCAACTCGCAGGTGGCCAGGCGCAGGATTGTCGGTGGACGCTATCGAACACCCGCGTACAAACCCGCAGGAAAAGCGGGTGACCGAAGAGGCGCCGTGGCACACTTCTTGGTTTCAAAAGGACATGAGATCGACGCGTTCCACATCCACTGTGCGTGCCCCTATTACCGGTGCCGAGTTGCTCGGAAGCTCACACGATACGGTGTTTCTCGTCACGGAACTGGCCGATGCCATACGGCGCGGCGTGACCTATTTCAGCCTCAAGGGCAGAGCCCTGGCAGACCTGGACGCTGTTGTCCTGGCATTGGTCAACGACGGCGAGATTGTGTTCGAGGACGACGGGGCCGAAGAACCGGTCCGTCACTGAGCCAAAACTCTTATCAGCGAGCCTGCCCGGCTTCGTTTTCGCGCGCCGCAGGCGGGTCACCGGTCACGTAGCCCAGGCTTCGCAGTTGTTCCCAGGTGGACTTGTCTACCGGTTGATCGTTACCCGGTCGCTGCAGGTCTTCGTAGCTGGCAACTTTCAGCCGTCCTCCACCGAGAGAATCGACCACGGGCGGGAATATCTTGCCCACCATGTCTGCCGCTCCGGGCAATCCCAGTAAGTAAAGCAGCGTGGGTGCCACGTCTTCGATGTTAGTTTCGGGCCCGTCACCCGGCTCGATTCCCGGACCCGCGACCAGGTAGATTCCGTCAAAATCGTGCGTGCCGATGAGCAGGCTGCGGTTCTTGCTCGACTTGAATCCGTGGTCTGAAACCACCACCACGTAGACGTCGTCATCGATTTCGGCGAGCAATCTCCCCAACTGCCGGTCGGTCTCGCGGTAGGCATCGGGCACCGCCTCCCCGTAACGGCGCGCCTTTTCAGCATCCATGCCCTCGTAGTCGTCCGGGCGCATGTAGGCCCAGTATGGGTGAGACACCCGGTCCACGAGCGTATGCACGTATATAAACAGCTGCCAGTCGTCGGCAATCGAAAGACCCGCCGCCCCGATTTGCAGCCGCGAGACCTGGGCGAGATGCTCGGCCAGGAAAGTGGGGGTGTCAGGTTCGGCGTGGCGGCTCCAGCCTGGCCCTTCGGGAATGTAAGCCTGCCCCAGTTCGGCCCTGAGCTCCTCCGCCAGTTCTTCGGGCCAGGTAACTACCAGGCCCGCGTCTGACCTGTAAAACGGTGTAGCGTAGATCCTGTCGGGCGCCAGCTTGCGCACGCGCATCCGCCCCTTGAGCGCTGGCTTGCGCAGCGCGCCAACGTCGAACCAGTCGCTCCACTGCCCCGGCTCCAAGCCGCGGGCGGCCCCGCGGATGGCCGTCTCGTTGTCCTCGAAGATCCGGTTGCCGTCGGAGGGATCGGCCAGCGAAAGATCGTAAACCTCGCCGGTGCTGCCGCCTATCGTCGAACCGCTCAGTGGAAAACCGGAAGCCATGCGTCCGTTGACCTGCTCGGGCGGCCATGACCCGGGCACGTTGTACACGTGGCTGCGAAGCCCTGCGTCACTGGCTATGTTCCACGTCGCCTTGACCTTGCGGTGAGTAGAGTGGGAGGTTTTCCAGTTCAGGACGCCGTGCTCGGCGGGCAGCTTGCCGGTGAACATGGTTGACCACACCACCGGCGAAATTACCGGCGGGCGAGTCTTGAGAATCCCGTGAACCCCGTGCCGGTAGAGGCCTGCCAGGGCCGGTAGTTCGCCCGCTTCGATCATGGGCACGATCACGTCCCAGGTGCCGCCGTCCACGCCAAGCACGAGCACACGGCCCTGGGCCAGCGTCCCGGCGCGTTGCCCGGGCAGGGCCAGCACGCCCAGTACCAGCAGCGCGGCCAGTACAATTACCGGTGTAGATCGTTTCACCTTTCGTTTTTCTCCCTGGGCCGACCCAAGTTGCCACGAAGCACGGGGCCCGCAGAATTTTTCGTTTCCAGCCCCAGGCCCCCGGTCGGCGATTCAGCGCCGGCGGAATAGACCCGCCCGCGCAGACTGCCTATCATAGCCACTGCATGACCCTTTCTCTATTCCCACGGCTGCTTCGCGTCGGCCTCGGCACCCTGCTGGCCCTGCTCGCGTCCTGCAGCGAACGCCCGGGCACCGGCCCGGGCACTACCCTCTCCACCGCGGCCTGCCCCGGCTGCAATGTCGTGCTGGTTTCCATGGACACGGTACGGGCCGACCACCTGGGCTGCTACGGTTACTCCCGTGACACCTCACCCTCGGTGGATCAACTCGCCGCTAAATCAGCGCTTTTTGAGCAAGCCGTGAGCCAGTCACCGTGGACGCTACCCGCCCACGGCTCGATAATGACCGGCCTGCAACCGCGAGTGCTCGGGGTGGTACGCTATCCCGCCATGCGGCGGCTACCTCAGTCGGCGCGCATGCTGGCCGAAGAATTCAAAGACGCCGGGTACGCGACCGGGGCCTTCACCGGGGGCGGATTTGTGTCGGCCCACTTCGGGTTTGCCCGTGGTTTTGACGTCTACCAGGCCGACGGTCGGCGCTTTGAACACAACATGGACGGCGCTCTCGACTGGCTGCGTCTCAACCAGGATCGGCCTTTTTTCCTGTTCCTGCACGGCTACAACGCCCATCGTCCCTACTATTCCACTTCGGCTGATCGCCAGGCACTCGGCCTCGGCAACGTCTCGCGAAGAGAATCGAAAGGCTTTTGCGGTCGCGATAAACGCGAGCGGCCGGCCAACCTGGACGCCATTGTATCGCTCTACGACGCGTCTGTGCGCGGCGGCGACCGCCACGTGGGCCGTTTCCTGGACGAGCTGGACAAACTCGGCCTCGCCGACAAGACCGTGGTGCTGGTGACCTCGGATCACGGCGAAGAATTCTTTGAACACGGCAACTGCGACCACGTGCGTTTTGTTTACGCCGAGGTCGTCAACGTGCCCTGGGTGCTCCGCGTACCCGGGCTCACCGATCACGGACCACGGATAAAAAAACCCGTACCCGCGTCGATAAGCGTGCCGTCCACCCTGCTCGAGCTGGTCGGAGTAGAGCACTCGATGCCAGGACCGTCGCTCGTGGGGCTGCTGGGTGCAGGCGCGGTCGCCACCGCTTCGAACTGGTCGACCGAGACCCCGATATACAGCGAAGCCGGTACGGCGGCCGGCAAACTAGGTAGCCGGGGAGCGGTCATCGCCGAAAGGCGCGGCTCGCAGAAGCTCGTGCGCTACACCGACGAAGACAGCAACGAGGCCTACGATCTCGGCGTTGATCCCGGAGAACTCAACGCCCTTCCGAGCCGCCACGGCGTATACTCCTGGGCGGCGGGGCTGGACGAATGGGCCGAGGCCAACCAGCTGATCAATCGCAAAGGGCCGGGCCGCGGTAACAAAGCTGCCGAAAGCGACGGTGAAGGCAGCGACGATATTCCCGAAGAGCTCAAGCAGAAGCTACGCGATCTTGGCTACGTAGACCCCTGAGCTTAACCCGCTACCACCCCCCGCTCGGTCGCTTTGCCGTGATATCTTTTTTGCCCGCTCGCCATGGCTGGGCTATACAATGGGATTCGCCCAACGATCCCCGGTAGCTCAGTTGGTAGAGCAGGTGACTGTTAATCACCTTGTCGCTGGTTCGAGTCCGGCCCGGGGAGCCACTCTTTTTCTACACGGACTTTTTTGGATCGCGCAGTCACCATACTGATGGTCGGCGGTGCGCGGTTTTTCCAGTAGTGGGCGAAAACTAAGCTGAGGCCTTACGCTGCCTCGCAATCCCAGCTTCGAAATCCGTTAGGCCGAGTTTTAGGACACTACGGGACCGTCTGCTTTCGGAACCTCTGACCTCGGAACAAGCGCAACACCCGCTCTTCAGCCTACTGCGAAAGAGCCCGGCGAAGCTCTTCCAAGTTTCGGAGACATTCCCGCGCTTGGTTCCAACTCAAACTGCTGCGGGGAGCCCATTCTCTGGATGTTGGTGATTTAAGAGAGCTATTGCCTCTCCCGATCCTCGCCAGCTCGCCACCTTCGGCTTGCGGACCGCCCTGCCACATGCAAAACCTTTACGCCCGGCGTAGGCGCGCCCGGCCGGGCGAGGAGAACACCGCTCTTGTTCATAATGCGCTTCGACATGCGACTGCCGGCCATGAGCCCCGCGGGTAGTGCCGACCTCTACGCTGCCGCCCTCGACATGGCCGAGTGGGCGGAACAACACGGCTGCCTGCAGCTGGTCGTATCGGAACACCACGGTTCCGACGACGGCTACTTGCCCGCGCCGCTGATCCTGGCAGCCGCGATGGCTGGCAGGACTCGCAGCATCGGTATCCAACTGGCGGCACTGGTGCTGCCACTGCACGATCCCGTTGCCCTGGCCGAGGAGATGGCAGTGCTCGACATTGCCAGCAACGGCCGCGTGTCCTACGTGTTGGCGGTCGGCTACCGGCCCGAAGAATACGCCATGTTCGGCCACGACTTCGCCGAACGGGGAAAGAGAATGGACAAGTGTCTTGAAGCCCTGAGGCAGGCCTGGACGGGAGAGCCTTTCGAGTTCGAGGGTCGCAACGCCAGGGTCACCCCCACGCCGCTTACGCCCCAGGGCCCGGGCCTGTTGCTGGGCGGAAACACCAGGGCGGCGGCACGACGGGCGGCGCGCTTCGGACTGGGAATGCTCACCCAGGGCTCCAACAGCGAGATGGTCGAGATCTACGAGCGTGAATGCCGCAAGATCGGAACCACCCCGGGCGCCTGCATCAACCCGCCCGGCGACACGGTGACCACGGCTTTTGTCGCCAGCGACCCCGACCGCGCGTGGGCCGAACTGGGGCCGTACCTGCTGCACGACGCGCGCTCCTACGCGGCCTGGCTGGGCGACCACAACAGGGCCGTTACCCTGTCAACGGCGAGCAGCGTAGACGAGCTCCGCGAGCAGCAGGGCCCCTACCGCGTCTTCACCCCGCAACAGGCCGTGGAGCACATCAAGCAGACCGGCTTCCTGATCACCCAACCCCTGTGCGGCGGCTTACCGCCGGAACTGGCCTGGCCCAGCCTCAAACTGATCGCCGGCGAAGTACTCCCTCAAGTCTGACCAGCCGGCGGCTCGGTGCTCGGCACCGCCGCAGGACGCGACTGGTCGGGCCGGGCCGGGCGTTACGGACGGTCTTCAAGCATCTCCACGAAATCACGCGAAAACGCGTAGGCATCCCCCGGCCATCGCGCTGAAAGGTACTGCCCATCCCTCACGGTGTAGCCCCTGTTGGTCACCTCGGGTCCGTCGCGGAACAACGCGAAAGGTCCCCGACTGAAAAGCGGTGGGGCTCCCGGATTACCCTCGCCCAGGGCTGCGCACACTTCTTCTTCAACCGTCTGCGTGTAGGTTCGATAGTATCTCCCCAGCCACAGGGCGGTCATCGACCAGGCGCTCATTTCCATGGGCCTGGTCAAGCAAGTGCTCCTGCGACCGAAAAGGACCGAGCGACCGGTGTCAGAATCAACGGCCCTGGCCAGCACCACCACGCCGTGACAGATAGCAGCGACCGGCCTCCGCTCGGAAAAAAAGCGCAGCGCGAGGCCCTGCACCTCGGGCGATTCGAGATAAGGTTTCATCCCCGGCGCGTGTCCCCCCGGCAGAATCAGCCCGTCGACTTCTAACTGCGCGAGTTGCGACCAGGACAGCGGAGAGAGAAACTCCGGCGAACGGATCATCTCGTCGTGAAGCTCGCGGGCCTCTCGACGAGCCCGCAGAACGGGAGCCCAGAAGAGCAATCCCCTGCCATCGAGCATGCGCACATCAGCATGAGCCGGCTGTCCCAGGGGCGTAGCAAAAACGACCTCGTAGCCCTCGGCACGCAGAATAGACCACGGCACCGAGACCTCGGTGGGATCAAAGTCGGCGGCCGGAAGAGGAATGACAACGCGCACCGCAGCACCTTGCACCGATAGGCAGGAAGTAACCAGTTGCCCGGACAAAAAACCCCCCGAAAAACAATCCCCTGCAGGCAAAAACCCGTGTTAGGCTGGTAGAGTCGATGGAGCTGGACGGACGCCACTGGGCACCGCCCTCCCCGACGCGAAGAGATGAAAGCAGTTAACACAGCACGTGCGATGGCAACGCTTGGCCTGCTGGCCTGGTTGGGGCTTACCATGGGCCTGGGCTCCCAGCTGGTCTACTGCGTGGGGCCGGACGGTCACAGCGGCATAGAACTCGCCCATGCAACTGCTCCCTGCGACACGACCGGCTCTGCGGCCGATGACCACGCCACCGCCGGCCACAACAGCAGCGGCGTTTCCCTGGCCTCCGACGCCTGCACCGACATCCCCCTGCTCGGCCAGCTGTCGAGCAAGTACGAAAAGCCCGGCGACGCTTCGCTTTTTTCCCACGCCCTGCCGGCCATCGTTGCGCCGGCGACAGCAGGCCGACAACCGGCCCGCGCTCTTTGCCTCCTCGCCGGCCACTGCTCCCAGCACGCCGCGTTCATCAAAAGCACCGTCCTCCGAGTCTAGCAGCCAACCCCGTTGGCGCCCGCAGCTGCCCCCCGGGCGGTGGTGGGCTTTCTGCAAGGCCGCGCGATAGCTCGCGGCCCGACCCTGCTCGTACCGGAGAACCGCTTGATGACCCAGAAGAACAAAGGACAAACGACGCAAAGTAAGGCGCCGACCATCGCTGCGCTCGCCGCGGCACTGCTGTTGCACGCAGCCGCGCCAACAGTACATGCCGAGGTCAGCGCTGCGGTCTCGTTGCAGCAGGCAATACAGCTTGCCCTCGAACACAATCCTCGCCTCGCCACGTTTTCCTGGGAGCTCAAGGCGCGCGAAGCCCGGGTGTCGCAGGCTGGCCTGCTACCCAACCCGGAACTCTCGTTCGAAATAGAAAACTTTGCCGGCACCAACGAAGAAAGCGGCTTCGGAGCCTCCGAGCAGACCCTGCGCATCTCCCAGCTCATCGAGCTGGGCGGCAAGCGCGGCAAGCGGCGGCAACTGGCCGGCCACCAACGAGACGCATCGGCCTGGGCCTGGCGCGCCGCAAGAATTGAAACCCTGGCCGAGGTCGAAGGCGCCTTCGTCGCTGTACTGGCCGCGCAGGAGAGGCTCGCCCTGGCAGAGGAATTGGCAGCCGTCGGAAAAACCGTGCTGCGAACCGTCGAAAAACAACTGCTCGCGGGCGCTGTATCGAGCATAGAAAAATACCGCGCCGAGGTTTCCCTGGCAGCCTCGCTGATCGCACTGCAGCGACACCGGGCAGAACTCGCCTCGGCGAGAAAACGGCTCGCTGCTACGCGGGCCGACGGGAAACTGCGGGCGGCCCCGCCCGCCCTGCCGCCGTTAGCGCGATTGCAGCAACTGGCAGAGCAAGCCCCCGCGCTCGCTCGCTGGGAATCCGAGCTGGCCCAGCGCCGCAGCCAACTGGCACTGGCCGAATCCCGTTCTACACCCGACCTCACCCTCACCGGCGGACCCCGCTGGTCGAGAGAAAGCGACAGCAGGGCCTTTGTCTTTGAACTGAGTGCGCCGCTGCCGATTTTTGATCGCAACCGCGCAGGCACACTCGAAGCGAAGCGCCGGCTGGCCAAGACCGTCCAGGAACAACGGGCTGCCAGGCTGCGCGCGCGCACCGGCCTGGCAACGGCCTACGAGTCGCTCGCGTCAACGCGGGCAGCGGTCATCTCCCTGCGGGACGAAGTGCTACCACTGGCCCACAACGCCTTCGAGGGCGCCACCACCGCTTACCGCCGAGGCGTTTACGGCTATCTCGAACTGGTCGATGCTCGCAAAACACTGTTCAGTCTGCGCAGCCAGTACATCGACACACTGGCGGCCTACCGCGCAGCCACCGTAGACGTGGAGCTACTGGTGGGTAGCAGCCTCGAAGATATACGCAGCGACGACAGGAGATCCTGAAATGAAAGTTCTTGGATTCAACAAGTTAAGCTACACGGCAGCGTTACTGCTTTTTGCAGGACTGCTTGTCTACGGCGCAAGCGGCGGCAACGACGAGCACCACGGCCAGCGCGGCAGCTCTGCCCACGCAGCAGATGCACACGCCGATGATTCGCAAGACGCACAAGATCTTCCCGGCAAAACCACCGTTACGATCTCGAGAGACCACATACTGGAGTTCGGCGTCAAGGTAGCAACAGCCGGGCACGGCCGCATAGCCACCGAGGTGGTACTCCCGGGTGAGGTCGTGCCCAATGCAGACCGCATTGCCCACCTGGTGCCGCGCTACGCGGGTATCGTCAAGGAAGTTCGCAGCCGCATCGGCGACACGGTCGCTGCCGGCGACGTGCTCGCAATAATCGAGAGCAGCGAAAGCCTCTCGTCCTACGGCTTATCGACCCTCACCAACGGCACTGTAATAGACAAGCATATCACCCGCGGCGAAGCGGTCACCCGCCAGACCCAGGCCTTCGTCATCGCCGACCTGGGCGACGTGTGGATCGAGCTCAGCGTCTACCAACGCGATCTTGCCAGCGTCAAGGTAGGCCAGTCGGTGCTGGTCTCGCTGGGCCACGACCAGGCCGACACGCGCGGCACCATTTCCTACGTCAGCCCGGTGGTCGACGAGGAGACCCGCACCGCCCGGGCCCGCGTCGTGCTCGACAACAGCACGGGCAAGTGGCGTCCGGGTATGTTCGTGACCGGGCGCGTAGACATCGCCTCGGTAGAAGTAGCCGTGGTCGTGCCCAACACCGCTTTCCAGACGGTGGACGAGCACTCGGTCGTGTTCGTGCAGCGCGACGGCGTGTTTGAACCCCGCCAACTTGAACTCGGGCGTCGAAGCACAACCTACGCCGAGGTTCTTTCGGGCATCTCGAGCGGCGAAACCTACGTGGCCAGCGGCGGGTTCATTCTCAAGGCCGAGCTGGGACGCTCAGAACTCAACCAGGGCCACGGCCACTGACTAAGGGGCGGCCGGGTAAACCGACGATGGATACACTCATACGCTTTGGACTCGGCAACCGACTGCTCGTGCTCGCGCTGGGCCTGCTCGTAGGGCTCGCGGGCTACCGGGCTTACCGCGAGCTCCCGGTCGACGCGTTCCCCGACGTCTCGCCCAACCTCGTGCAGGTGTTCACTGAGACCGAAGGCCTCGCACCAGGCGACGTCGAGAAATACGTCACCCACCCCATCGAAGCCTCCATGAACGGGCTGCCGAAGGTCACCAGGCTCCGATCGGTATCGAACTTCGGCCTCTCGGTCGTCAACATCTACTTCGAAGACGGAACAGACATTTACTTTGCCCGCCAGGTGGTCGGCGAACGCCTGCAGGAAGCGCGCGAGCTCATCCCGGAAGGATTCGGAGAACCGCAGCTCGGCCCCATCTCCACGGGCATGGGACTGGTCCTCTTTTACTACCTCGAAGACGCGACCGGTGACTACTCGCTCGAAGAGCTTCGCGGCATCCAGGACTGGCTGGTCAAATTTCACCTGCAGACCGTTCCCGGCGTGACCGAGATTCTTGGTATCGGCGGTTACGAAAAGCAGTTCCAGGTCAACGTTCACCCCGAGCACCTGCTCGGTTACGGCGTGACCATCGCCGACGTCATCGAGCGCATACGCGAGAACAACCTCAACGTTGGCGCGCAGTTCATCGAGAAAAACGACGAAGAATACATCGTGCGCTCGGTGGGCCTGGCCTCGGGCGTTGACGACCTCAAGAACATCGTCGTCAAATCCAAGGACGGTACTCCGGTGTTTCTCAGCGACCTCGCCGACATCGAGATCGGCGGCGCGGTGCGACGCGGCGTACAGACGAGAAACGGCACTGAAGAAGTCGTCTCAGCCATGGTCGTCAAGCTCTTCGGCAGCAACTCCTCCACCGTCATCGGCCAGGTCGAAGACAAGATGGAAGAAATCAACGGCATCCTGCCCGACGGCATCAGCCTGGTGCCGTACTACGAGCAGAAAACCCTCGTCGAGGCCTGCGTGACCACCGTCACGAGCGCGCTGGTGCAGGGTATTCTGCTGGTGGCCCTGGTGCTCATGGCCTTTATGGGCGGCCTGCGCGCGAGCCTCGTCGTGGCGCTGGCAATTCCATTTTCATTCCTGTTTGCGACCCTCGGCATGGGCTACTTCGGCATATCGGCCAACCTCATGTCGCTCGGTGGCCTGGCCATAGCCATAGGCATGATGGTGGACGGCACGATCGTCATCGTCGAAAACGTAGACAGGGCCCTCGCCGAAGCCGACCCCGACGAGTCGCGGACTGCAGTGGTCTGCCGCGCTTGCCTCGAGGTCGCCAGGCCTATCGTTTTCGCCATATCGATCATCATTATCGTCTTCCTCCCGCTCTTCACCTTGCAAGGCGTGGAGGGCAAAACGTTTAGGCCGCTGGCCTACACGGTAGCACTGGCGATGCTCGGCTCGCTGATCTTCGCCGTAGCGCTCGCGCCCACGCTTTCCGACCTGCTCATGCGTCGACAGAAAACAAGCGGCGCGCGCGGTGCGGTGTTGCGTCGGCTCACCGCGTACTACGAGCCGGCGGTCTCGTTCTTCGTCCAGCGACGGGGTTACGCCATCGCGCTTGCCGTCGGTCTGCTCCTTGTCGGGGCGGCAGTGTTTCCCCGCCTCGGTTCGGAGTTCACACCCAGGTTGCAGGAAGGCACCATGGTACTGCGGTTGACGATGCCGCCCTCCGTATCGCTCACCAAGAGCACCGAACTGACCATGATAGTCGAGCGAAGGCTCATGAAGATCCCCGAAATTAGCGGCGTGGTGACGCGTATCGGCCGCGGTGAAATCGGCGCCCACACCGATCCAGTCAACAGCGCCGAGATGTATATCCTCCTGCACCCCCGCGACGAGTGGCGTAACGCGAGTACCCAACCCGAGCTCGAAGAACAGATTCGCCTCGACCTCGGCGACATTCCCGGCATAGCCACCAACTTTACCCAGCCCATAGCCATGACGGTGGACGAGCTTCTGGAGGGCGTCAGGGCCGAGCTGGCTATAAAGCTCTTCGGCGACGAACTCGACGAACTCATAGCCAGGGGCAACGAAATCAAGCGTATTGTCGAGACCGTGCCGGGAGCCGTTGACGTACAGGTCGACCAGGTGGCCGGTACGCCGCAACTGTTGATCACCGTCGACCGGCTGGCGGTGGCACGTTACGGAATGAACGTGGCCGACGTGCAGAAAACCATCCGTGCCGCGGTCGGCGGCCAGGTGGCCGGGCAGGTCTTCGAGGGTATCCGCCGTTTCGATATCTACGTGCGTTTTGCAGCACCTTATCGCAGCACGGCGAACTCCATAGGCGACATACTGGTCGACGGGCCCTCGGGCGTGCGCGTGCCCCTGTCCGAACTTGCCCACATAGAAGAAATAGTCGGGCCCAGGCAGATCACGCGAGAGGACAACCAGCGTTTCATCACCATCCAGCTCAACGTCGTCGGCCGTGACATCGGCTCCTTCGTGGCCGAAGCCAGCGAGGAGCTGGCCTCCGCGGTCACGCTCCCTCCAGGCTACCTGCTGACCTGGGGCGGACAGTTTCGCCTGCAGCAGGAAGCAAACCAGAGGTTGGCCGTGGTGGTGCCGATCACCCTGCTCATCGTGTTCTTCCTCCTGCTGCTCAGTTTCGGATCGATAGCCAACTCGCTGCTTATCATTGCCAACATACCGCTGGCCCTGGTGGGCGGCGTAGTGGCCCTGTGGGCAACCGGGCAGAACCTGTCGGTACCGTCTTCGGTAGGATTCATAGCGCTGTTCGGCATCGCGCTTGAAAACGGCATGGTGCTGGTCACCTGTTTCAACCAACTGGTGAAAGACGGCGTAGCGGTGAACGAAGCGTCGGTGCGCGGCGCAACCCAACGCCTGAGGCCGGTGCTCATAACCGCCGCGACCACCGCGCTCGGTCTCTTTCCGCTGCTGTTCTCCACCGGAACCGGCAGCGAAGTGCAGCGCCCACTGGCCACCGTGGTCGTGGGTGGCCTGCTGACATCGACCATACTTACGTTGCTGGTGATCCCCGCGCTTTATCGCTGGTTCAGCGAGCCTTCAACGTAGCAACGGCCAGCCAGGCTTTTGTCTCCCACGACCCCGACCTGGCCCTGTGGAGGCGGTTGGCAAGCAAGTGTCCAGGCGTCCACTAGACTAAAGGCGAGACCCGTCCTAAAAAAACGTTTGCGAACACTGCCGGTAGCCCGGATAGACCGCGAACAAACCAGGAGGTGACCTATACATGGGATACCGGGTAATACAGTGGGCGACCGGCGGACTCGGTTGCGCCGCCATACAGGGAATCGTTAACCATCCAGAACTGGAACTGGCGGGGTGCTGGGTTCACTCGGCTGACAAGGCCGGGCGAGACGCCGGTGAAATAGCGGGCATCGGGCCTATCGGTGTAGCCGCCAGCGATGATATCGACGAGATACTTGCCACGGAGGCCGACTGTGTTCTTTACAGCCCCCTGCTGGCCACTCCCTCCGAGGTAGTGTCCCTGCTCGAATCCGGAAAAAACGTGGTCACGCCGCTGGGCTGGTTCTACCCGGTCCCGGGTGATGACACAGCGGTAATGGAGGCTGCCTGCAGCACCGGTGGTACCACCCTGCACGGCACCGGCATTCACCCGGGAGGAATCACCGAGCGATTCCCCCTGATGATCTCGGCGCTGTCGGGTTCGATCACCCACGTACGGGCCGAGGAATTTTCTGACATAAGAACCTACGACGCGCCTGCCGTGGTAGGCGACGTCATGTTGTTCGGGCACACCCCCGACCAAGCCGCGCAAAGTCCAATGCTCGACATTCTCGGCGGCGGCTTCATGCAGTCGGTCAACATGTTAGCCGACACGCTGGGCTTCGCCGTTGATGCCGAGAAGCGAACCCTTCACGAAATGGCCGTTGCCACCCACCCCATCGACTCACCGATAGGCCCCATACAGCCCGGTCGAGTGGCCGCCCAGCGCTTCACCTGGCAGGCTACCGTGAACGGCACACCGGTAATCACGGCGCGGGTGAACTGGCTGATGGGAGAAGAGCATCTCGATCCGGATTGGAACTTCGGTCCGGAAGGTGAACGTTTCGAAATAGCCATAGACGGTGACCCTCCCGTGCAAACCGTGTTTCACGGTCTTCACCCAGACAGCATAGAGTCCGGACTGGCCCGCAACCGCGGAATCGTGGCGACCGCGATGCACAACGTAAACGCCATCCCGGCCGTGTGCAGGGCCGATCCCGGGGTAAAGACTTATCTCGATCTGCCGATTGCCACCGGGAAGGCCGCGCCGGGCTTGGCCCGTGGTTAGCCGCGCCGACCGTAGACGGCGATATCGACCAGCGCCGTAATTGAAAGCAACAGCAGCCCGACCAGGACCCTGGCGTCGCCCAGGTAGACCCGTGTTTCGACAGGATAGGCAATGGTCTTATCCAGCGCCGCGACCTTGAAATGATGGCGTTTACCCATCTCTGGATTCGACGCGATTTCTACCAGGTCGCGTCGGCTACGGTAGCGTAGCATAGCACCGGCGTCCCAGTTATCGACTCCTTCTAATCCTACCACGTCCATGGCCGCGTTTACCGCGTCTCCAAAAACCACCGGGTGACACGCACGCTTAAACAATTCCGGGTACATGTATTCCATGTAGCGGCCCATGAGTTGTTCGGCGCTTTCGCCCGGTTCCGCGCCCTCGACCGGCAAAGGGCTATCGGCCATATCAAGGGCGTTGAGCATGAGGAACTGGCGTCCGCTGTCGTTCTCCATGAACGTTCGCATGCGCCCTACCGCGGAAGGCGGAGCCCCCCAGGCCTGCATGCGTTCAACGTGATATTCGATTTCCGCCGGTCGCAAAGGCCCTCCGAAATCCGTATACCAACAAACGAAAGCAGCGTAGAGTAACGCCGATGCGAGCCAGAGTAATTTCCGCCTGTTCACCTGTAAATACCTACCGCCAGTCCCACAGAGACCGGCCCCTTAAACACTTTCGCTCTATCTGTGTGAAGCAACTATCGATTTCTGTCGCTTTTTCGGCGAATACCGGGGACTATTTTACCGATGCGAGTCAGAAACGCCCACACCCAGGAACCGGACACGGGCGTTTTCCAGTCGAGCTTGTCCGCCCACAGCCTCGCCCCCCTGGCCCGCGGCGCGGTTACGACTGTCCAGGTAAACGTAGGAAAAGTATGTAACCAGGCCTGTTCCCACTGCCACGTCGATGCCGGTCCTTCCCGGACCGAGGACATGAGCCGAGAAACGATCGACAGGATCCTGGACCTTGTAGCCAACAGCACCAGCGTGAAGACCGTGGATATCACCGGCGGTGCACCCGAACTTAATGCTGGCTTTCGGCACCTCGTCCGCCAATCCCGCGCGCTCAATAAACACGTGATCGATCGTTGTAACCTGACGGTCTTGATGGAGCCCGGCATGGATGACCTGGCGGACTTCCTTGCCGCAAACGCTGTCCACGTCATGGCCAGCCTGCCCTGCTATACCAGTGAGAACGTTGATGCCCAGCGTGGAAACGGCGTCTACGGGCGAAGCATCGAAGCCTTGAAACTGTTCAACTCAACGGGGTACGGCATGCCTGGCTCCAACCTCTTCATCGACCTGGTATACAACCCCGGTGGTGCGCATCTTCCCGGGCCGCAGGATGAGCTTGAAAAGCGTTACCGAGAGGAACTCTACGAACGACACCAGGTACAATTCAACAACCTGCTTACCCTGACCAACCTACCGGTACTCAGGTTCGCTGAGTGGCTGCATAAACGCGGCCAGTACGAGAGCTACATGCAACTGCTTGTTGATTCTTTCAATGCGGCCACGGCCCCCTCCCTCATGTGCCGTTCCATGGTCAGCGTTTCGTGGGACGGAGGGCTTTACGACTGTGACTTCAACCAGATGCTGGAACTCGCTCCGAACGTCGCCGACAAAACCGGGGCCAACGTGTGGCAGATCTCGGACCTGGATGACCTGGCGAACCAGAACGTGGTAACGGGAGACCATTGCCTCGGCTGCACCGCCGGGGTTGGATCCGGCTGTGGGGGCGCCCTCGTATGAACCAACTGGCACCCGACGACAGCTACAATTCCGAGCTGCTTGAACACGTCCACCCCCGGGACTGGACAAACCCTGACCCGAAACGGCGTTACCACCTCCTGGTACTCGGAGGTGGTCCAGCTGGACTCGTGGCGGCCGCCGGCGCGGCCTCCCTCGGCGCGCGCGTTGCCCTGGTCGAAAAAGGGCTTCTTGGCGGAGACTGTCTTAATTCTGGGTGTGTGCCCTCCAAGGCGCTGCTCGAAGCGGCGAGGAAGGCCTGGGACAATCCCGGTGGTGACCCCGAGCTCTACCAGTTTTCCGCGGTAATGGAGCGGATGAGGGAAATCAGGGCCACGCTGGCACAAGCAGACAGCGCGAGAAGGTTTACAGACCTCGGTGTAGACGTGTTTCTAGGACACGGCCGGTTTACCGGCACCGACCGCCTGGAAGTTGATGGAAGCACGCTCCTCTTCCGGCGGGCGATGGTCGCCACCGGTGCGGTTCCCACGCTACCACCGGTTCCAGGCCTATCGGACGTACAGCCCCTGACCAGCGAGAACTTCTTCAACCTCGAAGAACAACCGGCCCGGCTCGTCGTGATCGGCGCCGGTCCTATCGGTTGCGAACTGTCGCAGGCGATGTCCCGCCTCGGTTCGCACGTCACCCTGATCGACAGCGCCGACCGTATACTCCCCAACGAAGACCCGGATGCTTCCCGTCAACTCGCGTCGGCACTGACCAACGAAGGCGTAGAGTTAATTCTCAACTGCCACTTGTCGCGGGTAAGTCTCCGTAAACGAGCGACTATACTTAATGTTGAAGTAGCTAATGAAGGATCTGAAATCGAAGCTGACCAGGTCCTGGTCGCCACCGGACGTCGACCGGTGGTAGAGGATATCGGGCTGGAATCAGCCGGGGTGGAATACACGACCGGTGGTATAACCGTTAACGAAAGGCTGCGAACCAGCAACCGCAGGATTTATGCCGCGGGGGACGTCTGTTCGGTTTTCCAGTTTACCCACGCGGCAGACGCAATGGCGCGGATAGTCCTTCGAAATGCCCTTTTCGGGGGACGCGAACGCGTGGACAGGTTGACCATACCCTGGTGCACGTACACCAGCCCCGAGCTTGCTCACGTCGGTATGACCGCCCACGAGGCACAGTCGATGGGTAAAAAAATCAGTACTTTCACCGTGCCGCTCGAAGACCTGGACCGCTCGGTGCTGGCCGGAAGCACCAGGGGTCTTGCCCGGGTGCACGTCTCTGCCCGAGGCGGTCGAATACTGGGTGCTACCCTCCTGGCCGACCACGCGGGCGAAGCCATAGGACAGGTCACCCAGGCGATTAATTCGGCTGTTCCGCTCGGATCCCTGGCCTCGGTCATCCAGCCCTACCCAACCGTTGCCGAGGCATGGAAGAAACTGGGAGACCAGTGGCAGAAAGGCCGATTGAACCGCGCGTCGGCCTTGCTGTTAAAAGTATTGCTGAGACTTCGAACCCTGAGGTAAACCCTTAAGAAACGGCAAACGCGTCGACCATGGCGTCGAGATTTTCGCTGACGCGCTCGTGTGCCACCCCTACAGTCGGGGGGTAGAGCAAGACCTGCTCACTCAGACCGTCCCACTGCCGCAGCTGGTCGCGCACTTCATCGGGGCGGCCGGTAATGGCAATAGCGTCTATCATCTCGTCGCTCACTTCGGCGGTCATGGCGGCAAAGTCCATGCGCTTGAAAGCCGCCGCTATAACCTCGCCCCTGTCGCGCCAGCCGTGCGCGTCGAGGATGGTGTGGTAGAGCCGGGTAGTGAAATAGAACGCGATCTGCATGCGCGCCTCGTTGCGGGCCTGCTCAACGTCGTCGCTGACCGAGCAGATGACGTAAGGCGCCAGCTCGCAGTCGGAACCCTCGAGAATGGGCAGCACGCTGTCGGCAATATACTTACGGGTGTACACCGGGTGTCCAACCAGGCCGTCGGCCACCGCGGCCGCGGCGCGCACCATGGGCCGAGCGACGCCGGCCACGTAGACCGGGATGCTGTCGCGCACCATTCCCGGCCGGGCGTAGAGCGGAACGTTGGCATTGTAGAACTCTCCTTCGAACTTGAGCCCACCACCCCCTGAAGCGGCAAAGGCAGCCCTGACCAGGGCCACTACTTCTTTCATTCTAGCGGGTGCCGGCGTCTGCCAGGCAGATGAGTACCAACGTTCGTTCATGCTGCGGGTTCCGCTGCCCAGGCCCAGCACCATGCGTCCGCCCGACAGCTCGTCGATGTCCATGGCCGCCGACGCGGTCAGCAAGGGGGTGCGCATAAAAGCGTAGGCAATGGCGTTACCCACCGTGATGCTCTCGGTGGCTGCGGCCACGGCCGCCAGGCGCACGTGGCCGTTCTGGTTGAAAAACTCTATCGTCCAGGCCGAGTCGAAGCCGGCCTGCTCGGCGCGCCGGGCCACCCTCACCTGGTCGGCTATCGTCGGGGCCGCGAGTACTATTCCGTATTTCATCCTGCCTGCCTCACCCTGCCCGTGGCAGTCCTTTCAAGTTTTTTTCTTCCCGTCTTTCTCGTTGGCATCGCGGTAGCGTTCAAAATGCAGCACCTCGTCCACGGACCTGCGTACGGGCCGACGGTAGGCGACCGCCGGCCAGCCCACGGCTATCAGGGCGCAGCTCGGGTTGTCCTCGGCCAAGCCCAGGTACTCGTCCACCTGGCGACCGTGGGCCAGGTGCAGCATCGTCAGGCAGGCACCCAGTCCAACCGCACGGCAGGCCAACAACACGTTCTGTATGGCCGGAAACACCGACTGGAACTGCGGGTCACCGCGGCGCAGCCGACCGGCCACGAAAAGATGCACGGGCACTTCGTGCAGGTGATCGGACAACCAGGCGGCCGATTCTATGTTACGCCGCCTCGCAGCCGGAAAATCAGGCGCCTCGGCCGCCTCGCGGGCCGGCGCTATGTAGGCGTCAAAGGCGGCACGGTAGCGTTCGGCCACCCAGGCCCTGCGTTCGGGCTCGGTCACGGCCACGAAAGTCCAGGGCTGGCGGTTACCGCCACTGGGCGCAAAAGTCCCCGCCTCGCAGACCTTGCGCAGCAAGCCCGACGGAACCGGATCGGGGCGCAACCGCCGTATCGACAAGGTGGTACGTATGCCCTCGAGCAGGGGTACGTCTTCACCTATGCTGGCCACATCTACCTGGCCCGGAACTGGGGGTTCTTGTTTCATGCAGCCGCCCCCGTGATATAGCTGCGCGGCCCGAGCGACGAAACCCACGGCCCCGCGTGCCCACGGGAGTCGCTTTAAAAAACTCGTGAAAATTCAATTGGCCTTACCTGCAGCATCTTGTTTTCGCATTGTTATCTTCGCCTCGCTCGGCCTGGTTGCACTCGTGACAGCGTCGCCAGGGGTGGCCGCCGGCGAAGAAGCCGCCGCCGGCGAAGAAGCCGCCCTGCTTCCGACCGTGCTGGTCGACGACGACCGCCTGGCCGATGACCGCCTCGCCGACGAAGAGAGCGCGCGCCTTCTGATCGAGCAGCGCCCGGGTGGCGTGAGCCTCGTCGGCCGCGAAAATATCGAAAAATCAGGCGCGCGCGACCTCAAGGACGTGCTTGCCGGGGTACCGGGCCTGCTCCTGCTGCGTCGCTACACAGGCGAGCAGGAACGCTTGTCCATCAGGGGCTCGGGTTTGCGCAGCAATTTCGGCCTACGCGGCGTGACCGTACTCATCGATGGCTTTCCGTTCACCGGTGCCGACGGTTTTACCGAGACCGAGGCCCTAGACCTGCTCAACCTGCGAAGGGTTGAAGTCTATCGCGGGGGCGAGGCCCGGCGCTGGGGCGGCGACACCCTCGGTGGTGCGATCAACATGATCTCCCGCACCGGCCACGATCTTGCCGGCAACGGGAGTTCGGGGAGCGAAGCCTGGCTTGAGTCCGGTAGCTGGGACACCAGTAAGCTTCACGTCAGCACCGGCCACGCCGACGAGAACACGGACTCGCTGTTGGCCGTCAGCCATAGCAGTAGCGGTGGCTTTCGCCGCCACTCGGCCTGGGACCGGCAGCGCGTGTACGCGTCACTGGGACGACGCCTTGAACAAGGCCGCTCCTTGAGAGGCGATTTCATTTACGCGCACAGCAACACCGACCTGCCCGGTGCTCTCACGCCCACTTGCCCCGCACCGCCGGCGCCCTGCACCGACAGTTATTCCATCGACGACCGCGCGGCCGAGCAGAGTTACGTTGACCAGGGCGCGGCGCGAGATCTCGAGTACTACCGCGCCGCCGGCCGACTGGACGTGCCGCTATCGCCGTCGTCCACCCTGTCGTTGTTTGGACAAGCCGCTTACGAAGACATGGACCAGCCTCTCAGTTTTGGTGTAATCGACTGGCAGCTCGACAACCTCTCGGCCGAGGCGAGGCTGCTGTCGCGGGGCGACGCGGATTCGCGACTTCGGCGACTGGACGCCGGGGTTAAACTGGCCAGGGCTCACCAGCTGCGCTCACTCTACCGCGCCAACGGCGGACTGCGTGGCGACCTGCGCAGCCGCTTCGTCGGCGAAGCCATTAACGCGGCTTTTTACGCCGACCAGTCCATCCGCCTGGGCCAGCGCGTTGACCTCGACCTGGGGGCGCGCGTGCAGTACTCGCACCGCTCGCGCGAAGACCGACTGTCGGACGACTACGACGGGACCCACTACTGGTCGGCCTCGCCGTCGCTGGGACTCTCCTGGCACCCGCGCGAAAATCACCACGTCTACCTGTCAGCGTCGCACAGCTACGAGCCGGCAGTGCTGCTCGAGATAACGTCGACCGGAAACCTCGAGAGCGATCTCGACACCCTGCGACCACAACGCGCCTGGCTGTTCGAAGCCGGCTGGCGCGGCCAGCAGGGCGAACGGCTGCGATGGGACCTCGCCGTTTACGACAGCGAGTTGCGCAACGAGATAATAAACATCAACACCACTCCCTTTCCCGGCGCCGGTTTCACGATACCCGGTTTCACCAACGTGTCAGCCTCCCGGCACCAGGGAATTGAGCTGGGCCTGGACCTGCTGCTGGCGCGGGGGCTGGCCCAGCGCCGCGGACGTGCTGGCGACGACAGCCTGGAACTGTCACTGACCCTTAACGCAGTGGAATTTCACTACGTCGACGACCCGCTGTACGGCGATAACGAGATGCCGGCGGTGCCGCCACGCTTTGGCGGCGTGGCCCTCGATTACCAGCACGAGGACGGTTGCTGGGCGCGCGCGGGCATGGAGTTTGTCAACGACTACTCGGCCAATGGCCTCGGCACGCAAGCGGTACCCGGCTGGGAACTGTACAGCCTCGCCGCCGGTTGGCAACTGAACGAGCAGCTCGAAATCACGCTGGAAGTAGAAAACCTGCTCGACCGGCGCCACGTTTCCACCGTCGTGGCGGACAGCGACGACGACCACTACATTCAACCGGGTCAGCGGCGTACGCTGTCGGCCGGGCTACATTACCTCTGGTAGGAGAACATCCAGGCATGGAACGCTTAGTTAAAAAATCAATACTTGTTACCGGCGCCGCCTCGGGCATAGGCCGTGCCACCGCCATCAGGCTGGCGTCAGAGGGCGCGAAGATACTGGCGAGCGACGTCGACGAGGCTGGTCTCGCGGCCACCTGCGAGAGCATAAGCGCTGACGGCGGAACAGCGTCGGCGATGATCTGCAACGTGGCCGATCCCGAGCAGGTGGACGCCTGCGTGGACGCGGCCGTGCAACGTCACGGCGGACTCGACGCGCTCTGCAACATAGCCGGTGTGCTGCACGCCGACATAGCCTCCAACGTCAGCCTTAAAATCTGGCAGCGCATGATTGACATCAATCTCACCGGCACCTTCCTCATGTGTCAGGCTGCGCTCCCCCACCTCGTCGAAACGAAGGGCGCTATCGTCAACATGGCATCCATCGCCGGCCTGAGCGGACAGCCGTTTTCGCTTGCCTACGCTGCATCGAAGGGCGGCGTGCTGGCGCTGACTTACACCCTGGCGGTCGAATACGGAAAGCGCGGCCTGAGAATAAACGCGATCTGCCCGGGCGACATCACTTCGGGCATGACCGAGAACTTCGTATTTCCCGAGGGAGCTGACCTCAAGTTGCTCTACCGGGTAATGTCGCTCACCGGGGCACGACCGCCCGAAGCCGTGGCAGGAGTGGTGGCCATGTTGGTTTCCGAAGACGGCATCCACATCAACGGCGAATACATACGCGTGGATGGTGGCACCCGTGCCTGAGCAACAGTCGGTAGTAGTGGTCGGCGTCGGAGCCGCGCGTGGCCTGGGTCGGGGGCCACGGTTTATGCCGCCGGCCGTACTCTCTCGCGCCTCGAAGAACTGGCCGAAGACATAGCGGCCAAGGGCGGCCGAGCGGTCGCCGTGGCCACCGATACCACCCGGGAAGAGCAGGTAGCAGCCCTGTTCGACCGCGTGCAGGCCGACGCGTCGTCACCGCCGGTGCTGGTTGCCTACAACGCCGGCAACGCCGTCATATCGCCTTTCGTAGACACCGAAACAGCGGTTTTCGAAAAAGCCTGGAAGGTAGGCTGCCTCGGCGGCTTTCTGGTCGGACGCGAGGCAGCGCGACGCATGCTTCCCGCGGGCGGCACCATCAGCTTTACCGGGGCGAGCGCTTCGCTGCGCGGCAGCGCTGCCTTCGGTGCCTTTGCCGCGGCCAAGGCCGGCCTGAGAATGGTGGCCCAGTCCATGGCCAGGGAGCTGGGCCCGAAAGGCTTGCACGTTGTCCACATGTTGGTCGATGGCGGTATCGCGGGCGAGCGCCTGCTCTCTCGTTTTCCAGACCTCGCAGAGCAGAAGGGTGAAAGTGGCATGCTCGACCCCGACGCCATTGCCGATGCACTGTGGAACGTACACCTGCAACCACGCTCAGCGTGGACCCACGAGCTTGACCTGAGGCCGTGGAGCGAGAGTTTCTAAGCCCGCTGCCCCAAATATTTTCGCTGCGAACCACCCGTAAAACAACGTGAAAAAAGGCCACGCGGGTAAAGCTCAGAACAGTCCATAGAAGTCAGCCCCCCTGTCGGCTAGCATGGGTGAATCGTGGCTTTTTCAAGCAAGGCTTCTGTACTCAACAGCGATTTCGCACGCAGGCTGGCGCACATTGCCGAGCGCGGCGCTACGCTCGCGATGCCGGGACTGCGAACGGCTGGCTTTATGGCCCTGAGCTGGCGCGATCTCGCCGGCCTCGGTGGCCCCGGTGACGGTATGCCGCTGGTCAAACCCAACCTGTCGATGGCCGTAAAGGTCGCCATAGACGAAACCGTCCGGGCGATGCTCGTACCCAACCTCCCCCTGCCCTCTGCCGCCGAATTGCACCGCGTGCGAGGTGAGTTTCAGGAGGCAGCTGCGTTGTACGAGTCACGTGGTTGGAGCGCCAATCCTGCTCTCTACCACCGCCAGCCACCGCCGATCACTTCGCCGCAGATTTTTCGCCGCAGGGTTCTGGGGCTCGACGTCGAGCACCTGCAGTTTGACAGTGACTACCAGCCGCGCAGCGGCGAGCCGGGCGCCGACCGCTGGCTGGCCCGCAGCGCAAACCGTAAGGGACACGCCTGGCTGCTGCGACACCACGACCGCCCGCGGCCGTGGCTGATGTGCATACACGGCTACCGCATGGGCCAGGCCTCGGCCGGGCTTGCGGCCTTCCACGCCCGCTACCTGCACGAAGAGCTGGGGCTGAACCTGGTCATGCCCGTACTGCCCCTGCACGGTCCGCGCGCCGGGCGCCATCGCAGCGGCGAGGGATTCATGGTCGCCGACTCCATGGACACGCTGTTCGCGGTATCGCAGGGTATCTGGGATCTACGCCGCCTGCTCAGCTGGGTCCGTGGACCCGGCGAAGCGGTGTCGACGGGCGCTTACGGCATATCGCTGGGCGGCTACCACGCCTCGCTGCTGAGCAGCCTCGACGGCGCGCTCGACTGCGTGATTGCCGGCATTCCCGCCACCAGTTTTTCGGCACTGGCGCGTGAGCACCTGCCTGCCTCTGTGCGCACCTGGCTCGAGCGCGCGGGGGTCAACTGGACGATGATCGACAACCTCCAGCGAGTGATCTCACCGATGTCCCTGCCCTGCCGGACGCCTCACCGCGGGCGACACATATTTGCGGGCGTGGCGGATCGATTGGTTTCTCGCGGACAGGTCAACGAGCTCTGGCACCACTGGGAGCGACCGAACCTGCACTGGTACCAGGGCACGCACCTGTCGTTCAACCTCGACCAGGGCGTCAACGATTTCATTGGCCACGCGCTGGACTCGACCGGCATGTCTCGCGCAGCCGCGGCGCGTAGCAGCGAGCACGCGAGCCGCGCAGCCTGACCGGGTTCAGTCGGCTATCTCTATCCAGGCAGGCACCCGAGGCACCGAGTCGCTGCCGAGGTCCAGACTCCAGCGTTGTCCCCCCTCGCTGTCGGCACCACCGCTTTCAACAAATCCATGAGCTTCGTAGACACCGGAGGCCGGTGCGTTTTTTTTCGTGGGTAAAAAATCACCGACCAGTGCACCGGCACCGGCAGCACGGGCCTCGTCGGCAATCAGCGCCAGGATGGCGGTCTCGACCGTGCGGCCTATGACCCGACAGCTCATGAGAAAACTGTCCAGCTCCCATGCCTTGGAGCCCTCGCGCGCGATAACGACCGAGACAATGCCGCTGTCACCAAAACGATCGACCAGCGAGAAAGCTCGTACGGCGGTAGCATCGTCATTCAACAACAACGCGGTCTCGGCTTCGCTGTAACGCCGCGTTGTCATGTTGAACTGGTTGGTCTTCTGCGTGAGCTGGGCCACCCGCACCAGTTCGCCCTCGCCCACTTCGTGCACGCGCAATCGCATATTGAGAGAGCGGTAGAAGTCGTCGAGCGAGCGACTGCTGCCGCGCAGGGTTTTACGCTCTCCCTCGGCTCGGTAGAGTTCGCCGCGGCGTGAATCTTCGGCGCTGAACGACAAGGATTCGAAGTAGCCCCGGCGGGAGAGAAGGCCCGGCAGCTCGGCCGGTTCGGCGGGCACCTGCACGGTGCTCACCCCCGGTAAGCGCGACCCAACGACCTCCAGCTCATGCGGGCTGTCGTCGACGAACACAAAGCTGTCCAGCCCCAGCGACAGCTCTTCGGCCAGCTCCTCGGTGTTACTCGCCTTGTCCTGCCAGTTGACCCTGGTAGCGGCAAAATCACCCCACCCCAGCAGCATGTGGGGGTGCGAAGCGAAGAGCCCTCGCACTTCGTCCTCGTTGTTCTTGCTGTTGAGGACCAGGAGCACGCCGCGGGCCGCCAGCTCCTTGAGCTCCTGCTGGAAAGCCACGAAAGCATTGCCCGGGTAGTCGGGGCCCAGCTCAACACCATCGGCGCCGTCTTCGCCCAGCACCCCACCCCACAGCGTGTTGTCGAGATCGAGCATCACTACCTTGGCCGTCCTGCCGGCCAGCGCTCGCAGGTAAGCTGCGTACTCGCGCGACAGCTCCAGCAAGGCGGCCGGCCCGTGCGGTGCCCTCGCCGAGTACCAGTGGCGGGGTTGAAACCAGGCGGCACCCGCGCGCCGAGCCACGCGCTCAGTGTCGACCAGGTGCAGCGCCGGCCTCGACTCGGCGCATTGACGAAGCACTGCGTTGAAGCGCTCGACTCGCGCACGTACCCCCCCGGGCTGTTCGTAGTCGACCACCCCCAGGGGCACAGCCGCTGGGCAATCAAAGGTGTGGGCCAGTACCGTGCTCCCCCGGTAGCCGTCGGCAAGCCCGTCCAGCAACACAGCGAGGCGGGCCTCGAGCTCGCTGTCTTCGTCGTCGCGACCGCCGACCCCGGACAGGCCAGGCAGCAAGTCTTCAAGCCGCCAGGCCAGCACCACGGCATCGGGTTTAAACGCCGCGAGCCCACTACCCGGCTTCAGCACCTCCTGTTCCAGCTGGCCAAAGCCACCGAAGTAGAGCTCCACGGTCACCCCGTGCGCCAGCGCGAGCGCGCGCAGAAGCTCGCGCAGGGGCTCAACCGTGTAAGTAGAAAGAAATGCGACCTTCAAGCTAACCGCATCAACTGAAGTCTCGGCCATCCGGTCGGCCAACCAGCGGTACTCGTGGGCCGGGGCCCCTGCAAAGCAGCGTTCAACGAGCAGGCGATGGGCCGCAGCCTTGTCACCGTCGGCCAGGTAGGCCTGAACGCTTTCTTTTAAGGTCCTGGAATGGTCGCTGCCTGCCATGAGAGAAACAGCCGCGCGGGCGACCTCATTGACAATAGAGACAGCTTAGCCCGCTAGTCAAGACAGCGCCCGGGCCCACGCAGCCCACCGGCCCAAAAAAGCGCTCAGCGCGAGCCGTTCGAAAGAGCGCAGAGTCCGGCAAAGTCCAGTCGCAGGCTGGCCGCGGGGACCACATCGCCACCGTCAAGGCTCAAGCGAGCGCTGATTTTCCAGACCGACTTCCTACGGCTCCGGTCCACTAGTTTGAGCTTGGCGGGTAGACCGTAGGCGCTTCCCTTCCAGGTGTAACGTCCGCGCCCCGGCCGCGAGCGGTTCCAACCGGTATCGTCGCTGGCAATAAACAAGCCCTGGCCCTCCGGGGCACCAACCTCGGCGAGAGATAGATTGAGCCTGGGATCTGCACTGGTAAAATCGCCAAAGTAATCCAGGAGCAGACCCTTGAGGGCAAGCCTCCCTCCACGGGACTCTAACTTGCGAACTTCGAAGAGATTAGCCGAACAAGCCTGCGGACAGGCACAGGACGAGTCACACTGCCCTGGGCAGGCCTGGTCGTCGGCCTGGTCACACTCTTCTCCGTATTCGCGCAGCCCATCGCCGCAGGACGATGCCGGACTGGGCAGCGACACTGCCAGCAGTTGGTACTCGGCTGCGCCCTTGGCAGAGGCAACCATCGCGTACCAGTCACCAGCGAGGGGTTCAGTGACCGAGCAGTGGCCGAACGGGCCACCTCCAATACTGCGGCAATCGAAGTCAGCCTCGGTTGCCGGCGCCCCTGCGCGCAGGTAAAGGTCCAGGTCGCTGTGACTGTCATCGACGGAATTGAGGGTTGCTGCCACCGCGGACGAACCAGCCGGTACGGTAAACTGGTGGTGGTCCTGGTCCTTCTTGTCCGCGAGGGCATCAGCAAAGCCCACGTTGGCCGATGCGTCAAAAATCACGGCTGCCTGTTGTTCGGCTCCTTCGCAGCCGGCGGCTTCATCGACAATGCTGTTCACCCAGTCAGCCCAGGCGGCGACGCTGGTGTCAAAGCTGTGATCACCGGGACCGCAGTCGGAGCGGGTACCACCCGAGGTCACGCCCGCCAGCCTCGGGCCATCTCCCTGGTCAACGAACAGCGGGCCACCGGAATCGCCGTGACAAGTATTCGAGGTGCTGCCGTCAAAGTTCCAGCAGATGTTGCCGTTGTCGTAGCCCGATTCGCAGCCAACCGTGGTGACGTCCCCCATCCGCTTGATGCCAAAATCAGAGGCCGCGCCGTCGGTGCGACCATAGCCTACCAATACTGCCGCGCTGCCCACGGCCGGTGTGACGCCGACCATCGCGGCGGGCACAATTCCTTCTACCGGGCGATCCAGGGTCACCACCGCGAGATCGCCAACAGGGTAGCTGTAGCCCGGGTTCACCAGCACCGATTCAGCCCGGTACACGCCTGAGCCCTGCAGGTAAACTGAGTACAGGCCCTTGTAAGGTGCGCCCGCTCCCTGGCACTGCCCACCGGACCAAGGGCAGACGCAGTGGGCCGCGGTCAGGAAACTACGACAACCGATAAGCGTGCCGCTGCAGGTCATGCCCGAGTTCCACGGGTTGCTGCCGTGCAGAAGCATTCCCACCTCGGGATAGTCAAAAGTCGCGGTACCGTTGACTATCCTCCCGCTGGCAGCCCCGGTAGCCAAAGCGGCAGTAAACACAATGGCCAACACGAGCGCGCACGCAATCGCGGCCGACCTGATCCTGTACCGAATGGGAACCACCTGACACTCCAGCCCCCCGTTGTCTTCCAGACAAAAGACTGCAGGGGAGACGGGCAGATAACAGCTAGCCCGAAGCTAGGGAAGCGCCGCATAGTGATAAAATCCGAATTATAGATAAACACTGCAGATATCTTTGTGTTGATACCGCCTGCACACCACAAGGGCCGTACAGCCCAGCTTAGCCCAGTGAATATTGAGGTGTTTTACAGTTGAGGCTCTACAACGGCGGATGNNCGGGCCGGCCGTTGAAAACCGCAGCACCGTGGCGCCGGCCACACCCACCCTGCTGTTTTCGTCAAATGACAACGGCGCCAGCAAGCCGGTATCGAACCCGCGCAGGCCGGTGAGCGATGCCATGAAACGAGGTGTGGTAAGACGACGGCCAGATCTCCGCAACCCTTCTCTCAGCAGCAAGCCTCCAGCCCAGGCCGAGATTTGAAACGCGCGGTAGCTCCCCGCAATTCCTTCTCTTTCCATCACCGCGAGAAACTCCCTGCTACGGCCGGCGTCTAGGTCCGGCACCCCGGCAGGCGAAACCAGGCGCAGTCCGGCGAGCAAAGCCGGGGGCAGGCCGGCCAGGCCGGGGGACAGCCTTTCGGCGGGTCCCAACAGCAGCGGGTGCCAGTCTTCGGCAGCGGCCAGGCGCAGGAACTCTGCCGCTCGCTCTCCATCGGCAAAGAAAAATACAGCCGAGGGCCGTTGGCCCGCTGTTCCGGCCGCGACGAGCTCCGCCACGACAGACTCAACGCCTCCCGCAGCTGCCAGTTGGATACTCGCCGACAGCGTCTGGTCGTAGCCGGACAGTTGGCTTTCTACACCCAGCTTGCCCGCCAGCCCCTCGGGACCAGAGTCGTGCAGCAGCACCGCGCCCCCGCCCAGGCCGGGTAGCTCGGCCACCAGATGATCGACCAATACCCTGGCCTGGTCGGCCACGGAGGTAAAAACAAAAAAGGTGTTTCGGGCGGCGCCGTAGCCGTCACTGGCAGGTACCGCCAGCGGCGCGACCAGCGGAACGCCGGCTTGTTCAAGCGTGGCCAACGCAGCGGCCCCCAGGCCCATGCTCGACAAGAGGCAGAACGGGCGTTCGCCCGCCAGCAACTCGTCCACCGCGGCAACGCCACCGGCATCCACCGACGGATCGTAGTGCTTGAGCTCCAGCAGCAAGCGCCGACCGTAGGCCCCGCCCTGTTCGTTGGTGTATTCTTCGAAGGCCGCGAGCACACGCTCAACCTCGCGGGCGGGGGCGGCCAGCGGTCCAGCGGAAGGCAGCAACGCGGCGACCCTCACCGCATCTTCTGCTACCCCTGCTACAGGCTCTCGCCCCAGGTGGCGCATGTAGGCCAGCAGGTCGGCCAAGTCGTCGTCGTTGATACGGTAGCGAGGCATGGCCGGGTGAAGGCTGTTGCCACCTGGGTCGAGACCCGACCTGATCGCCATTGCCAGCGCCTCGTTGTCGTAGGCCGGCCGCTGCCTGCCGAAGTCCCTGGTGGCATCGGCCGCGAACGCTAAGCGCGACGGCCTGATGTCGGCAGTGGTGACGCCACCTTCAATGACACCCGCGCCGTCGTGGCCGTGACAGTTTACGCAGGGAAACTGGGCCGCATCGACTTCGAGGCCCGGCCCCGCCAGCAGTGCCTTCACCTGGCCCGTGGCCCTGCCCTGCTCGTAAACCGACTTGCCGCGCTGCTCCTGTTCGCCCCAGCCAGCCACTGCCGGATCGGCAACCAAGGCAACCAGCACCCCACCCAGCGCCGCCACGACGAGTAACCGCGCTGGCAGTGCCGCCGTCATCCTGTCAGCCATCTTCTTTATCGACCGCGAGCAGTTTTCGTACTTCACCCGCCAGCGTTGCCACCGAAGCGCTCGGGCGCATTTTGACCCAGTGTTCGCGGCTGACATTTCCGAGCAGGAACAAGGGCGAGTGCGCCTCGGCAAGACTATTGTGAGCACCGAGCCTGCGCGTTACCTGGTCGAGACTTTTTTGCTCACCCGTAAGAAAAAACCAGCCGTCACCAGCCTTGTAGCGGTCTGCAAATTCAAGCAACTTCGCCGGTGTGTCGTTGTCGGGGTCTACCGAAATCGATACGAAGCGCACCGTCCGCCCCATTTCTCCACCGAGTTCCTTGTAGAGTTCCGACATCTTGGCCGTCTGCACCGGGCAAGTGCCGGGGCAACGGGTAAAGATGAAGTTGACGACCACTACCTGGTCCTTGAGAACATCGCTGTAGAACTTCAGCTCTCGACCGCGTTGGTCAAGCAAGATGGATTCGGTGAACCAGCTTCGCGCGGCCTCGTCTCCGTCGCGGGCGGCAGTGACAGAAACGGGGGTGGTAGTAGCTTGAGTCTCGGCGGCGGCGGCCGCGGCGGAACGGGTTACACCGAGCAGCAGAAAGCACACCAGGGCCGTCACGCTCACCGTTGCGAAACTAATCGTCGAAGTTTTAGAGCTCGAGCATTTCATCGCTGGTTTTCTTCTGCCGGCTCCGCGGCAACCGCTCCCGGCCCCGCGATCCGTGCCGCGACGAGCGCGTCCACTCGGGCCAGCACGTCTACCGGACGCGGAAAACCATAGAAGCGTGTCCAATCGCCCGTGCTGCCGTCTCCCACCAGGATCATCGCCGGGTGCGATTCAACCTCGCTCGAGTACGCACCCAGGCCGACCAGGGCCCTGTCGACGTCGGCCTTCTCGCCCGTGAGCCAGGTCCAGCCCTCTCGCGCCCCGTAGCGAGCGGCGGTTTCCGCCAGCCTCGCAGGCACATCGGTGACCGGGTCTATGCTCAGGCTCAACAGCTTGACCTCGTTGCCCAGGCGATCACCCAGCTCCTTCTGCAGGCCTGCAAAAATTGCAGACTGCATGGGGCACACCGACGGGCAGGTAGTAAAAATGAAGTTCATTACCACGATCTTCTCCCCGACCAGGTCACTGACCAGCATCATGCGCTTGCCATCCTGGTCGAGCAGCGGCACGTCGATAAGCCTGACGTCGCCAGCGTCGTTTCCCCCCGCGCTCACGCCCGCGGCCGTTGCCGCCCGCATCAAGAACGGGCAAGCAAGCATCGCTGCCGATAGCAGCACTGTGAGCAAGCCTTGTTTCATCTCGTCGCTCCCTGCGACACGTCGGCGTAGTCCCTTCCAGCATCGCCGAAACCGATGCCCAGCGAGCGTGCCTCCACCTGCACCAGGTAACGGCCGCCGCGCGGAAAGGTGACACCCGCCTCGTACACGCCGTCTTCTACTTCCTTGGTCCAGGACCTCGCGCTCCAGTTCTCGCCCGCGCGAAAGGTTATCAATCTCAGGTCGTCGAGACCGGTCAGGGGACGGCCATCGCGACCGTCGACCACCTGGTAGCGCAGGGTCACCTCGTCACCCGGGGCGAGATCCTCGCCCACGAACAGTCCGCGGAACAACGGCTTCACGGCTTCCCCGTGCCCGGGCTCTCCCGCGACCTCGAACTCAAAACAGGTCACTACCCGTGGGCTGCCCAGCACGAAGGGAACATCGTACACCCCGGGTTCGTCCAGGCGGGTAACCGTCTCGTAGACGCCCGAGTTGCCGCGCTCCCGCAGCGAGCGGTCGTAGAGAATCACGCCCAGCGGGTTCGACGCCCATGTCTTGAACGAACCCATCGGAGACATCATTCCGTCGGTGTAAAAATAGATGACCTTCTCGACCGGGTTGGCCACCACGGCGCCGCCCTCATCGGGCAGAATGTCCATGGGCAACAGGCCCGGGCGCACCATTCTTCCCTCGGGTCGCTCAACTCCCATGGGGATGATCAGCACCGGTGCAGCTTCAGCATCCGCAAGCGCAGAGAGCTTTACCAGCGACAGGTTGGAACTGTCGGCGTGGTAGACGTAGGCGAAGATCGAGCTGAAAAGAACGTGGCTGGGTTTTTCCTCGAGCGCTACCCTGCGCGACAGCCTCGCAGCTGCGGTATCGATGATGTCAACCGCGCGCGCCTCGGGGTTGATCACGAATACCCAGCGTCCCTGCGGATCGGCTTCAATCGTCGTGGCGCCCTCGGCGACATCGATCTCCACGGCAGCCCGGCCCTCGCGGGGGTAAGCGACCGTAACCGTGTTGCGCGAAGGGTTGAGCAGGTAAAAAGCGCCGGCCAGTTCTGCCCAGGCGACCTGAAGTGAGCCTTCGCCCACTTCGAGAGAAGATACGACTTTCATGCTCCCCGTATCGATCACCGACACGCGGCCGGCACCCCCCGCTGACACGATCACGTAGCGCCCCTGTTCGTCGAAGGCAAAATCTATCGGGCCTCGCCCCACTTCGATCGAACGAAGTTGTCCTTGGCCGCTTGGGGCCAACACGCTGACGGTACCCGAATCGTCGTTGCCCACCCACACAAAACGACCGTCGGGTTGTACTTCTATCGACCGCGGCGCGTTGCCCACTGCCAGGTAGGCAGCGACTCGTCGGCCCTTGACGTCAACAACGGCCACCTTGTTATCGTCGGGCAAGGTCACCCAGGCCAGCGCCGTGTTGGGGTCAAAATCCCATGCGTGCGCCTCGCCGTCCAGGAGAATGTGGGCCTTCTGGTTGGAAGTGTTCAGGCTGACCATGGGGTTGAGAATAGAGACTGAATTGTCAGCGTTGAGGGTGAGGATGTAGTAACCGTTGAGATCGTCGTCGGCGTGCGTGACACCGAACTGCCCCATGCCGCGTATCAGGTTTTCGCACTCCTGCTGCGACGGCGCGGGAGCGCCCTTCTCGCGCGGGCTGAGCCAGGCAGCCGGGTGCAACTGCGACAGTCCGAAGCCAGAATCGGGATCAGACAGTCTGAACTTGACCAGAAGGTCCCCGCCCGCCCTGATTGCCTGACCCGCCTTGGAATCCAGGTTGTGTACCGAGAATTCAACGCCCGCAGGCTTGGAATCCGCGGCATCCACCGGCACCGGGCAGCCGAAAACCATCGCCAGCGGCAACAGGATCGCCACCGACAATCCCACCTTTCTTTCGTATTTAGGAAACCCCCGCAAGCTGTAACCCCTTATAAAAAGTTACCCTGTCGGGGGAGTTCAACAAGCCCCCAAACGGGGAAACAGCGGCCCGTACCCCCCGTTAGGGGGGCAGAACAAATTAATCCGCCAGCGACCGGGCCAGTTGCCGGGCTATAGCCGTCAGTCGACTTCCAGCCGGCCCCAGAGGCCACCCGCCCGACCGTACCCCGTGCCGTCGTGATAGAGCCATGTGCCGGCGCGCGCGCCGCCTTCCAGGTCCATGGTACGGGCCACGAAGGGGGCTATAATGCTCGCCCCCCCGGTGCCCGCCATCGGTTGGCGGTTGTCCGGATAGTCGTGCCCCTGCACGAGGAAGGTGTGCTGCAGGGGACCGCCGGAGGGCTGCAGTACGTGGAAACGAACCTTCTGCCCGTCGGCTGCCCTGAACAAAGGTGTCTCGATAGGGCCGCTGAAAAAATCGGAGGGAAACGCCACGTCATTCAAGTCTACGGAAGTAGGAACGCCCAGCCGCGCCCAGAAATTCTCGGTTCGGTAATTGAACGCCTTCTCGGCCTGATCGACCTTGGCGTCGGGAATCCTTCCCTGGCCCGTGAACAAGTCCAGGTCTTCCTGGTAGAGAACTACGAACTCGCGAAAGGTTTCACCAGAGGCCGTGGTCACGTCTACCGCTGTTCCCGACGAAGCCGCCGTGCCGGTCACGGTGTCGGTCCAGCTGGCACCGGCTTCTTCTATTACCAACGCGCCGAGCAAGCCCTGCCGAGCATCGACCAGGAAGTCGCCGTAGGAGCGCAGGTTGCCCGGACCCAGCTCCTCAGGCTCGGAAAATCCGTGCCACGTATAGCCGGCGAACCAGTGGTAGTTGATAGTCTCACCGGGCATAGCGGTCTGGAGAAAGTTCAAGCCCACGTTGGCACCGTCAGAATAGCGTACGTCGTAGGACACGCGCTGCGGATGCATCGATACCTCGGTGTCTGGCATGTGGTTAGTCAACGACACCGTGATGCAGTCGCCGGAGTTGGCCCTGAGCACGAGCGGCTCGACGGCCTTGGTACCCGCCGCCAGTGCGGCCCGGTCCTCGGCCAGCAAGAAGATACGCGCGTTGGGGTCGTAAATGTCCTCGCGCTGGTTGTACACCAGCCGGCCGCCGGGCAGCAGGTCGGCGGCCCGCCAGGCTTCGACCTCGAACAAGCGCGCGGGTGAATCCTCAAGGCAGTCGTTGCGCTCGCCGGCAGCCGCGGCGGCCAGTTGCGCCGACCTGAGTTCAGAGTCGCTGGCATCAAAAGAAAGCCCGTCAGCAAACACGCGAATGAGACCCCAGCTTCCGTCGTTCAAATGATCATTGGCGCCGAAATGGTACAGGTAATCGGCCACGCCGCCGCCGGTCACCGGCGGAGCCACGCCCATGTCGCACTCGAAGTGTTCGGATATACCTATGGGTTGGCCCTGAACCATCGGGGACCCAGAGTCGTCTATGGCCTCGGGCCACAACCCGCCGTGAAGGTTGAAGCTGTGCTGGGCCTGTTGTGCGCCCTGTATAAGCCGCACCTGCATTCGTTCGCCCTCGCGGGCCTTGAATATCTCGGTAAAGGGGTCGCCGTTTACCCAGGAGCTGAACGCGCCGGAAGGTACGCCGTTACCCGAGTTCAGCGTATCCAAATCGGCATCGGGATGAGGGCCGCCGCGTCCGGCAAAAGGTTCGTTACGGTAGTTTACTACGTCTGTTCCACCCTTACTCGATATGGCCTCTGGCTGGGCCGGCGCGCCTATGGGCACACCCAGGGGCGTATAAAGAAGTGCAAGATCGGCCACCGCCATCATGAACTCACGGTGGTCCATATTCATGCACCATTCTTCTTCAGGGCAGTCGGCGTCCGAGTTGCAGGGCAACGGTTCAACGGCTACCGCCTCCCCGCTCACCGTGCAGGTCTTGCTGTCCGCGGCAATTATGTATGCCTGCGTACCCACACCGCGGGCGGGGTCGAGCGGCAGCGAAAGATCATCGGTCAGGTCGGGCGTGAGCCACTGCGAACCGGCAGGTTCTATGGTGAGCGCGTTGTAAAAACCGTGCTGCTGGCCGGTAGACGGAAAAAAGTGATCGTGGGTAAACACCGTTCTTATGCTGCGGTCCTGGCCATGCTTATTGAGCAAGGGGTCTGCCCACCACCTCTGCGTGGTGGTCTGAAAGCCACCGTCGGCCGTCAGCGTCGTGGGCACCCCCGAGGTTGCGCCGTCGCCCCACACGTTGACGGGGTTGCCCGCCGCGTCGTATCCCGAGGTGGCCGACCCACCGAGAGCATTGCTGGCCGCCGTCCATTCGGCGATGGCTTCAGCAGAGTAAGTACCGTCTTCGTAGTTCCACCCGTTGCCCGAGCCATCGGAGCTTGTCACATCGAACTTGACAAGGTGGATGTGCTGGCCAACCACATCAGCGGGCGTCCTCACCTGGAAATCATCCAGGTCAAACTCCTTGGGCGCGCGGTTGGTGTGCTTGAACGTGACGCACTCACCCGAGTTAGCCCTGAAGAAAAACGGATCCGCCGTGGTCGTTTGTCCCTCGTAGAGAGAAACGTCTGAGTCGAGCACGTTTATGCGCCCCTGTGGGTCGTGCCAGCCGGCCGCGTTGGCCAACAGGTCGAGCTCTATGTACGACACGTGGTAGGTGCGGTGGGCCGTGGTGCAGTCTTCACAACGCAATGAGCACTCGGGATCCCAGGGTTTGCCCGTGCAGCCGTCCATGCAAGCTGCTTGGTACTCGCCCTGCTGGGCGCTGCCGCATAGGGGCGGACAGGGCTCAGCGTAAGGGGCACCGGCGGTGGAAGGCAAGCCGTTCAGTTCAAAGAAAGCTGCGTCACCCTCGGGGGTGGTGGTAGTCACACCGGGGCTGGCGTGAAAAGCCATCGCGGCCTGCTCAAGCGCCGTTCCCTCCTGGGGCAGCACCTGTATGTTGGCGACCTGCACGTCGACGTGGAAATCAAAACTGGCAGCCCCCGCACCCGTGCTTCGCTGGCCGCCGTCAGTAAACACGTGTCGCGGCAGTCCGCCGTCGCTGGCCACGTCAAGCGGTGCTTGTGGAGCCCGGTGGCCCGCGACCTGCGCCATGTAGAAAGGATACCCGGGCAATGCGTTCGGCCCGTAGCTGGGATCGGGGGCCATCGCGTAGTCGGGCATTGGAACAAGCGCGGGTATGGGCGTGCCGCCAACCGTCACCCCGGTGAGCGGGTTTGTTCCCGGTCCCAGTTCTCCGTCCATCAGGCGACGGGTTCCATCCTCCAGTACATCGTGTGCTCTCCACAGCTCCCACATGCCCTGGGCAAAGTGGGGATAGAGATGGCAGTGAAAAATTGAATCACCGACGACCTTGTTGCGGTTGCCCGCGCCACCGTACTGGATCTCGTAGGTGAAATTACTCATCGGGCTTATTGCCTGCGAATCAAGGTATACCGAGTTGTCGTCGATACCCTCACCCGCGTTGGCCAGCCACTGGTGAGCGTGCAGGTGAAAGATATGCGTTTCTCTCGGGCCCGCGTGCAGGTTGCGGAATTTTACGTTGTCGTTGATATAGCTGTGGTGAACGTTGGAGGGATCATCCTCGAAAACATTCAGCAGGGCCGGGTCACCGCTCACGGCTGACTCGAGGAAGAACTCTTCGTAGGGGCACTCCAGGCAGTTCGCAGCCGGCCCCTCGCCCAGGCGGTTGGCCAGCAGGCGCGAGCCCAGGCCCTCGGAGCCGTAATTGATGGCAAAAGAATCGCTCACCGGCTTGAGTACATCGTTATCAAGTTGGGGGTATCCCTGGGTCAGCTCGATCTCGTCGTGAAAGATTACCGAGAACTCCCTGAAAGTGGCCTCGGAGGTCGACTGCACGTTATCTGCTGCTTGGTCGTAGGCGATGATCGCGTTGAGATCAGAGTGCACAAGTTCACCGGCGTCGTCGAGCATGCGCAGCACCGGCACTCCTGCAATGTCTACCGCGTCGTAGTTAAGCAGCGCAGGTGCTTCGGCCTGGGACCGCGCCGTCGCCAACTCTGCCGCTGTCACCTGGCTGCGATACCAGCTGCTGCCCTCGGGCTCGACGTTTAAAGCTCCGAAAAGTCCGAGCGAAAGCTGGCCACCGTCGCCACCACCGCCAGCCGGTCCGGCGAGGCTGTAGAACAACTTTGTGCCCTCGTGCCCGGCCTTCCACGAGTAGTCGGTAGACTGCCCCGGTGCGATTCCCTCGAGCCCGGTCACGACCGGGTCGTGGGTGTTGCCCAGCACACGCGTGCCGTTTACCATCATCGAAGCCAGCCTCGTGGTCGTTCCCTTGGCGTTGGGCCTGGCCGGTGCCAGCAGGTTTGTAAAGTGGACCTGCAGAACATCCCCCTCGTTGGCCCTGAGCACCAGCGGGCGCGGGCGCTTGCCTGGCCTGAGCATTACCTGGCCTGGCACTCCGCCCTCCCCTATTGGGTTACCGGCCATGTCGACCACGTCGCGCCGGAGCGCAAAAATCATCCCCGCAGCCTGGTGGCTACCCCAGCGGTTGTAGGTAAGCACCTGGTCCAGCGCTACCACGCCGGCTGAAATTACGCGTTGTGAATCACAGGCCGCGCTACAGGAGTCGGTGTCGCTGCTGTTGCCATCGTCGCACTCTTCCCCGCCGACGAACAGAAAACCGTCGCCGCAGGACGCCGTCTCGCAGCTGTCGAGGCAAGCGTCACCGTTGTCGGAATTGCCGTCATCGCAGGCTTCCTGGCCGACGAAGACAAAGCCATCGCCGCAGCTCGCAACCGCACAATCAGCCAGGCAGGCATCAGCGTTTGAAGAGTTGCCATCGTCGCAGGCTTCTTCGCCCGCGAAGACGAAGCCATCGCCGCAGCTGGCCGTGGCACAGCTATCGAGACAGCCATCGCCGTTGCTGTTGTTACCGTCGTCGCAGGCCTCGCCGGCAGTAGCGTTAGTGGTGCCGTCGCCACAGGCAGCCACCGTGCAATCGCCGTCGCATAAATCAGATTCTCCCGCCGCATCGCACTGTTCGCCCGCGCTGCTGTTGACCTTGCCGTCACCACAGGCGGCAGTACTGCAGTCGGCGTTACAGGAGGCGCTTTCGCCTTCCGTGTCGCAGGTCTCGCCTGCCGTGGCGTTCGTTGTTCCGTCACCGCAGGAGGCAAGGCTGCAGTCGAGATCACAAGTTGTGCTCTCACCCGCCGCGTCGCAAGCCTCGCCTGCCGTCGTGTTCATCGTTCCATCACCGCAGGACGCAAGACTACAATCGAGGTCACAAACCGCGCTCTCGCCCGCCGCGTCGCAGGCCTCACCCGCCGCCGGGTTGGCCTTGCCGTCACCGCACACCGAGACGCTGCAGTCCAGGTTGCACGAAGCGCTATAGCCAGCCGCATCGCAAGCTTCTATTCCAGCCCAGGTATGACCGTCGCCGCAGGACGCATCGACACAGGAGCCGAGGCAGGAGTCGTTGTCGTCGGCGTTACCATCATCACATTGCTCCGCACTGTCGGCTACCCCGTCACCACAGCTCGGCAGTTCGCAATCAGAGCGGCAAGTGTCGGGCGCGGTATCAGAGTTGGCCGCTCCGTCGTCGCACTGCTCGCTGCCCGAGAATAAAAAGCCGTCGCCACAGGTCGCGGTGACGCAACTATCCAGGCAGGAGTCACCGTTGTCGGCGTTGCCGTCGTCGCATTCTTCGGTGCCCGCCCAGGCAAAACCATCGCCGCAAGTCGCCGCTGTGCAACTGTCCAGGCAGGAATCATTGTTGTCGGCATTCCCGTCGTCGCAGTCTTCTGAGCCCGCCCATGTGAAACCGTCACCGCAGGAGGCTGGGGAACAATCGTTGAGACAGGCGTCGGTGTTATCCCCGTTGCCGTCATCACAGGATTCGCCGGCCGTGCCATTAGTCGTGCCGTCACCGCAGGAGGCCACCGTACAGTCGCTGTTGCAGCTAGCCGATTCACCCGTGTCGTCACAAGTCTCGCCGGCCGAGGCATTTACGGTACCGTCACCGCAGACAGCCAGGCTGCAATCGCTGTCGCAGCTGGCCGATTCACCCGAGTCATCGCATTCTTCGCCGCTGTCTACCGTCCCATCACCGCAGACCGCAGGGGTGCAATCGCTGCGACAGGCATCTGCCTCTGTATCGGAGTTAGCGTCACCGTTGTCGCAGCTCTCCTGGCCGGCCCAGACAAAACCGTCACCACAGCTCGCCGCGCGGCAGTCTCCGAGGCAGGCGTCGTTACTGTCATCGTTACCGTCATCGCAAATTTCGTCGAGCCTGTTGTCCATGCCGTCGCCGCAACGCGGTACCACGACCTGCAGTTCAAGGCTCCGCCTCGCTGCTGCGTCGTACATGCAAAGCAGGCAGTCAAGCATGTCGTTCTTTTCGCCGGTGACATCCCAGCCAGCCACGGTAAAATCACAAGCGTCTCCGAAACCCGGACAGGTGGAAGGGTATCCAGCCAAATCATAATTAATACGCGAACACTTGCCCGCCATCGAACGTCGTGCCTTGGTCGCGTAGCCCGACAGCTCGCCCGCTACGCTCGCCGGCCTGTTGAGTAGACACGAGGTCGACATGTCGGCCTTCTGGCATCTTTGCAGTGCCCTGGCCGCCTTTTTGAACAGCTTGTCTCCTCCTGCAGCAAGCTTGGTGCTGCAGGCTCCTAGCGGATTAGAAGGAAATCTATCCCCTGCCTGCTGTTGCTCGGCGCCCACTGCCGTCAAGGGAACAAGCAGCATCAACACCGAACATAACAGCGCTGTCCGAATCGTCTTGAAGACCGGTAGATAAAATGGTTGAGAATTGTTCATCGCGGACTTCGGCTGCTTCTGCTGGTCAGAAACAACGACCTCCAGGCACGGCGATATTGTAGGCAGCAGCAGTCAAACATTCGGCCATGTGAGAATGAAGACACCCCAGGCACTCGAGCAGGTCATTGTCTTCCCCCTGCATATCGAGCCCCGAAAGTTCGAAATCACAGTTACCGGGCTGGGCGATGCCTGGGCAGCTGGAACCGTAGCCGAGGTCGTAGCGAACCTTTTCAGCGGCCCCCCAGGCGGAGCATTTTTTCAGGACCAGCTTGTTCGCCCGCGACTGAGCCTTGCCCACTGCGGCCACAAAGCGAGCGTCACCGCCAGTACTACCCATACAGGCAGAAGCAGAGCCCCCGTCGTCCATGCACCGTCGCGAGGCCTTGGTGTACTTGCCCACGTACTTGGAGTCGGCTTTCGCGATGGCTAACTTGCACTTGTCCAAGTCGGATGAGGAGGCGACAGCCAGGCCAGGGGTCGCGATAGCCGCCAAAATCATGGCTACCGCTACCCCGAGCAGGGCTTTCTTCGCATATTCTTCAAGCCGGAGACTCGACATCAATTCGAACTCTTGGCCTTGAACTGCCCGTCGGTGTTCTTGGCAGCTGACGAGTAATCGGCCTGCCAGCAACTACCAGGCTCGGCTATGACCTGCATGGTAGCCTTGGTGTCCATCGACAGGGGCAGCGAACCCACTCCCAGTCGCGTACCAGAGCCTTTGACCTTGATCTTGGCCTTGCCGTCGGCGCCGGGCTTGATAGTTAATGCCGTTATCCCGTCGCTGGCTGCGCCCGATCGATCATTGAACTTAATGACCCTGGGTGTTTCTACCCAACAATCCTTGCCGCCGCAGCTGCCACCCGCGGGCACCAGCTGGTCCATCACAAGCGAGGCCTGGCCGGCAACTTCATCGTAGAAGCAAATGGCGAGACCTTCACCGCTACCACCAACGAGGTCACCAAAGTCGGCGGCCGCGGTGGCAGACCCGTTGGCCCACTTCCACTTCATGCGGTCCTTGGCCGTCACCACAGCATTCTTTTTGAGCGCCAGCCTGGCCTTGCCAATTTTGACCGGCTGTCGGCAACCCGCCACTGGTTGTACGGGGCACTGCAATCCACTGCCCACGCACTGGCCGGCGATGCACTGGTCTACCGGGGTGAGCGGTTCGCCGTCATCGCAAGTGGCTGTGTTGTTAGAGTAAGCGCAGCCACTCGTGCTGTCGCAGGTGTCGTCGGTGCAACCGTTGCCATCGTCGCAATCCGGCGCGACCCCGCCCACGCAGCTACCCGCCGCACAGGTATCAGCCGTGGTGCAGGCGTCGCCATCGTCGCAGGCGGCCGTGTTGTCGCTGTTGGCACAACCAGTCGCGCTGTCGCAACTGTCGTCGGTGCAACCGTTGGCGTCATCACAATCATGCGCGCCTCCGCCTAAGCAGGACCCGTTGATACATTGGTCGTCATCCGTGCAGGCGTCGCCGTCGTCGCAACTACCAGCCGTAGCAGCGTTCACGCAACCGCTCGCAGGGTTGCAGAAGTCCAGCGTGCAGGAATTTCCGTCTTCGCAATCCTGGGCCGAAGTATCTACACCGGCACACGAACCAGCCGCGCAAATATCACCGGTTGTGCAAGCGTCACCATCGTCACAGGCCGTGGTGTTGTCAGTATTGGAACAACCCGTCGCGCTATTGCAGACGTCATCGGTACAGCCGTTGGCGTCGTTACAATCAGGGGCAGCACCCCCCACGCAACCGCCGGCCGAGCAAGTATCGGTCGTGGTGCAGGCGTCGCCGTCGTCGCAGGCGACAGCTACGTTGGTATTTTGACAACCCAGGGCTGTGTCGCAGGTGTCGGCCGTGCACACGTTACCGTCGTCGCAATCAGGCGCGGCGCCGCCAAAGCAGCTGCCCGCCGAGCAGGCATCGCCGGTAGTACAGGCGTCGCCGTCGCTGCAAAGGGCAGTGTTGTCATTGTTCGCACAGCCCGTCGCGCTGTCGCAGACGTCGTCGGTGCAACCGTTTCCATCGTCGCAGTTGGGCGGCGTGCTACCCACACACACACTGGCCTGGCAGGTGTCGATGGTCGTGCAGGCGTCCCCGTCGTCGCAGGCAAAGCCGTTATCCTGGTAGAAGCAGCCCGTTGCCGTCGAACAGAAATCGTTCGTGCAGGGGTTACTGTCATCGCAGAAGCCATCGTCGGCCACGTGCTGGCACTGGTTGGCAGCGTCATCGCAGCTGTCTGTCGTGCAGGCGTTGCCATCCGAGCAATCCCTGGCCGCACCCGGCTGGCAGGAGCCACCCGAACACTGGTCGCCGTCGGTGCAAAACTCGCCGTCCTCACAAGACACCGTGTTGTTTGCGCTTACGCAGCCGATTGCACTGTCACAAGTGTCGTCGGTGCAACCGTTGACATCGTCGCAGTCGGGCGCCGCGCCACCCACGCAGACACCGGCTTGGCAGGTGTCGTTGGTCGTGCAGGCATCGCCATCATCGCAGGGCGCCGAGTTGGGCAGGTTCACACAGCCACCGGCCGCGCTCACGCAACTGTCGTCCGTGCAGACATTGCCGTCGCTGCAGTCCGGGGGCGTGGAGCCCACGCAGGCAGCGTTGACGCAGAAGTCATCGATCGTGCAAGGATCCGCGTCGTCACAACTCACCGACGTAGGCAACGACACGCAGCCCACGCTGCTATCGCAAAGATCTGCGGTACAAACGTTGCCGTCGTCACAAGCCGGTGGCGGTCCACCAACGCAGATACCCGCGTTGCAGGTATCACCCGTGGTACAGGCGTTGCCGTCGCTACAGCCGGACGCATTGAAGCTGTTCGTGCAACCGGCAAACGCATCGCAACTGTCATCGGTACACACGTCCGCGTCGTCACAATCGACCAGCGATGTGTCTACGCCCGCACAACCGCCGGCTCCATCACACTGGTCGGCCGTGGTGCAGGAGTCACCATCATTACAGAGCGCTGTATTGGGTGCGTTCACGCAACCGAACTCGGGCACGCAGCTGTCATCTGTGCACGAGTTGTTGTCATCACAGCTGCGAGCTGAGCCGTCTACGCCCGTGCAGTTACCCGGTGCGCCAACGGCTGCCAGGTGCATGAAGACATCGTCAGCGTTACCGTCAAAGTTGGTGTCGCTCACGGCGAGGTCATCACCAACCTGGCCAACGGGTATCGAAATTTCCGGATGGTCAAAGGGAGCTGCCTCGTAGCGCACCCTTTCGTCGGTGAGCGTCTTGAGAAAGGCCACCAACGCGTCGCGGTCAACCTGGGGCATGGCAAGAAAGATTATCTCCGGTGCCAGTTCCAGAAGGTTGTCCTCGTGGAAGTCGCCTCCACGGTTGTAGAAATCAACGACCTGGCCGAGGGTGCCCTTGCCACCGTTGTGAAAGTACGGACCAGTCAGTTCCACGTTGCGCAGCTGGGGCACCTTGAAGGCACCGTCAACCACTTCGAGAGTGCCGGGCGCCACGAACGACGGATCCTGGATGGTGCAGTTGCCACTCACACCGGGCAGGCAGAACGCGCCCGTGAGTTCGGGCATGTCGCAGACCAGCGGGTTGTTAATGGGGTCCTGGCCGCAAGGCTCTCCGTCGGCCATCATGACCGCGCGCCTGGCAACCGATATCGGCTGACCTGGAGGCGAATCGCCACCCACGCCCACGTCGTCGAAGGTCGGGGTCACTGCAATGTTGTAGAAGCCGAAGTCATAGATCACGTCGGCAATCACGCGCATGGTGCCGCGGTTTATGCCGTCTACAAAAAAGCTGTAGTCGCCCGGCGCGAGGCCGAGCGTACCGGTCGACAGGTCGGCCGCGCAGTCAGGCTGCTGCACGAACAGCGCGCTGGCGAACGACAAGGGGTTTACGAGCGAACCGGCGCCGGTAGGAAACAGCTGGGCGCTCAGGGTCGACCCCACGCCGCAGGCGGCGGGGGGGGTCGCACCCAGCTGGGTCTGGCCGGGGGTACCGAGGTAGTCGCGGGTAAAAATGGCCGGCGCACATCCCTCGGAAACACAGGTCTGGGTCGCTGTGTCAAAATTGTTGCAGGTGCAATGCTGGGGAACACTGCCGTCGTCACCGGTACCCGGCACTCCGTCGAAACCGGCTGTGGTGACATTGGGGCAGCTCCCGTCCAGGTTGCAGGCGCCGGTGGGCACCGAGTCCTGTGTGATCTGCATCAACGATCCTCGCGGGTCAAAGGTCAGAACCCCGGCAAACTCGGGCGTCAGTATGGCCAGCGGATCTGTCTGGAAGTTCAGATTGTTGAGCCCCACGCCGAAGGCCATGAGCATCTGCTCGACCGGTAACTCGGGCACGGGAGGCGGTTCACCCGGGAAAAAAGGCTCCAGCGAGTTGATGGCAGCGGTAGCCGCGGCCGTCATCTCCGCGCCCACGTGGCGACCTACGCAGAGCCCGGCGCTGACGCCCGGCGCGAAGCCGATGTTGCGAAAAACATCCAGGCCCAACCTCTCCTCGGCGTTGAGCAGGTGCTCGGTGTTGCCGCCTATGCCGCCGCCGTCCATGAATTGGTCAAAACGCGAGTCGTCCGATACCAGGGTGGCCTCGTATAACTGCACAGCCAGTCCCCAGAAAAGCGAAAAGTTGGCCTCCATCAACGTGTACTCATTCGTTGTCAGCAGCGCACCGGTGGGATCAGAAATGGTCGGGAAGCCCGCGCAGGTGGAGGCATCGATGCCGAGCGTGTCGCCACAGGCAACCGTCCCGGGAAAAGTCACGACCTTGTCCGAATCCCACCACTGGGGCGCAAAAGCCTGCTGTATGAGCGTCTCGTAGCTCGCATCGAGGCCCGGAAGGTTGGGGTTGGTGTTGGTCTTGGCCAGCGCGCCCAGCACGCTATCACTGGAGTGAACCAGCTGTTTGGCCAGCGGAATGATTCCGGGCGCAAGCATCTTCTTACCTATCTTGGGAAAAATACGCCCAGCCCAGGCCATCTCTACTTCGCTGTTGGGAGGACCCACCGCCTGCGAAGCAAGACTGGCGTTGTCTATGAGCACCGACACCGCCTCTACGGTGTCGTCTAGGGTACCGAGGACACCGTCGCTACCAGCGAGTATTTCGATCACGCGGGCTGACGGATCGTGTGCGCCACCGGGGTTGACACCGTTGAAGAGCGGCTGGGCACGACCGTCCCAAAAGTTACGCCAGTTGAATACCGCGTTAATGGTCGACGGGGTGTTGCGGCCGGTTGACTGCCGGGTGTTTACCCCGCCAACCTGGAAGGTGGGGTCGAGCAGCACGGTTCCCTGGTCGAAGGCCAGGGGACTACCGAGCACTACGTCAAGGAAATCGACCTTGTGAACGCCCTGCGAACCGACGACATCGTCAGAGTGAATACGAGTCGAGAGGCGGTTGTCGTTGTCGGCAAAACTCGTAAATGGAAAGTCGGCAGCGGTCAGCGTCCCGTTGGGCCCCAGGCTGTCAAACACCCCGTTGGGGCCTGGGCTAACGGTGTTTTTATCGCGGCTGTCGGCGCCCGCGCTGAAGTGGCAGGAAGCGCAGGCCTGCACCCCGTCACTGCCCACCTGCATGTCCCAGAAAAGGGCCTTCCCCAGGGTGATGGCGGCCTGCTTGTCGACAACGTACTCGGCGAGCGTCGACGGTTCGGGAACCAGTGCCGTCTTGAGCGACGACGGTGGAGGGGCAAACAACGGTTCACCTGCAGGCGGCGGTGCCGGCTGTGAGAATGCCGTAGCGGCCGAGCCGAGAATAAGGGCCAGGGCTGCTGTCGAGACAGCAGCACGAGAAAAGAAACCGTTAGTAACAACCGAGAATACAAACATCGAACAAGACCTCCAAAAAACTTAGAACATCGGAGGACCCCCCCCCTGACTATCCTTGCTAATGACGTTAGCCCCCATTTCGGAAACTGTCTCGCCCCCCGAACGGGTAATTATGCGTCACGGTTAAACGCTGTAGCGTCTGCTCTGCCGGTTTCGGGATCCTTCGTCGACGCGGCTGCCCTGGCATCCCCGTTGCCAAAGGCAGGCCGACGTCGACTCGCCCCCCCTGGGCGACGCGGCGGGTGAACAATCACCAGTTCGCCGTGTCACCTGAAGGAAGAAATTCCCTTGAACAATGCCGGGTTATTACGCGAGGTCGGCGCAGCGAAATCCGACTGCCAGCATCCGCCCGAGTTGTTCACCAACTGCACTGTAAGCTTGTCGTCCAGCGACAGCGGCATGGCCGCAAGACCCGTGGCGGCGCCCTTGGCCTTGATCAGGATCTTGGCCTTGCCGTCGGGCCCGGCCTTCATCTTCAGCTTAGCCACGCCGTCCGGAGCGCCTACGCGGTCCTTGTACTGAATGCCCGAAGCCGATACTTGCCAACCGTTGCCCGGCAGGACGTGGTTTTCCATGACCAGGGCGGGCGTACCGCCTACCTCGTCCCAGATGCACAGTGCGTGCTCGGTAGTGGCCGATGGGTCGCCCATATCTGCCGTGGTCGTGGCACCACCTTTGGCCCATTTCCAGAGCAACTTGTCCTTGCTGTCCAGGCTGTTGTTCTTAAGCAGCAGCTTGGACTTACGCTCGAAGTAAGGCTGGGTGCAGTCGGGCGCCGGGGCTGCCGGGCAGCCGAAGTTACCCGACACGCAGCTGCCCGCTAAGCACTGGTCACCCACCGAGGTGGAATCGCCGTCGTCGCAACTACTGGTGTTGTTACCGTGCGCGCAGCCCGAGGCAGCGTCACAGGTATCCTCCGTGCACTCGTTATCGTCGTCGCAGTCGGGCGCCGCACCGCCCACACAGGATCCCGCCTGGCAGGTATCGTCCCTTGTGCAGGCGTTGCCGTCCTCGCAGGAGGCCGTGTTGTCGGTGCTCACGCAACCGGTAGCACTGTCACAGGTATCGTCCGTGCAACCGTTGGTGTCGTCGCAATCGGGCGGAACCGTACCCACGCAGGCTCCATCGACACAGAGATCAACCGTCGTGCAAGTGTCTCCGTCGTCGCAAGCCACCGCGTTGACCACGTTGGCGCAACCAGAAACCGCGTTGCAGCTGTCAGTGGTGCACACATTACTGTCATCACAATCGCTCGCCGACGTGTCGGTACCGCCGCAATTGCCAGCCGAACAGATATCGCTGGTGGTGCAAGCGTCGCCGTCTGAGCACTGGGCCGTGTTGTTTGTGTTTACGCAGCCCAGGCCGGCATCGCAGCTATCGTCAGTGCAAACGTTTGAATCGTTGCAGTTGGGCGGGGCGCCGCCTACGCAAGCACCGCTACTGCACTGGTCGTCGGTCGTGCAGGCGTTGCCGTCATCGCACGCGATGGCTACGTTGAAGTGCTGGCAACCGGTAGCCGAGTCGCACAGATCAACCGTGCAAGAGTTGGAGTCGTCGCAGTTCGCAGCTCCGCCGCCCTGGCACTGCCCACTTGAGCAGCTGTCGTTGTCCGTGCAGGCGTTACCGTCATCACAGGCGAGCGAGTTATCCAAGTAAAGGCAGCCCGACGCTGTGTCGCAACTGTCGGTGGTGCAACCATTGCCGTCGTTGCATTCAGGAGCTACTCCACCAACGCAGAAACTACCGGCGCAGGTGTCACTCGTGGTGCAGGCGTTTCCGTCATCACATGGCGCTGTGTTGTCAACGCTGGCGCAACCCGAGGCCGGATCGCAACTGTCGTTTGTGCAGCCGTTGCTGTCGTTGCAATCACGAGTCGTACCCGAGCAGACGCCGCCGCTGCACGAATCGGCAACCGTGCACGCATCGCCGTCATCGCAAGACAGCGCCACCGGCACGTGCTGGCAACCGCTGGCTGCATCGCAGCTGTCGGTAGTGCAGACGTTAGTGTCGTCACAGTTCGGTGCCGCGCCGCCGACACAGGTGCCGGACTGGCAGCTGTCGTTGGTCGTGCAGGCGTTGCCATCATCACAGGGCGTACCGTCAGCCGAAGCAGGGTCACTGCACTGGCCACTGGCCGGGGCACAGCTGCCCGCGTCGTGGCACTGGTCACTGGCCGTACACAGCACCGGGTCAGATCCAGCGCAGGCGCCAGCGCCATCGCAGCTGTCTACCTGTGTGCAGGCATCACCGTCGTCACAAGCCACCGTGTTGGGCGCGTTTATGCAACCCTGGATCGCATCGCAGCTGTCGGTAGTGCAGACGTTAGCGTCGCCACAGTCAGCCGATATATCCGTGTTCACGCAGCCCGAGCCCGAGTCGCAGCTGTCGGCAGTGCAAAGATCACTGTCGTTGCAATCGGGAGCCGCTCCGCCCACGCAGGAACCCGCAGAACAGGTGTCAGCGGTGGTGCAGGCGTCACCGTCGTTGCAGGCAACCGTGTTGGCCGGGTTGGAGCAACCGCTGGCCGAGTTACAAACGTCATCAGTGCAAACGTTGCCGTCGCCGCAGTCCGGCGCCGCGCCACCCACACAGTTGCCGCCGAAGCAGGCGTCGCCCGTGGTGCAGGCATCGCCGTCATCGCAGGCTGGCCCCGTGTTAGCAAAACTGGAGCAGGTTCCGTCGGCCTCGTTGCACTGGTCGTCGGTACAGACGTCACCGTCGTTACAGACTACCGGAGCACCAGCCTGGCAGATTCCAGCAGAGCAGGTATCGCCGGTGGTACAGTTGACCCCGTCGTCGCAGGCGAGCGAGTTGGCCGCGTACGCACAACCGCTGGCAGCATCACAGGAATCGGTAGTGCACAAGTTGGCGTCGTCGCAGTCTACGGCCGAACCCGAGCAGCTACCCGCCGCGCAGGTGTCAGTAGTGGTGCAAGCGTCACCGTCGTCACAGGAGGCCGAGTTGGGCGTGCTGCTGCAGGCATTGGCCGCGCAGCTGTCGTCGGTGCAAGCATTTTCATCGTCGCAGGCCGCGTTAGAAGGCTGATTCTGGCAGCCTGAAGCAGAGTTGCAGGAGTCAACGGTGCAGATATTACCGTCGCTACAGTCGGCCGCCGCGCCGGACTGGCAGCTTCCACCCGAGCACACGTCGCTCTCGGTGCAGGCATCGCCATCGTCGCAGGAAACCGTGTTGGCCACGTTCACGCAGCCGCTCAAAGAATCACAGCTATCGTCGGTACAAAGATTATTGTCGTCGCAATCAAGGGTTGCTCCAGCCACGCAGGAACCTGATTGGCAGGTATCGCCGGTGGTGCAGGAGTCGCCGTCGAAGCATGATCCGACTTCGAAGTTACAGGAGGCCGAGCAGCAATCGCCGTTGACATTGTTGTCGTCGTCGCACTGCTCGCCGAGTTCAAGTGTTCCGTTTCCGCAGCCGCCACCGATAGTTACCGTGCTATCAAGATCGGTGGCTAAAATAGGGTTTCCGCTAGTATCCACCATCACTGTGGTAGCCAGGTCAACCAGGCTGGTGCCGCCCGGGGTGGCCGAGGCCAGGACTTCGAACTGCACGCTGGCCACGCTCACAAGTCCGCTGGGACCGGCGAGGTTAGAGAACTGGAAGCCACTCAGGCTGGCGCTGCAGCCCGAAACGTTCTGCACGGGCGAGCCCGAAAACTCCCCCGTGGTGCCCCCCGCCACCGGAGGCACGATCCTCATGAGTGCGGGATCGCAGATTATGTCGATCCCGTACGCACCCAGGGACGAGCCGGTGTCGATGACCAGCTCGCCTGTTATCACCTGCCCGGGGCTCGGGGTACCCCCGGGCAGCGAGATGCTGACCTCCGCCTGCCCGCTGGGCAGGTGAAGATCCGCGGTCTCGCCGCCGAGGTCTATCATCATGGCGCCCGCTGGTTCAGAGCACACCAGGGGCGAACAGACGAAGTCGCAGGATATCAAGCCAACACTGCACTGGGCCATCCTCAACGCGTCGGCAATGTTACATGAGCCGTCGCCGGTGGGCGCAGGCGAGATGTCGCAGGCGTCGTAGCGGGCCATCTGGCTGCATGTTCGCAGCCCGACCTGGAACTGGGCCGTGAGCAGGGCATCGACAATGTTGACGTTGCTGTCACCGTTAACGTCGCCGCAACCACTAAGCACGGTCAGGTCAGCACTCGCGTTGCAAGCCGGAAGCGGGTCGCCCGCGGTATCGCTCATCACGCCCGCGGTCACCGACACGGTGGCCTCGCCGGCCGACGCGTCTACAACGGTCATGTTGAGGTTAGCCACTTGCACCTCGCCAAACGGGAGGTTCAGCGCCGAGGCGTTCAAACCAACACAGCTGGCCGTGCCGGCCGCGTTGTTTATGTTGCAGGTAGGCGCTCCACCGAATTGCGCATTACTGCCACCCGCTACCGAGTCGAGCTGCAACACAACCGGATCCCAGGACAGGTCTACAGCATAGCTACCCAAGGGGATCGTCCCTACGTTGAGCTTCACGAAGAGCACCAGCGGCTGGCCGGCAGCTGGCAGGGCCGGCGGGCCGGTCATCAACAGGACGGCACAGTTCTGGGCCTCGCAGGTACACGCAGCGCCACAAGTCTCGCCCAAAACGCAGCCCACCATGTCGGGCTCGCCGCAGGTCTCTGTGGCTTCTATGCAACCGTTGCCGCAGGCAGGCGCAACCACCGAGCCCGAGCATCCGCTGTTAGCGCAAGTATCGTTCTCCGTGCAGGCGTCGCCGTCGTCGCAGGCCGACGTGTTGGGATCGTTGGTACAACCCAAGATCGGGTCGCAGGAATCGAAAGTACACAGGTTCAAATCATCGCAATTCGGGGTGCCGCTACCAACGCATACCCCATTGGTGCACAAGTCGGTCGTGTTGCAGTCGTTGCCGTCGTCACAAGCGGCAACGTTGGCAGTGTGTACACAGCCACCCACGCCGCAACTGTCGTCGGTGCAGACGTTGTCGTCACTGCAGTCGGTCGGACCTCCGCCAACGCAGGCGCCCGCCTGGCAACTATCTCCAGTAGTGCAAGGGTCACCGTCGTCGCAAGAAGCCGCGTTGGCCGTACTCACGCAACCGCCTAAAGCGTCGCACACATCGTCGGTGCAGGGGTTGTTATCGTCGCAAGCCCCGCCAGCGAAAGTGTTGGCGCAACCGCCAACCGCATCGCAACTATCAACCGTACAGATGTCACCATCGTCACAGTCGTCCGTGGCTCCGGAAACACACAGTCCGCCTAAACACAGGTCGTCCACCGTGCACGCGTCGCCGTCTGAGCATTGCGCGGAGTTGGATACATTCAAGCAACCTCCCGCGGAGTTACAGAAATCGTCGGTGCAGGGATTGCTATCGTCGCAGCCGGTAGCCCCGCCCCCCTGGCAGTCACCAAGCCCGTCGCACTGGTCATTGCTCGTGCAAGCGTCGCCGTCATCGCAGGAGGTGCCGCTTGCCGCGAAGGAATCAACGCATCCGAGCAGCGAATCGCAGCTGTCGGCCGTGCAGGGATCGCCGTCGTCACAGATCGGCGGAACGCCTCCCGTGCAAACACCGGCGCCGTTGCAGCTGTCGCCCGTCGTGCACTCATCTCCATCGTCGCAAAGCACCACGTTGTTGGTCGTCGTGCAGGCACCGGCAGCACAACCGTCGTCCGTGCAGTCGTTGCCGTCGTCGCACGTGGCCGTGCAAGTGTTATCGGTGCAATCAAGCGATCCGGATTCACACACACCGGCGTTACAGACGTCGCCCAATGTGCAGGCGTCTCCGTCGTCGCAATTGTCACCCGTCGAGGGCACATGCGAGCAGCCTTCATGCTCATCGCAGGAATCAACCGTGCAGGGGTCACCGTCACTACAGTCGAGAACTCCCCCTTCTTGTCCTGCAGCCGTTGCAGGCGGCCAAGGAATCTGGTCGGGCGCAATCGCTGGAGTTATTACATTCCCCTGGGCGTCGACCACCGCGGCCGCGCCGGGACTGTGGGGCCAGTGACTCAGAACGCGGTGTGCACTCCCCAGCGGTAAGTCAACATTGTCGCCGTCCAGGCGGGGACCACGCACCCTGGGATCCAACGGATCCCAAGGAAAAGGATCCAGGCCAAAGCTACCCACCGGAAAGTCAACCAGGCTCTCGCAATCGACCTCGTCGTCGCCGTCGGTGTCCACGCAGCCACCCGGGCCCAGGCGCCGGTCGAGGTTCCAGGGAATACCGTCAAACTGAAAGGCAGTGCCTACACTAGTCAAAGTCACTTCGTCGAACTCGGGATGACCTACGCCTTGCGGCGACAGATACTCACCGTGGACGGCCGGATTTCCGTTTATGTTGAGAGAGCCGGAGCCGGCTGCGTTAACAACCGCCTGGTGGCGACTGACCATTATCATTTCGCGCGTTATCGGTAAGAACGTCGCGACTTCCTCACCCAGGCTGCAAACTGCCGAGGCCCTCAGCCCGGCGTTGAACAGGTTGGTGCAAAACGAACGTTTTGGGCCCACCCCGACAACAAAATCAACGTCAAAAATGATCTTGAATATGTTACCGCCGTTGTCTACGGAGCAGGGAACGGCCCCGGGTAAGCCGCCGGGGGGCAGCAGCGGGTTCACTCCCATGCAAACGGTATGCGGATTACCCACCGTGCTTAATACAATGCGCGCCTTGTCCTCGTTGGTCGCCGGATCGATGTCGATCACCGCCACGTCGACCTGCGACTCAAAACTGTCCATGCCTATGGCCATCCCCTTCAAGCGTGCGTTGGAAAAACCAGAAACGTCGCCTCCGACTTCAGCCACCAGCAGGTAGTCGGGCTGGCTGGGGTCATCCCGGGTCGTTGGGGACAGCTCTATGACTATGGTGTGGGCCGAGAAGAACGTTACTCCGTTAACGGTCTCGAAGTTACCATCTGCTCCTATGGGGTCTCCCACCGCCAACGGCACGAAGCGCCTCGAATCCGGGACCACCCAGTTGGTGGTTGCGGGATCGAAGTCGTCCTTGTTGCTGGCCGGGCAAAGAGCGTCGCCCTCGCCAAACACGTCGGACTGAGCCGTTACTACGTTTCCGTTCTCGTCGGTGAAATCCCGAGCAACGGTACTCGGTAAGCACCAGGGTACACCCGTTAGATGGTTGAAGGTGTAGTTGGAAGGATCGTTGGTAAAGCGGACGTCAGGGCTGCAGTTGTTGATCACATTGCCACCGACGTCAACGGAGCAACCGGCACCGCGCTGCACCGTGTGCACACCCTCGGGATCGTTCGGGCGTATCATCACGCCCGTGGTCGGGTCGCCAGGAGTGCCGTTGATTACCACGTAGCCCTCGTCGTAGTCGGCAAAAGTAACCAGGCCGGACTGTATGAAGCCGGCGGGCAGGCCACCGGGATTTATACCGGCTTTCATGATGAACATGTCGCCGACGATGATCTGGAAGTCCGGCATCATGTTGGCCAGAATAACCGCCACACCGCCCAGGGCGCCGGCGGTACAGACGTCGGCCGAGGCCAGGCCGCTCTCACCAGTGACCACGCAGGCCGCCGGGGCGTCGGCAAACAGCTGCTGCAAGCTCAGGCGGTTGGCCGGAAGATCAATCAGCAGGTTTTTCGGTACTATCGCGGTCTGCCCCGCAACGGTGATGATGCCCGCCGACCATGGATCGTTTGGATCATCTAGTATCAGGCTGTCGATATTACCGAGCATCTCGACTGCACCGGCTTCGCCATGACACAAGTTGAGGTGCAAGCCGTCCTGCGGTGCGGCAGCGCCGAGATCTAACAACTGTTGGCTGGTGGCCTCCACGCTGCCCATCGAAAGCGCAAGTAAAGTAGTTACGGCAAAAATTCCCGTGAATGCGAGTACGCGCCTATAGGTACGTGTTGCGGTAGTTATCATTTTCTAAATCTCCTCCCCGTAGAAAAACTCGAATGAAATAAAAATGCCCCCAGGGTCATAAAGAAACCCCGCTTGAAGGCGCTGGATTGAAGTTAGCCAAAAGAAAGCTTCGCTGTCTCTCCCCCAAGCGGGTAAATCGTTAATAGCTCAAGTCTTTTCTTGCCTATCGGGGTATCTGTGCGGTCATCCCCCCCCAGTAAGGGGAGCGCCCCCCCCGTGACACGGCAAGCCGATTTCCGGGGGGCTGGAAAGTACTTCCCCTTAATGGGGGTGCGTGTTCCCAGTTACGAAAAAACCCCCGGCCGATCGATGTCGTCCGGGGGTAATCTCAGGCCTGATCGGCCCCTTGGAGCCGGGCAAGTTGGCTGGCCGCGGGCCTGCTGCTTACTCGGCCGATGGCGGCGTAGGCAGCTCGCAGGCAAGCTCCAGGTCGGTCCCAACTGCTACGCGTAGCGCCATCAAGGCGTCGCTGGCGGTGACAGATCCGCTGCCGTTGACATCACACAGGGCCAGCGGACAAAGCACGTCCATGCCCACCGCGTTCTGCAGTATGCGCAGGGCATCTGACACACCCACCCAGCCGCTGGAGTCCGGGTCACCGCAGCATTCGGTCACCAGGTAAATACCTGAGCAGGAGCCGGCTCCGCACAGATCCTCGCCCGTGCAGGGGTCATCGTCGTCACAACTGGTCGCGTTGTCGGAGAACACGCAACCATCGGCCGGATCGCAACTATCGTCTGTGCAGGTGTTCTCGTCCTCGCACTGCCTGCTGTCTCCGGGCACGCAGCCGCCACCGTCGCAACTGTCTTCCAACGTACAGGCATTGCCGTCATCACAGGAAGCGTTATTGTCCACGCTGTGACAGCCAAGAACTGAGTCGCAGGCGTCGTCGGTGCATACGTTGCCGTTATCGCAGTCAGCGGCCGATCCTGGCTGGCAGCTGCCACCCGAGCACAGGTCACTCACGGTACAGGCATCGCCATCGTCGCAAGACGCCGCGTTGTCTTCGTTCACGCATCCCAACGCCGAATCGCAGCGATCATCGGTACAACCGTTCTCGTCTTCGCAAAACGGGTCAGCGGCCACGTTCAGCAGGCTGTTGGTCTCCTCGTCGCAGCTGTCATCGGTGCACGCAACGCCATCGTCGGGATCCGGGTCAGCGTTGTCCTGGCAGTCGGCGGTGGCATCACAGGTTTCTACGCCAGTGCAATACAAGCCGTCGTCGCAGTTGCCATCGTTCACCGCGTTGACCAGCGAGTCGGTCTCCTCGTCGCAACTGTCATCGGTGCAGTCCACGCCATCGTCGGGATCCGGGTCGGCGTTGTCCTGGCAGTCGGCGGTGGCATCACAGGTCTCTACGCCCGTGCAGTAGAGCCCGTCATCGCAGTTGCCGTCGTTCGCGGCGTTGACCAGCGAGTCGGTCTCCTCGTCGCAACTGTCATCGGTGCAGTCCACGCCGTCGTTGGGATCCGGGTCAGCGTTGTCCTGGCAGTCGGCGGTGGCATCGCAGGTCTCAACGCCCGTGCAGTACAGCCCGTCATCGCAGTTTCCGTCGTTGACGGCGTTGACGATGACGTCGTTGACTTCGTCACAGCTGTCATCGGTACAGCCCACGCCGTCATCCGCGTTGGGGTCGGCGTTGTCCTGGCAGTCAGCCGCCGCGTCGCAGGTCTCTACGCCCGTGCAGAACTGGCCATCATCGCAGTTTGAGTCGTTTACGGCGTTAACAATGACGTTATTGATTTCGTCGCAACTGTCGTCGGTACAGCCCACGCCGTCGTCCGCGTTGGGGTCGGCGTTGTCCTGGCAGTCAGCCGCCGCGTCGCAGGTCTCTACGCCCGTGCAGAACTGGCCGTCGTCGCAGTTTGAGTCGTTGACGGCGTTGACGATGACATCATTGACCTCGTCACAGCTGTCATCGGTGCAGGCCACGCCGTCGTCAGCGTTGGGGTCGGCGTTGTCCTGGCAGTCCATTGCCGCGTGGCAGGTCTCCACGCCGGTGCAGTACAGCCCGTCGTCGCAGTTTGAGTCGTTGACGGCGT
>LWDU01039231.1_pt1 | contig 101150 bp, 78 predicted proteins | sample 727161 | NCBI WGS metagenome assembly LWDU01 (sample SAMN04566230, study PRJNA314399) | hydrothermal vent metagenome | isolation source: deep sea hydrothermal plume seawater | place: Mexico: Gulf of California, Guaymas Basin | collected 2004-07-11 | reverse complement strand
CATGGAGACCAGCCTCGGCGGCGATCTCCACGGGCCCTCGCTGGAGGAGCTCTTGGCGGCCTGGCAGGAGGCCAAGAGCGGTCTCTGTTGAAGCGGCCGGGGCTGCTCCAATTCTTCTGGGAGATTCTCGACGGGCTCTGGACGGCCCGCGACTGGTGGCTATACTCTGCCACCCAACCGCGCGGGGATGTAGCTCAATTGGTTAGAGTGCCGGCCTGTCACGCCGGAGGTTGCGGGTTCAAGTCCCGTCATCCTCGCCATCTCCAGAGGCCTTCCTGCGCGAGCGGGGGCTGGCATCAAGTAGGGGCGTAAGTGCGCGTCCCGTGACCTCGGATCGCTGTACATCTCCCTTCTTCATGCTCTCCGACCTTCCCGAGCCGACCCTGATCGAGGAGCAAGAAGCCCTCGATGAGCTGGTCGATCTGCTCGCCGGTGAGGACGAGATCGCGGTGGATACCGAGGCGGATTCGTTTTTCAGCTATCGCGAGAAGGTCTGCCTGATCCAGGTCACCGCTGCCGAGCGCGACTTCCTGATCGATCCCCTGGCCGGGCTCGACCTCTCCGGGCTGGGGCCAATCCTCGCTGATCCTGGAAAGATCAAGATCTTCCACGACGGCGAGTACGATGTCCTGATCCTCAAGCGCGATTTCGGGTTTGAGTTTCGCGGCCTGTTCGACACGCGCATCGCCGCCGCCGCCCTGGGCAGCACCAGTCCCGGCCTGGCCGCTGTGCTCCATGAACACTTTGGCGTCGAGCTCGATAAGTCCATGCAGCGCTCCAACTGGGGGGAGCGGCCGCTCTCGGAAAAGCAGATCAAGTACGCGCGCCTGGATACGCATTTCCTCCAACGCCTACGGGCCAACCAGGAGCGCGAACTCGAGCAACGCGACCGAATGAAGATTCTCAAGGGCGAGTGCCGGCGCATCGAGTCCCTCGAGGCCAGAGTCGTCGAATTCCAGGCCGATGACTGGGTGCGCTTGAAGGGCGCCCGCGCCCTCTCCCCCGAGGCGCGCCAGGCTGCCCGAGAACTCGCGATCCTGCGCGATGAATTGGCCTGTGAACAGGATGTGCCGCTGTTCCGGGTTATGAACAATCAGACCCTTCTGACTGTCGCCGCCGAGCGCCCGCGGTCGCACCAGCAACTGACCGACATCCACGGCATCTCCTGGCGCCAGACGCGCAAGATCGGTGACCGGGTTCTGGATGCGCTCCAGCGCGCGGCCGACCTGGGACCCCTGAAAGACCTGCCCAGCGTCCCCTCCAAGTCCAGCACCGCCGGGCTCGATCCGTATCAGGTCGTGCTCCACGAACGACTCTCGGCCTGGCGCCGCGATCGCTCGCAGAGCGAGGGTATTGACGCTTCGCTGGTGCTCAACCGCCACACCCTCGTGCGGCTGGTGAAGGGCCTGCCCCGCACAAGTGAGGACCTCGCAGGCACCGAGGGGCTCGTGGTCTGGCAGGTTGAACAATTCGGCCAGGAACTGCTCGAGGTCCTGCGCGCCTATGCCTGTGATCGGGCTGCGGGCCGCATAGAGGTCGGCCGGCGCAGTCCTCGCTCGCAGCGTCGACGTTGAACTTGGTGGAGACGAAGGGGCTCGAACCCTCGACCTTCGCGTTGCGAACGCGACGCTCTACCAGACTGAGCTACGTCCCCACTTGAGCCGGGGATTCTAGCCCGGATTATTCGGGAAGCCGCACATCAATCAGCCCAAACGGAGGGGCTCAAGACGGGGGCCCTGGGATTCTCGCCCAGGCGCGCGGAGGATGCTCACTCTGGCGAGACTGGCCCGTAGGTTGCTCCTATCTTCGATAGATCCGCCATTTGATTGCTCCCCCGCCCTCGAATGATCGTGGTGGACCAGAATCGAGGTGCCCAGCCCGAGAACAGCTGGGGGCGGTAGGATGGGGGAGAGCCCACTTTATGTAGCGAGCATCATGACCTCTATTCTCACTCCCCTAGCCCTGCAAACGCTGCTGTTCACAGCGCTTGCCACTGCGCCCGTTGGTGCTCTGGCCCAGGATCGTTCGGTAGAGGAGATGCGCTCCTGGGATGATTTGAGCCTGCCGGTCCACTTTGTCCTGGACCTCGAGACTGGCCTCGTCGCCAGCCGCGCAGCGGCGGCAAGGCCCACCCTGACCTATGCCGGGGGACGCTTGGAATCACCGGTGCCCCTACGCAGCCTGCCCTGGAGCGATGCCGGCCCGCGCCGCACGATCTCTCGCGATGAGGGCGACCTCGTCTCGGGAGTGACGGCAGAAGTCGGACGCGAGTTGGTTTTTGACCTATACGGCGAAGCCTGGGGCTACTTGCGCGTGACTGAGATCACAGACCAGGCCGTACAGCTTGAGTACTGCTTGGAACCGCGGTCGGAGGTGCGCGAGCTGCTCCGCGAGCCTGCACGCCTCAGTGCTCGTTCAAATGCCCGTTCAAGCGCCCGCGGCGTGGAACTTACCTGGGCCGCAGTGGCGGCGCGCTCGTACCGCATCGATCGACGGCCTGTGGCCCAGCCGGAGAGCTCGGCTGAGCGCGGCTGGACTTTCTTGGCCAGGGTCGACGGCGGCAGGTGGTTGGACGAAGAAACCAGCGGCACACAACTCGTGGAGTACCGAGTTTGCGACGAGCGCGGCGGATTTGGAGCACGGGCGCGGGGCGTGGGCGACCTGGCACCTGATGGCGCTCTCTTGCATATCCAGGCCAACGAGTCAGTCAATCTCTTGAGTGGTCGCAGCGATGACGGTCGCAGCGATCTGGTCGTGGAATTCGTGCGCGCGAGCGGAGTCCAATTGCGACCATCGGCGGGAGCCGCGGCGCGCATCTTGACGGCCAGCGAAGTTGCCGAATGGGATCTGCCCGAGATCATGGAGGCCGGCATACCACGCCAGCGCTTATTTGTGGCCGCCGGGCGCGTCCTGGCCCTGCGTCTACCAGAAGGTGCCTACGCCCGGGTGCGCGTGGTGTCTATTGAGGGCCAAGAGGTGACCCTTGAACGGCGCATCAACCTGGACGGCAGCCGTACCTTTGCCACGGTCCCCAAGCTGGCCGATTCGCGTTGGCAAGCAGGCCGCGGTGTTCTCTTGAGTTTTGAGCCCTCGCCCGAACGCCCCGCCAGCGAGCGCTCGGGAATCCTGCTGGAACGCGAAGCCAGCGACGGGAGTTGGTCGGAGTGCACTCGGGGAGCCCGCGGAGTGCTCGACCTCGTGGACTCCAGCGCCACCCTGGAATTGCTCGTGCGCTACCGTGCTCGACGCTGGCTGGGCGACTCCGGGCTCTCGCCCTATTCGGAACCCGTGGCGGTACTGATCGGCGACGATAACGGCGCAGGTGCCGGAGCTCTGCTCGAGCGCGCTCTCGTGGATCTGGGCGGAAGCGACTACGCCCGCCGCGGCCGCGCCCGGGCGGTATTGGCCGCTCTTGGCGAACGCGCCTGGCCTGGGCTGCGCGAGGCCTTGCGCTCGGACAATGTTGAACTGGCCGCGGCTGCCCGCGAGCTTCTGATGCAAGGCGCCGAGGGCACAACTTTGGAGGCGGCCCACGAAGGTGGCGACTTGGTGGGCTTGCTCCTGGGTGTCCGTGCAGAGGAGCTGGGCGCAGGCCTTGCGCCCCATCCCGACTGGATTTCGAGCCACGCCAGCGTGCGGGCCAGGGCTGCCTTGTGTGGCACTGGCTGGCGCGCAGCATCGGTGGAACGCTGCGGCCTGTGGCGGCGTGTTCTGGCTGAGGCGGATCCCCAAGAGAGCGTGCGCCTCGCTGCTACCATGGCAGGCGCTCTGCAACGCGAAGGCTTGGGGCCCGACTTGCGCCAAGCCGCTCCCGGATCGGCTCCCTGGCAGGCGACTTCTCCCGGCACCCAATTGGCACCCCATCCATCTGCAAACCAGAGTCTCGAAGGGGCGTCACCCTGGGCCCTCCTGGCCGCTCTGCAAGCCTGGCACGCCCTGGCCCATGCGGCGCTGCTGGGAACTGAGGGCGTTGCCCTGGCCCACGAGCGACACGACCTGGCGCAGGCCCTCGTGGCTCAGTACGAGCGGTCGGGTGAGGAGCTTTTCCTCGACAGCGCCCTGCGCGTCACCGATCAACCGCTGGCTCGTTTGCGCGCGGCCCTCGACCTGCTCGCCATGCAGGGCCAGGCCCAAGACGCGGACGAGGCCAGTCGCCGGGTTGTGCGTCTCGCACAGCCAGACACCGAACGCCTGGTGGCCGAACTCGAGGAGCTCAAGCGGCATCCCGAGGTGCCCCTCACGATCATCCTGCCAGCCGGCGTCTACGCACCCCTCGGCAGTGCTCGCCAGATCCTTCTCGACACCGGACGGGTTCACTTGCGGGCTGAGGGAGCGGTGGTGATGCGCACCGGTTTCACCTTGATGAATGGCTGCCGAGTGGTTTTTGAGGGCCTCCACATCGCGCCGCCCGAGGGCGTGCCCCTCAACTTGGTCAAGTCCGTTGCACGCCTCGAAGGCTGTACTGTTGAGGCTCAGAACATCGGTGTGATGGGCATGGATTCGACCCTGGAGATGATCCAGAGCGAGATCGTACCCGGCGCGGGTGGGGGTGACGAAGTCGTGGGTTTGCGTCTCCTCGGCCGGTCCCTGCTGCTCGCCAGCGAGTCGCGCATCGAGGCCACGGGCATTGCCGTTTTTGGAGTGCGCGCGATCTTGCTCGATGCCTGTGTGATCCTTTCGCACACACGCAATGCCATCGAAGGCAATGGCGAGAGCGAGCTATGGGCAGTGGCTTCCTCCATCGTAGGAGCCAAATCTGCCATCGTGCGCGTCGCTGGAGGAGTGCTCGACGGAGTCGTCGTGTTAGGTGATGCAAAGCAGCCTATTCAGGCCGAGAGGGATCTGCGCCTGTGCCGCGATCACCTGTGGAGCCCGGGCGATCTCGAAGAGCAAGCATCCTGGACCTGGCTAGAGCGCTGCGCGTTGCACCGCTGACGGCGCGCTACAGCTTTTCGCGCACGCGCTCCAGGATTTCGCCTTCCAGGGCCGTAGCTTGGGATTCAAGGTCCTCCGCGCGGCTGATGAAGGCGCGCTGCTCGGATTCGTCGTCGAGGTCGCTGCAATTCGTGCGCACATTGAGTCCCGCACCGAAGATCGCGGTGCGCGCGCAGAGGGCGCCGACGCCCGCATCGCTGAGGGAGTTCTTGAGGCCGATCTCGCTCATCTTTTCGATCACCGCCATCGAGGCCAGGGCGCTTTCCATGACCCTCAAGGGCACCTCGATCGCTCCTCGGGTGGCTGCCTGGATCGCTTCGTCGCGGGCGCTCGCTTCGGCCTCGCTGGCCTTTGGCAAACGGAAGGCCATCATGATGGCATTGAAGGCGCCTGTGTCTTCGTCCACCAGGGCGGTCAGTCGTTCGGTCTGGACCTTGCCGCGCTCGGCCCATTCCGAGAACTCCTCCCAGCGCTGGTCCCAACCGGGCTTGTGACTCGAGATGTTCGCCACCATGGTTCCCAGGGCTGCGCCAAGAGCGCCCACGGCTGCGGCCACGGAACCGCCACCGGGAGCCACGGCTTCCGACGCGGTTACGCTGGTGAAGTCCTCCAGGCTGAGATCCACGAGGCGTTCTTGGGCGTCCTTGGCGAGGACATACTCGATGATCTTCTCATTCGGCTCGAAGGGCGCGAGATCGTCCATGCCCATGGATTTGACCGCGATTTTGATCAGTTCGCCATCGGAAATGCCCAGGGAGCGCCGCTGCTTGCGCAGGAAATAGCGCCCCGCATCGAGCATGGCCTGCAGGGGCAGGAGCCCGACGACTTCGGAGCCCGTGACGCGCACACCGCGTTCGCGGGCTCGCTCGCAGCACTCGTCAAAGGCCACATGCACCGGTGTGACCTGGATGTTGGTCAGGTTCATGGAGATCTGCGCCACGCCGTACTCCTCGATGTACCAGCCGATACCCTTGACGCACTTCAAGGCGCCGGGTTTCCAGACCGGCTGGCCCTCGTCGTCGCGCACGATGTCGCCGGTGATCGGATTGCCCGAGCGCTGGATGCGCCCCTTCTCGCGCACATCAAACGCGATCGCGTTGGCCCGGCGCGTAGAGGTTGTGTTCAGGTTGACATTGTAGGCCACCAGAAAATCGCGAGCGCTGACGGCTGTGACGCCACTTCTTGGATTGAACTCCGCGGGGCCGAAGTCGGGCTTCCAGGCGGGGTTGGCGAGTTTCTGGGCCAGGCCTTCGTACTCGCCGGCGCGAACCGTGGCGAGGTTTTTGCGCTCGGGCTTGAGGGCGGCGTTCTCGTAACAGTAGATGCCGATGCCGACTTCCTCGCCCAAGCGTTGGGCCAGGCGCTGGGCATACTCAATCGTTTCTTCCATGGTCACTCCCGCCACGGGGACAAGGGGGCATACATCTGTGGCGCCAAAGCGCGGGTGTTCGCCCTGGTGCTTGGACATGTCGATTAACTCGGATGCCTTGCGCACAGCCCTGACGGCCGCTTCGATGACCGCTTCGGGTTCTCCCACGAATGTTACCACCGTGCGATTGGTGGCCTTGCCAGCATCCACATCGAGCAAGACCACATCGCCCACGGCTTCGATCGTGTCGGTAATCGCCTTGATCAGGTCCATGTCCACGCCCTCGCTGAAGTTGGGGACGCATTCGATCAATCGGGCCATCTGTAATACTCTTGTGTCAGGAGAGAGGGGAAAGCGCTTCTGGTGACGAAGAACTCGGTCCCAAGGTAGCGCATTAGATGCCGTTGCGCGTGGGCCGAGGGCCAGAAAGGACCGCATGGGGGCGTCCTGCCGGTGAGCTACCCCATGTGCTGTCTGGGGTGGAGCCCGTGTTTTTTTTGCATCGCGTCCTGCTGGGAGTTGGGTACCGTTGGATCGCGCAGCCCAGCGCCCAAACTCATGTTGCCGTTCACTTCAGAGTCTCCCTCACGCGCCTCTTGGCTTGCCTTGGCCCTTTGGCTCTTGGTGCTCTCGGGGCCTGTCGCTCTGGCCAGTAGTTCCTACCTCGTTCCGCTGCGCAGTTCGCAACTTCGCGACCTGGATGCCGCTCGCAGTGCAGCCCGGGGCCGCTTGGTCAAGAGCCTCGAGGAGCTCGTGGAATGGTGCACGAAAAAGAAACTCTACGCCTCGCGGGTGGGAGTGTACGAGTCGCTGCTGCACTTTCAACCTGAGCACACGGCGGCTTTGCGCGGCCTGGGCTACAAGAAAGGCCGCAAGGGTGAGTGGTTGCCACCCAAACAACGCAAGCCTCCCAAGAACTGGAACAAGTCAGCCGAACGCCGTTTTCCAAAGCAGCGCTCCGCAGTTGTTACCACCTACCGGGACGAAATGCTGATCCTTCTCGAAGAGCACGCCGCGGGGATCGATGCCGCCGACCGCTCAGCGATCTACGCCGACATTCTCTTCGCCGACCCTGACGACGCACGGGTGCACGAACTTCTCGGTGAGGTACGCGTCGATGGCGTCTGGGTTCTGGCCCAATCGGCCCGCTCGAAGTCTCGCCGCCAAGCCATGCGCATGTTGGTCACCCAGGCCTTCGCCGACGCTCCCCAACCCAGCGCTAGCGCTGCCAACGAAGCCGAATTGGCCCTGGGAATCAAGTGGACGGCTGTGTTTGAGGCCGATGGGGTGCGCTCGCTGGGAACTGGCGAAGAAGAGGAGGTCATGCGCTTGCCGATCGCCATGCATGCCACGCGCAGTTACTTCAATGCGGTCCTCGGCGCCAAGGCGGCCTATCCCGATCCGTTGACGGTGTACACCCTGCCGCGGGCCAGTGACAAGTTGGCCTTCCTCATGGGACATCCGGCCATCGATGAGACCTATCGCAAGTACTTGATGGCTCTCGATGGCTCGGGGATTCGGGGCTCGGGGGATTTCGCTCACTGGGCACCGGACCCTGTGCGTCGCCTCGACGGCCTCGTGCGCCAGTCCATCAGCTGGCTGTTGACTGGCGGCTTCGGCATCAAGCCCGCCCATGGTTGGGCCTTTGAGGGCTTTGGTCTCTATCTCACTCGCGAGTTGGTGGGAACGCGCCTGACCTGGTTTGTGCGCGAATCGAAGTACCTGACTCCCGAAGAGGACCAAGCCTTGAAGGCGCGCTTGTTGGATTCCCGGGCCAACTGGATGGACGAGGCCTTCCAGATGTTCGCCACGGGCAAGCCCATCAAGCTCCAGTTTCTGCTCGGCAAGAGTGTCAACTCCCTCGACGCCCGGGACATGCTTTACTCCTATTGCCTGGCGGCCTATATGCTCGAAGCCGAGGCGCAGAAACTGCCCCAGTTGCTGACGGCTATCGGCCAGGGCAAGACTTCCCAGGCCGCCTTTCAGGATGTCCTGGGCCTTGATGTGCGCCGTTTGGATGAGCGCCTGCGGCGTTGGCTCTCCGAGCGTCGCTAAAACAAAAAACCGACAAGGATTCGACCATGCTCAGTCTCGCATTCTGCTTGCTGCTCTCATCCGGCGGGGGTGTCGCGCCCCTCGCGAGCCCTCTTGAGGGGCAGCCATCCTTGGAGTGGAAGTCGCGCTCCTATGACCTTGAAGACTTGCCCGAAGAGCTTGGCCCAGGTCCAGCTGCGGCCGCTGGGGCATGGGCTGACTGGGTCTTGGAACACAATTACCAAATGCACCTGGACGCCGATGGGCGCGTGCTTCTCATCAGTTCGAAGAAGAATCGCAAGTGGAAGCGCCAGTTGCGGCTAATCGCCGAAACATCCGAGCTCTTCGATGAACTCTTGCCCCTGCCATCGAGGGAGGAAGCCCAGGACGCGGCCGATGAGCCACAGCCCGAGGATGGCGAACCGCTCCCCGAAGATCCCGAGGGCGGACCGGTGGGCTGGGGTTCCGGCGGTTCGAAGCCCACTTTGGAGAGCTACAGCTATGAGTGGGGCGCCGGAACCTGGCCTCTGGAGACAGAGACCTGCGTGATGTTCGTGGCTCACAACGAAGAGGACTACGGCGCCCTGCTCGCGCACCTCGGCGAGTTGGAGTCCTACCTCAAGCCTTGGCTCAAGAGCGCCGGGCGCTTTGCGGGCTTTGTCCTCGAGAAGCCATTGATTGGTGCCTACATCGAGAACGCCAGCGGCATGGAGGAATGGGACCCCGAGAACGAGGTCGTCAATCGCGTGGCCCAGATGCTCTTTGTGCGCCGTTTTTCCCAACAGCCCTTCTGGTTGCTCATGGGACTCGCCTGGCACATGGAGATGGAAATCAGGCGAGGGATTTATTCCTTTCCATACCGCGAGGGTTTTGTATGGGCCAGCGAGCACACTGCCTGGGCGTCGGTCCTGCGGGTGCGCTTCGGGGCTCGCAAGCAGGAACCCCTGGGGCTCGATGAATTTGCCCACTGGAAGCGCGGCGAGTACATCGACGAGCTAGCCAAGGTCAGCTTTGGGCTGGTGCGCTTTTTCGTGCGCCATCACCGGATGAGCTTGAGCGCCTTCGTCGAGGAGTTGCGCCTGTTCCGCGGGGAGCACAGCCGCGTCGACCTCGGCGATGGAACCTGGCAGTTCAAGCCCGACTACAGGGTCTCCGACGCCGACCTGACGCGCCTCCTCAAGGCCCATTTTCGCCCCAGCGTCCTGCAAGACGCAGCGGACTATTTTCGCAAGGGCGAGCGCTACCGCCTGTCCAGGCCGTAGCCGGGCTGAGGGTTCAGCCGGATCTCTACGACGCGTCCACCGCGATCGCTTCGGCGCGGGCGGCGGCGGCTTCATGGAGCAGGTTGGCTTCGCCCTGGGTGATCACATTGGCGGCCAGGGCCGGTTCGATTTGGGTCGCCTCTCGGCCACGCTTGAGGGTGCCGGCCATGGTGGCAGCGCGCAGCTTCTGACGCACGGGCTGGGCCGCCACGACCTTGGCCAGGGAGTCCTCGAGGACCCCCAGCCCGGGCTCTGTAGCATCGGGAATGTAGATGCTGCCGGTCAGATGCTCGCGGGCCTCGCCGCCGTCGAGGATGGCGCGGCTGACCCGCGCTATCAGGCGATCGCTGGGGCCCCGGAAGCGCCACATGGGCGGGAAGAGCTTGAAGCGGACGATGCGCGCCGCGAAGCGGTTGGGCAGATTATCGAGCAGCCCGAGCAGGGCACCCTCGATCTCGGCCAGGGCCGTCTCGGCGGACCACTGCACGAAGGGCAGGTCGCGCTCGGTTTGGCCCTCGTCCACGAAGCGCTTGAGCGAGGCCGTGCCCAAGTAGAGCCAGCCCAACCCGTCCGAGAGGCGGCCGGTGAGCATCTCCTTGCGCTTCAAGCTGCCGCCCAGGGTCATCATAGAAAGTTCCGCGCAGACCGCAAAAGCGGCGCTCATGCGTTCGAAGTGTTGGAAATAGCGCGCGACCTTGCCGCGCACTGGCGAGCGAACGATGAGGGCGTTGGTCCAACCCTGCCAGGCGGCGCGGGTGAAGATGCCGAGGAAGTGGCCGGTGTGGCCAAAGAAGGCGCGGTCAAAGCGGGCTACATCCCGTGCACCAACGGCCTCGATCTCGTCGAGAGCGTAGGGGTGACAGCGAACGGCGCCCTGCCCGAATATGATCATGGAGCGCGTGAGGATGTTGGCGCCCTCCACAGTGATGGCCACGGGCAGGCCCTGGTAGGCTCGGCCGACGATGTTGCGCGGACCCAGGGAAATGCCGGCGCCGCCCACCACATCCATGGCGTGGTTGACCACCGTGCGCGCTCCTTCGGTCATGTAGGCTTTGCAGATGGCTGTGATCACAGCGGGCTTTTCACCGGCATCAATAGCGGCAGCCGTTAGGCGTCGCGCACTGTTCATCAGATAGGTCATACCCGCGATGGGGGCCAGACGCTCTTCGATGCCCTCGAAGCGGCCGATCGGCATGTTGAATTGCTCGCGTAGGGTTGCGTAGGCGCCCACCGTACGCGTCATTAGCTCGGCGCCTCCGCAGGCTTGCGCCGGCAAGGAGATGCCGCGTCCGGCCGCCAGGCAATCCATGAGCATGCGCCAACCCTTGCCCGCGTTCTTCTGGCCGCCGATGATGAATCCTATGGGCACGAAGACATCGTTGCCCTGGGTGGGTCCGTTGATGAAGGGCACATTCAGGGGGTTGTGGCGCTTGTCGGCGACGACGCCCTCGAGGTGGCTGGGAATCAGGGCGCAGGTGATACCCAAGTTGGCCACGCCGCCGAGGAGTTGGTCAGGGTCGGAGAGCTTGAAGGCCAAGCCGATGACCGTGGCCACCGAGCTGAGGGTGATGTAGCGCTTGTCCCAGTTGAGCCGCATCCCCAGGACTTCCTCGCCTTCGTACGAGCCGCGACAGACGACACCATTCGAGGTGATCGAACCGGCGTCGCTACCCGCTCCGGGCTCGGTCAAAGCAAAGCAGGGGATCTCCTTGCCGCGCGCGAGGAGCGGCAGGTAGTGCTGTTTTTGTTCCTCGGTCCCGTAGTGCAGGAGTAACTCCGCGGGGCCCAGGGAGTTGGGCACCATGACCGTGACGCCGGCGGTGACCGAGCGCGAGGAAACCTTGGCCACCACCGCGCTGTTGGCGCTGGCTGAGAGTCCCAAGCCGCCGTATTGCTCAGGAATGATCAAACCCAGGAAGCCCTCACTCTTCAGGAACTCCCAGACCTCGGCGGGCAGGTCGTCGCTGTTGAGGATCTCCCAGTCGTCGATCATGCGGCAGAGGTCTTCGCACGGACCGTCGAGGAAGGCCTGGGCCCTGGTTGAGAGCTCCTCGACCCTGAAGTCCAAGAGCTTGGACCAGGCCGGTCGACCGCCGAACAGATCGGCGTCCCACCAGACCGTGCCGGCTTCGAGGGCCTCCCGCTCTGTCTGGCTCATGACCGGGAAGATCGGCGCCAGCTTGGGCATCAGGACGCGGGTCAGGATCATACGCCTCAAGAGTGGCCAGCCGAGGGCTACGATGAGCACCAAGGAAAGGCTGCTCGCCACCCACCAGAGGGTGGTCGTGCCATCGCCGTGCAGGTACCAAGCCCCCAAGAGAAGCACCAGCGGCAGAGTCCAGGCCAGGAGGGCCCGGCCGATATAGAGGAGCCAGATGGCTAGGAAGAGAAGCAGGACGATGATGAGTATGGTCATCTGGGGGGCGGGGTGCGGAGGGTGAGATGCTGGGCTGGCGCGTGCGCGTAGCGGTTTGTGACATGCCGGTCATCCCCATTCAAGCTCCGATCCTGGCCTCCCGCGCTGTCCTACGCACAATTTGGTACCACGCCTCGGCAGAGGCTCCACTTCTCTTCTGGGCACTTGCTTTTGCCAATCCCTTTAGAACACAAGGAGGGAGGGGCGGCAGCTGTGACTAGCTACCGCCCCTCCCTGATCCATAAGGCTCCGAGAGAGCCCGCTTATTGGGCTACCATTGGACCGAGTAGCCGTTGGTGAGGTTGAAGAAGGCACCACAGGGGCTGGCTACCGGGCCGCGATACCAGAGTTGGTAGTGCTTCAGGGCACCGGCAATCACTCCACCCTGGACGGAGATCGCCACTGCGAAGCCCGCCGTCGAGGAGGTACCACCAGCGTCCGCGCCGGCCACGCCGAGGCGCTGCACACCGCCACCAGCGCAACGGATACCGTCACCGAAGACGATACCCAGGCCGCCGTTGACGGCGTTGTCGCCCTGGAAGTAGAGGCCGGGCTGACCCGGAGCAAGTCCGCTGGCGGACAGCACCAAGCTGTCAGCGCCGACCGTTGCCACGCCAGTAGCCGTCAAGTTACCACCGGCCGGGTTCGAACCGTTGGCGCACCCGTTGCCAGGCGCTCCTCCGTTCGCACAGGGCGCGTTTACCACCGTGCAGAAGCAGAAGGGCGTGCCCGGCTCGGCCGGACCGGCGATGGAGATGTCGAGACTTGCCAAGCCGCCCCCGGCTCCGGGGAAGTTGCCGACCTGAAGCATGTAGCTCGTACCGGAAACCACCGGGAAGAGGATGGTCGACTGCAGGCCGCACGTGTCGTCATTACACGCCAGCGAGGAGCCAATCGTCGGGCAGGCACCACCGGGATAGGCGGCAATTTTGGTGTCGAACAGGGCCGTGCAGGTCGAGATCGTCGCAGGTCCCGTTGCGTCGGGAGTCCACGAGAACCACATGTCGTTGGTGATCCCACTTGTTCCGAAGGCGTAGCAGCTGGCCTCGTTCTGACCTTCGGCACCCGTCGACGCGATCGAAGTGTCGTAGGGGAAGTTTCCCTGTCCCGCGATCACATCGGGCGTGTTGCAGTCGTCAGCGAGGAGGGGCGGAACGATGGAGATGTCCATCATGCCGGTTCCGCCAGCCGCGCCGGGGAAGGTGCCCACTTGCAGGGAGTAGACCGTTCCGTTCGTCACATTCGCGAGCACGGTGGTTTGGAGCCCGCAGGCGTCGTCGTTACAAGCGATGGCCGATCCAGCTAGCGGGCAGCCGGTGCCTGCATAGACGGCAATCTTGGTATCGACGATGGTGGAGCAGGTGCCAATCACGGCGGTTCCCGTCGCATCGGCGGTCCAGCTGTACCAGACATCGTTGTCGATTACTGACGATCCGATGTTGTAGCACAGGATCTCCGCCTGGCCCTCAGCGCCCGTCGAGGCGCCGATCTGGCTGAAGGGGAAGCTGCCTTGGCCGGCGATGGCCGAAGGCGTTGCGCAGCCGTCGTTCGGAGCCGGGGGGACGATAGAGATGTCCATCAGGCCGGTTCCGCCGGTGGCACCGGGAAAGGTGCCGACCTGCAGAGTGTAGACCGAGCCCAGGGTCGTGGCGAACTGAAGGCTGGTTTGGAGACCACAAGAGTCGTCGTTGCAAGCCAGGGCCGATGCCAACGCCGGGCAACCGGTGCCTGCATAGACAGCGATCTTGGTGTCGACAAGCGAGGTGCAGGTTCCAATAATCGCGATACCGGTGGCGTCAGCGGTCCAGCTGTACCAGACATCGTTGTCGATCACTGACGATCCGAAGGCGTAGCAGAGGATCTCCGCTTGGCCCTCGAGCCCCGTGGTGGCGCCGATCTGGCTGAACGGGAAGCTGCCCTGGCCCGCCAGGGCGCTGGCAGCTGTGCAGTCGTTGTTGGCGGCCGGGACCACGATCGTGATGTCCAGATTGCCAATGCCGCCGGCAGCGCCGGGGAAGGCGCCGACCTGCAGGGTATAAACCGTTCCGGTCGTCACGATCATCTGGAGGTTCGTCGAGAGGGCACAGTTATCGTCAGCACAGGCGATGGCGGTACCCGCCACCGGGCAGCCCGCGCCGGAGTAGGCGGCGATCTTGGTGTCAAGACCGCTGGCGCAGGTCTCGATGCTGGCCAGGCCATTGGCATCGGCGGTCCAGGTGAACCAGACATCGCGGTCGACCACCGTCGAGCCGATGAAGTAGCACAAGGCCTCGGTTTGTCCCTCAATGCCTGCGGAGGCGGCAGAAGTGTCGAAGCCGAAGCTGCCCTGCCCGAGTATAACCACAGGGTTAGTGCAATTGTCATTCGTCGCCGGCAAGGCGATGGAAATGTCGAGCAGGCCCGACCCGCCAGCCGCGCCGGGGAAGGTGCCCACTTGCAGGGTGTAGGCCGTGGCGTTGGTCACAGGGAAGCTGATCTGCGACTGGAGTGCGCAGGTGTCGTCGTTGCAAGCCAGGGACGAACCGACTGTCGGGCAGCCGCCTGCGGGATAGGCGGCAATCTTGGTGTCGAAGGCCACCGAGCAGGTGCTGACAATGGCTGTGCCGGTGGCATCCGCGGTCCAGGAGAACCAGACATCGTTGTCGATGGCGCTATTACCAAAGGCGAAGCAGTTTAATTCTGCTTGGCCTTCGAGGCCTGTTGTAGCGAGAGTCGAATCAAAGGCAAAGCTGCCTTGTCCGGCGAGGGCGTCGGGTGCGAGGCAGCTATCAGTGCCTGTTTGGGCACCAGCACCAGCAGCCATCAGAGAGCTCGCGCAGAGCGCGGCGAGGAGTCTTGTAGCGTTCATGAGATTGCAATTCTTCCGAAGGGATCCAAAGGGGAAAGGAAGTTGAGTCGGGCATGCGGGAATAATTAAACTGGCTTGGCGGGGGGGGGCTAGCCTGGGGTTTGCTGCCCCGTGGCATGTATCTCGGGAGACATACCGCAGGCCTCGGTGAGAGACACCTAGCCCTAATCTCTAATGTACTGGAATTGTTTGTTTGTCGCTGCCAGGTATGGTCTGTAAACGCTGAATTTTCTCGTCTTCAGGGTTCCGTCAATCTGCTTTTTTTGCAAATTGCCTGCCCCCCCGGTGCCAGCGTAGTTGCCACTCGGTACCCCAAATTGACAAGTGCCTGCGATGGGCGACCCACCGCAGGCACTTGATTCAAACCGAGGTCACTCAGACCTGCTTCCTACCATTGGATGGTGTATCCGTTGCTGAGGTTGAACAGCGCGCCGCAGGGGCTTCCCACGGGACTGCGATACCACAGCTGATAGTGCTTGAGATCGCCCAGGCTCACTCCGCCCTTGGCGGAGATGGTGCTGGCGAAGCCCGCGGTCGAGGAGCTGCCAGCGGGATCCGCGAAGGCCACTCCGAGGCGCCGGACATCGCCACCCGCACAGCGCAGGCCGTCACCGAAGACGATGCCAATGCCGCCGTTGACTGCGTTGATGCCCTGGAAGTAGAGGCCCGGTTGGCTCGGCGCGAGGCCGGTTGCCGAGAACACCAGGGTGTCCGCGCCGACATCCGCATTGCCCGTGGCCGTGAGGTTGGCTCCCGCTGGGTCGCTCCCGTTGCCGCAGCCATTGCCGGCAGTGCCGGGGTTGGTGCAGGGCGCGATGACCGCATCACAGAAGCAGAAGGGCGTACCCGGCTCGACCGGGCCTGTGATGAGGATGTCAAAGCTGGCGGCGCCTCCGGCGGTGCCGGGGAAGTTGCCCACTTGCAGCAAGTAGCTCGTACCCGTGACCACATTGAGCAGGACCTCTGATTGGAGACCGCAGCCATCGTCATTGCACGCGAGGGAAGAACCATCCAGCGGGCAGCCAACACCGGGGTAGACGGCCAGCTTCGTGTCGAGCGCTGCTCCGAGGCAGGTTGACACCGAGGCCTGGCCCGTGGCATCGGCAGTCCATGAGAACCAGACATCGTTATCGATGACGGCCGATCCGAAGAAGTAACAGCTCACCTCCGCTTGACCCTCAAGGCCCGTTGTGGCCATGGTGGAATTGTATGCAAAGGTGCCCTGACCGGCGATCACATCTGGTGTGGCGCAGTCATCGGCTTGGAGGGAACCCGTGATCGAGATGTCCAGGTTGCCGCTGCCCGCGGTGGCGCCGGGGAAGGTGCCTACCTGAATGCTGTAGACCGAACCTGCGACGACCGTGGCGAAGACTTGGCTTTGGAGCCCACAGCTGTCTTCATTGCAGCCAATCGCTGATCCGGCCACGGGGCAGCCGGCGCCAGGGTAGATTGCCAGCTTCGTATCCACGAAGGAGGTGCAGGTGTTGATCGCCACCGTGCCGCTCGCATCAGCGGTCCAGTCGTACCACACATCATTGTCGATCATGCTTCCGCCGAAGAAGTAACATGCGGTCTCCGCCTGGCCGTCGGCACCCGTCGTGGAGCCGGTCTGGTCGAAGGGGAAGACGCCTTGACCGGCGATGGCCGTGGCCAAGGCACAGCTGTCGTTCCCTGCCGGAGGGCTGACGGTGATTTCCATGTTGCCGGCACCGCCGCTGCTGCCGGGGAAGGTACCGATTTGCAGGGTGTAGGTCGAACCGGCGCTGACGGAGAACTGAACCTCGGACTGTAGCCCACAGCTATCGTCGTTGCAGGCAATGCTGGTGCCGGGCGTGGGGCAGCCACTGCCTGCGTGTGCGGCGATCTTGGTGTCGACGCTCGCGGTGCAGGTACTGATCACCGCCATTCCCGCGAGGGAAGGTGTCCATGCATACCAGATATCGTTGTCGATGCTGCTAAGGCCGAAGAAGAGGCACAACGCCTCATTCTGGCCCTCCAAGCCTCCAGAAGCTCCGAGCTGGCTGAAGGCGAAGGTCCCTTGACCGGCGATGGCCACAGCCCCGCCGCAGTCGTCATTTGTTGCCGAGGATGCGATCACGATGTCGATCGTCCCGGTTCCACCGACATTGCCGGGGAAGGAGCCTATCTGCAGGAGGTAAGCCGTGCCGGTCGTACAGGCGAAGTCGATAGCGGATTGCACACCGCAGGAGTCATCGTTGCAGGCGATGGCGGTACCCGCCACCACCGGGCAGCCGCCCGCAGGATAGCCCGCGATCTTGGTGTCGAGCAGCGATGCGCAGGTGCTGATAGATGCGATGCCCGTGGCATCGGCGGTCCAATTGAACCAGACATCGCTATCGACGGCGTTCGAGCCGAAGGCGAAGCACAATGGCTCGGATTGGCCCTCCGGGCCCGTCGTGGCCAGGGTGCTGTCGAAGGAGAAACTGCCTTGGCCAGCGATGGCATCGGGAGTGGTGCAGTTGTCGCTGCCATTCTGAGCGCCGGCAAGGGTTGTCAGGGTGGCTGCGCCAAGAGCTGCCAGGAGATAGGAGAGCTTCATAGCAATAAGTAAAGGTCGGGAGTTGGTGCTGCCAATACCGCGCATGCTGCAATGCGCTCGGTGATGGTATTGAGGAATAGATGTATTGAGGTGCTGCAGGGTGCCGGGCAGCCTTCTACCCACGCACTCCTGTTAAATCCTATCCCCACCTGGATTGATAAGAGAATGAAAAGGAGGCAATTCTCGAAATCAATCCCGCACCAGCTCTCCGGGCCCTTCGATCTCATTCACGGAGAGATGTTTAACCCATTTGCGGCCGATTCTTGCCCTGGGCTCTCACCACTGGATGGAATACCCGTTGCTGAGGTTGAAAAAAATTCCACACGGGCTGCTGGTGGAGTCGCGGTACCAGACCTGGTAGTGGCGCAGGTCACCGAGTTGCACCCCTCCTCTGACCGAGATGGGTTGCATGAGGGCCGATGTATCCGCCACGCCAGTCCCCCGAGCAAAGCTCACCCCCAAGCGTCTGATGTCGCCGCCGACGCAGCGCAGACCATCACCAAAGGTGTTCCCGGCTCCTCCATTGACGCGGTTCATGCCTTGAAAGAACAAGCAGGGCTCGCCGCTCGGCAGCCCCGAGGCCGACAAGACCACGGTATCGGTGCCCACCACGGGGTTTCCCGTGGCCGAGAGCACACTTCCGCCAGGGGCAGCGCTGTTGGCGCAGCCGTGCCCATCGAGGCCCGGGTTGGTGCAGGGCGAGGCAGCCAATGTGCAAGAGCAGAAAGGCGATCCTGGCCCGGTGGCGATACTCACATCAAAGCTGCCACTACCGCCGGCGGCTCCGGGAAAGTTGCCTAGCTGGAACAGATAGCTGGATCCGGCGAAGGCCGCGAACTTGACTGCCGCTTGCAGCCCGCCGCAAATGGCTGCGTCGTCGTTGCACTGGATCGCCGAGCCCGCAGCCGGACAGCCTCCAGCGGGGTACACAGCCAGTTTCGTGTCGAGCAGGATACCGCAGGTGGATACGCAGGCCTCGCCGGTCGCATCGGCGGTCCAATCGAACCAGACATCGCGGTCGATGCCGCTGGCGCCAAAACCCAGGCAAAGGGATTCGTTTTGGCCCTCGAGGCCGGTACTGGCCAAGAGGTTGTTGAAGGCAAAGCTGCCCTGGCCCGCGATGGCTACCGGAGTCGCGCAGTCGTCAGCAACCAGAGGCGGCTGAACATCAATTTGCAGGAGCCCCGTCCCTCCTGCAGCACCGGGAAAGGAGCCCACCTGTAGCATGTAGGCCGTGCCGCTGGTTGCCGGGAGGAGCAGGGTCGATTGCAGCCCGCAGCCATCATCATTGCATGTGATGGCCGCACCATCCTGCGGGCAGAGAACATTGGGGTAGGCGGCGAGCTTGGTGTCCACGCTTGAACCACAGGTTCGGATCACGGCGGTTCCCGTCACCGTTGCGATCCACCGGTACCACAGGTCGCGGTCGATGCTGGTGGAGCCGAAGGAAAGGCAGAGCGCTTCTGCTTGCCCCTGGGCGCCAGCTGTTGCGCCACTGTTGTTGAAGGCAAAACTGCCGCTCCCATTCAGGAGCATGGGTGAGTTGCAGTCGTCATGCACTGGTGTGGCCACGATGCTGATGTCCATCTGCGCCAGACCGCCGGGGGCGCCAGGGAAGCTGCCGACCTGCAAGGCGTAGACGGTGCCGCTGACGACGGAGAAGCTGATCGAGGATTGCAGCCCACAGGCGTCGTCATTGCACGCCAGGGCGTTGCCAGCTGCGGGGCAGCCCGCTCCTGGCCAGGCCGCTATCTTGGTGTCCAGGACGCTCCCACAGGTGCTCACGGTAGCCACGCCATCCAAGCTGGCCGTCCAGTCGAACCACACATCATTCTCCACGGTCGTCGAGCCGAACCACAGGCAACCTGGGTCCAACTGTCCCTCGCTGCCCGTTGTAGCCGCAGAGGAATCCACGGCAAAGCTCCCCTCTCCGGCGATGGTGTCGGGGGTCGTACATCCATCGGTTCCCGCTTGGGCTTGGAGCAGATGGGGGCAGGCGAGCAGCAAGGCGACTGCCAGGGAGGATTCGTGCAGCATGGCTATCGTTCAGCCTACACCGAATTCGAGGGCTTGGGTGGGCCGGAGGTGAATAGGGACCTTGACCCCATTCGCGCCCAGGTTCAAGAGGCGCGGGCAGATGAAGATCGTGGAAATACGCAGCAGGGCGGCGCCGCACGCAGCGACACCGCCCTGATTTTATTCGCAGTAGGTTAGTTAGCTCAAGAGGCCCGCTCGGGGGCCTCTCCAGCGACTACCACTGGATCGAGTAACCGTTGGTAAGGTTGAACGACGCTCCACACGGCGAAGTACCCGGCGAGCGGTACCACAGTTGGTAGTGCCTCAGGTCGCCCACCAGGACGCCACCAATGGCCGAGATGGGCACGGTGAGTCCAGCGGTTGAAGAGGTGCCCGTAGCGCTCGCTCCGACCACTCCGAGGCGCACGATGCCGCCGCCCGCGCAGCGGATGCCGTCACCGAAGACGATGCCCAGACCGCCGTTGACCGCGTTGAGGCCCTGGAAGTAGAGGCCCGGCTGGTTCGGCGCGAGGCCCGAGCTTTCGAGCACCAAGGTGTCAGCGCCCACGGTGGGCACGCCTGAGGCGGTCAAGTTCGCGCCGCCGATGCTGGCGCCGTTGTCACAGCCGTTGCCGGCCGCGCCACCATTGGCGCAGGGAGCGTTGAGCGCGGTGCAGAAGCAGAAGGCCGTGCCGGGCTCGCTCGGGCCCGCGATGAACACATCGAAGGTCCCCAGGCCACCTACGGTGCCGGGGAAGTTGCCCACCTGCAAGAGGTAGGTCGTGGCCGCCACGGCGGGGAACTGGATCTCGGACTGGAGGCCGCAGGTATCATCGTTACAAGCGATACTGGAGCCCGCCACCGGGCAGCCGCCCGAGGGGTAGACGGCCAGGCGTGTGTCGAAGGCCACGCTGCAGGTCGAGACGGTGGCCAGGCCGGTGGCGTCCGCGGTCCAGTTGAACCAGACATCGTTGTTGATGGCGCTTGTGCCGAAGGAGTAGCAAGCCAGTTCAGTTTGGCCTTCGACGCCGGTGGTGGCCGTTCCGTTGTTGAAGGGGAACGATCCTTGGCCCGCGACAGCGGTGGGTGCCCCACAATCGTCGTTGGCGAGGGGTGCTGAAATCAAGATATCCATGGACGCCACGCCCCCGGCCGTGCCGGGGAAGGTGCCGATTTGCAGGCCGTAAACCGTGGCGTTGGTCACAGGGAAGCTGATCTGCGACTGAAGTCCGCAGGTGTCGTCGTTGCACGCCAGGGAAGACCCGGCAGCGGGGCAGCCGCCCGCGGGGTAGCTAGCGATCTTCGTGTCAAAAATTGCCGAGCAGGTAGAGATGGTGGCCTGGCCCGTGGCGTCGGCGGTCCAGTCGAACCAGATATCGTTGTCCACTGCACTCGTGCCGAAGGAGGAGCAACTGACTTCCGTTTGACCTTCGAGGCCGGTGGTGGCGCCGGTGCTGTCGTAGGGGAAGTTGCCCTGACCGGCGATGGCCACGGCAGTAGTGCAGCTGTCGTTGGCAAGGGGACCGCCGCCGCCGATGAGGATGTCGAGGGTGCCGGGGCCGCCACCGGCTCCGGGGAAGGAACCGATTTGCAGGGTGTACACCGTTGCCGCGGTAACGGGCAGAGTCATGACGGACTGTAGCCCGCAGGAGTCATCATTGCACGCCATGGAAGAACCGGCAGCGGGGCAACCGCCGGCCGGGTAGGCCGCGATCTTGGTGTCGTGGGCTGTCAGGCAGGTGCTGATGGTCGCTGTGCCCGTGGCGTCAGCGGTCCAGTCGAACCAGACATCGTTGTCAATGGCGCTCGAGCCGAAGAAAAGGCACAGGCCCTCAAGCTGTCCCTCGAGGCCCGTGGTGGCGAGGGAGGAGTCGAATGGGAAGCTGCCCTGGCCCGCGATGGCGCCGGGGGTGGTGCAACCGTCGGCACCCGTTTGTGCAGAGGCGACTGTGAGCAGGGTACTGGCCACGATCGCTGTGAATGTTTGGAGAAGTCTCATGAGCTAAAAATGGGGCAGGCTTCTGGGCCTGACATGGATGAAAGCAGTTCTCGGGATGTAGATAGATTTTCGTTCCCGACCCCCGGAAAAAGGGTTGGGAGACCCCTCTATGAGGCGTAGTTGCAGCAAGCCTGGGGCCTGCTACCTCGGGACCACCCCCAATTCTAGAGCAATTTCACCTTGCTGGCTAAGATTGTGAAAGTTTTTGCGGCCATCGCCTCCTCGGAATGGGCCTGTGGAGGGGAGGCCGGGACTGCCCCAACACCTTGAATGCAGCGCTCAGGGCTCTTTCCGCAACTCATTCAGGGCTCTCCAGCAACTCATTCAGGGCTCTTTCCGCAACTCATTCAGGGCTCTCCAGCAACCCATTCAGGGCTCTCCAGCAACCCAGTCAGGGCTCCACCACACAATAAGCCGCGCCACCCCAGGGGCGACGCGGCTCGCGTGACTCGTCCCGTGGGATCCGCAAGGGATCCCACGGAGTTCTGTCAGTTTATCTACCTACCACTGGATTTCGTATCCGTTGGTGGTGTTGAAGCGAGCGGCACAGGCCGAAGCTCCATCACGGTAGTAGGCCTGGTAGCGCTTCAGGTCGCCGGCGGTGACGCCGCCCTTGACCGAAACCACGACGCCCATGCTGGCGGTGTCTGCGCTGGTGGTTGCAGAAACCGAGATACCCAGACGCACCAGGAAGCCCCCGGCGCACTGGATGCCATCGCCGAACGGCATGGCCACGGCGGTATCCCCCTGGAAGATCAGCACAGGCTGATTGGGGGGGATATCCGAGGCGGTCAGGACCACGGTGTCGGCGCCGACGGTGGCGTTGCCCACGGCGTCGAGGTGGGCACCGGCCGCAGTCATGGAGTTGCCACAGCCGTTGCCAGCAGCGCCCAGGTTGCCACAAACCGGCACCACGCCACCTCCATCACAGAAGCAGTAGGGCGTTCCGGTCGTCAGCGGGCTGATCGAGATGTTCAGCGCACCGGCTCCCCCGGCCGAGCCGGGGAAGGAACCGATTTGGAGCAGGTAGGTCGTACCGTTGGTGACGGCGACACCCCCCATGGAGGACTGCAGGCCACAGGAATCATCGTTACAAGCAAGGCTCGTACCCGCAACCGGGCAACCGCCCGAGGGGTAGGCCGCGATTTTGGTGTCGTGGGCCGTGCCGCAGGTAGCGATGGTGGCGTCCCCGTCAGCATCGGCGGTCCATTCTATCCAGATGTCATTGGCGATGGCGCTTGAGCCGAAGAACGAGCAGATGGCCTCGGCTTGTCCTTCTACGCCGGTGGTGGCGAGCGAGGAGTCAAACGGGAACGCGCCCTGGCCGACGATAGCATCGGGCGTGACGCAGTCATCGCCAGCTGTGGCGATGGTCATGGTGGATGTGGCTGCGAGGGCCACGAAGAGAGTGGTCAGTTTCATGGAAATTTGGTCTCGTCTGGAGAGTCGGGGTGGAATTCAGAAAGGGGTAAAATCTGGGATCGTGCCTTCCTTGAACCTTGCGCGGAGCTCTGTTGTGGCCTGGTCCCTCTGAGCTGCGCTCATGGGGGCTCTGGTCACCTCAGGGCCTCGGGGTGCGCTGGGGCAGAAGACATAATAGCGTGAGCGCGCCAGGGAGCACTCTCACCCGGGCGGCAGCTGCCGCCCGGTGTGTTGTGGGGGAAAAAGCCATCCGCTCAGACGCAGATGGTGTTCGGGGTTCTGGAAAGGTCTGATTTAAGCGTAGGTCAATTCCAAAAAATGGGTCGGTTATTTGTAGGAATCCAGGGCCGATTTTCCCTTGCTGCGAGCTTCTTCCTGCCGTCCGACGCCCCCCCCCCGCTTGCAGTCCCCTGCACGGCACCCACAGCACCCCCAGAGGCCCGCCAAGGGCCCCCCTCACCACTGCACCCGGTAGCCGCCGGTCAGGTTGAATCGGGTGCCGCAGGGGCTCGTGAAGGGGTCCCGGAACCAGAACTGGTAGTGGCGCAGGTCTCCGGCGACGAGGCCGCCCGCAGCAGCTAGGCCAAGGGTTGTCGCGGTCTGGCCGGTGGCATCAATTTGCCGCACCTCGAGACGCACGAGGCTGCCGCCGGCGCATCGCAGGCCATCGCCAAAGGCCACACCCGCTCCGCCGCCGAGTTCGTTCGTGCCCTGGAAGAAGAGCCCCGGCTGCAACGGCACGAGACCGCTGGCGTGGAGTACCAGAGTGTCGGCCAGGACATCGGCCGTACCCACGCTGGTGAGCAAAGCGCCTTGAGCATGCGCACCGTTGGCGCAGCCGCGGCCCGGGCCGCCCGGATTGGAGCAAGGCGCCTGGGCGCCGTCGCAAGAGCAGAAACCGACTCCGGCTTCGCTGACGAGCGGCGTGCCTTGGGCGCGCAGGAGCCAGTGACCCGGGAACTGGATCGACTCGAGGGTCTGGGGCGGCAGGTTGTTGGCCGCCAAGTTCACGAGGTCCAGGCCCAAGCCCCCCGCGGCCGTGGCCCCCGCGATCCAGTTGCGTCCCCAATGCGAAGCCGATTGGTCCAGGGCCAACGGCCACTCGCTCGGGTTGTGTGCCACCGCGACACCCACGAAGCTACCCGAAAAAAGCGCCAAGGGTGAACCCAGTTGCGCCAGGATGTCATAGCTCGTGAAGGCGTCCAAATCGGGATTAACGACGCCCTGGGGAACCTGGAAGGTATGCAAGAGCTGGGCATCGGTGGGATCGGCGTCGTTCGTAGGGTCGTCCCAGACAGCCACCTGCACCGGGCTGCCCAGGGAGATGCCGCCGGGGCTGGCGGGACTGCCGAAGGCCACTTCGACGGCGTCCAGGCTTTCGAGGCAGTCGATGTAGACAAGGGCCAGGATCTCTCCGCCGAAGGTCAATCCCAGGGATGTCTCACTGTCCCCGTCGTCGGCGGCGCCGCACGGAAAGCCCGCGGGCTCGCCCACGAAGAACTCGCCGGTGCCGCCCGTGGCTCCCGCGAAGGTGCCTACCTGCAACAGGTAGGTCGTACCCAAGCTGGCGTCGAAGACCAGGCTCGACTGCAAGGCGCAGGCGTCGTCGTTGCAAGCGAGCAAGGTGCCCGGTCCTGGACAACTGGCTGCGGCGTAGACCGCCAATTTGGTGTCCACCAGAGTCGAGCTGCAGGTAGCGAAGGTCACCGCGCCGGTGGAGTTCGCGGTCCAGGCAAACCAGACATCGTTTTCCACAGCCAGGCTCGAAGCCCAATCGCAGAGGGGCTCAGCCTGGCCCGCCGTGCTCGTAGTCGCGGCTGAGTTGTCGAAGGCAAAAAAACCCGCGCCCGCGATGGGCTGGGCGGTGGCGCAATCGTCGCTACCGCCCGCGGCCAGGGGGGCCAGGGGCGGCGAGGCTGCGTACTGCGGAGGGGAGCTCTGGAGCACGAAAAGAGACAAGCAGAGGGCGCTGAGCACGGTGGGCGGTGTGGCGGTGTGGCGTTGCGAGACGGCCAGCCAGCTTAGCATTCGTACGGAATTGCAATGGACTATTCCGCTTCTCTAGAGGCCGAAGGTCCGGTGCACCCAGCGCGGTCTGCTGTAGTCCCAGTTGGATTCCGCCATGGCCGCCACGAAGATGGGGAAGCAACCCTCCAGGGCGCGGCAGTAGCCCTCATCCAGGCCCAGGGCTGCGGCGTAGCCTTGGAGCTTTTCCTTTTCGGTGGGGCGCAGGGGTCCTTTTTCGACCAACGAGCGCCAAGCTACCGGCATGGCGAGATCGCGCGACTGCTTGTACTCGTGGATCAGGAACAACAAGAGGTCGGTGTAGGGCAAGCTCGCATCCAGGGACGATCCCCAGTCGAGGTAGCCCAGGACGCGGCCTCGCCCGTCGACCTGGATGTGCTTGCTGCGCAAGTCGGCGTGAAACAGGACCAGGGGCACCTCGAGGCCCAGGACCTGCTCGCGAGTCTGGTCCCGCAGCCGCAGAATCGCCCGCGCCGTGCTCGCGTGGCCACAGTGCCGCCGCACCAAATCGAAGCGCTCGTCGAAGTGCTTGGCGAAGCCCGCCTCGTCGAGGACTTCCGTCGCGCCCACGGCGAGTCCGGCGAAGTGCCCGGCGATGTCATCGAGGGTGCGGTCGAGACAGGCCTTGTCGCCGCTCAATTCCGGCGCGCCAAATCCAGCCAAGCGTCGTTCGCACGAGAGCGAGAGCCCCGCAAGCACGCCGTGAAAGAGTGGTTCGGGCACGGGCAGTTCGGCCTGCGGTGACCAGAGCCGTTCGATGACTTCGTGGTGCCGCGAGATCTGGCGTTCCTGTTGCGGACTGAGGGGAATGTGCAGGGTCCAACGGCCCTCGGGCTCTTCCGGGTTTGCTCCTGGAACGGCGGTCTGCACCAGAGCAGTGTTGCCGCGGGTGGCGACGCACTCGTCAGCCACCGGTAGGGGCTCGTCCAACTGTTCGGAGAGCTCGCGCAGGATGCGTTCGATGCGCAGGGGCACTCTTGCGAGGCCGGGTTCGGTCTTGATGATGGCGAAGGAAGGCGTCAGGACCGGAAAGAGCCCCGTCGCCTGCCCGACGAGCTTGAGCTTGTTGCGCCGTTCCATGGGGCCGATGTGCAACTTGGGCCCGATGCCGTCGAGGCCCACGATGTGGCTGAAATCGAGGGAGTGCGGATACAGCGCAAAGGCCCGCGGAGAGGCGCTATCCGCTCCTTGCAGCGCTTTCTTGTAACCCCATAGAGTGTGCTCGCCGCGTACGCCGCCGAGGACGTTCAGGCAGAAGCGCAGGGGCGAGGGCACGCCGTACTTGCCCCGAGCACCCAGGGAGTGCTTGTAGCCCAGACGATTGTCGGCCACCACGAGAAGCTCGCCCCCGCAGACCCGCACGAGTTCCGCCAAGGTTGCGTCCCAATCAGTACGCCAGCCGTGGGGGACGCCTTCAAAGACGACCAATTCAAAATGATTCGTCTCGAAGGGCAACTGGACTGTGCCCTGGCATTCAACGATATCGAGTTTGACGCCGGTCAAGGCCAGACAGCGCGCCGCTTCGAACTCCATGCGCTCGGGGGACGGATCGCAGAGGGTGGGTCGAAAGCCTGCACCCGCGAGCACATGGGCCGTGGCTGAAAAAGCATTGCCAAGAACCAGGGCGTGGCCGCCCGAGGAGCGCAAGAAGGGTAGCCATGCGCCGCGGCCTTCACGCAGGAGCAGCATCAAGTGTTCGGCGAGGGCGGGATCGAGTCCCAGGAGCAATTCCTCCAGAGTCGTTTTGAAATCAGCTCCGGCGCGCAGGCTCGCGAGGCATTCGTCGAGGGCGCCAACGGAAAGGGGCCAGGGGGCTGGCTGAGCGCCGCGTTTCGCGGCGCTCATGGCCAGACCTCGAGGGACCAGAGCCAGAGGGCCAGAGCTACAAGGCCAAACAAACCCAAGAGGCGCGCCCGGCGGTCGGCCATGGTGCGCCAAACCATGAGTCCCGATACGCTCCAGAGGGCGCTCACGACGACCGTCGCCGCCTGGCTCCAGCCAGCCCAAAGGGCACCCACGAGGGCCAGAAACACCCCACCGTGAAAGATTCCCAAGGCCACGGGCCGCCCGTGCCGGGGCCGCAAGCCTCCTGGCAGGCTCACCAGTCGAAGAACCAAGAGCAAGACCCAAAACCACCCCGGCGGCACCAGCTGGAGCCCCAAACCGCCCAGGAGCCAACTGGCCGTGAGGGTCGCGCCCAGCTCCAGCCTGTCGGCGTAGCCCGGCCACCCCGGCGGCAGCCAGGCGAGCAGGAGCCGCCCCACGGCGAACTGGATCAGAGAATCGACGAACACGCCCGGCAGGATAGCTATCCTCGGCTGTGATGCGCGCCGCCGTCTTTCAGTTCGATGTTCTGCCCGATTCCGCCCACAACCTGGAGCGCGTCCTGGAGGGGCTTTCCCAGGCCGCAGCCCAGGGCGTGGATCTCGTGGTCCTGCCGGAGATGTGGCCCACCTCGTTTCCCTCCGGCGCAGCGAGCGAGGCCGATCTTCTCGCCACCGAGGAGGCCTGGCTGCGGGTGGGGGAGTTCACAGCCGGCCAGCCCCTCTGCGTCATGGGCAGCGGACTCGGCCGCACCGGGGGACTGCCCGCCAACCGTATGCGTGTTTTCGAGGCTGGCGCGGAGCTACTCGCCTACGACAAGCTGCACCTCTTCTCGCCCACCGCAGAGAACATGAGTTTCTCCGCCGGAAAAGAGCCGCCGCCCGCTCTCGACACCCGCGCCGTGCGCCTTGGCGTGGCGGTCTGCTACGACCTGCGCTTCGCTGGCTGCTTTGACCGCGCCTGGCGCGCGGGCGTCGACCTGTGGGCGCTTAGCGCCCAGTGGCCCCTGCCGCGCATAGGCCACTGGCGCGCCCTGGTCATGGCCCGCGCCATCGAACGCCAGTGTTTCTTCGTCGCCTGCAATCGCACCGGCTGCGCCGAAATCGGTCGCCGCCGTCTGCCCCTGGAGTTCCCCGGCGCCTCGCTCATCGTCTCGCCCTTGGGCGAGGTCCTGGTGGAAGCGGACGGGCGCGAAGGTCTCTTCACGGCGGACCTCGACCTCTCCGAAGCGCGCCGCTACCGCACCCGTATTCCGCTCCTCAAGGACGAACGGCCCCAGTTCTACGGCTCCTCGACGAGGAACTCGTCAAATAGACCGTGAGGGCGCCCGAGTGTTTCACTCTGGCACCCTCACGAGTCTCTCTTTGGCTGTCCCTGCGGTGCATAATCGCCGGGAGCAGTGCTCCTTGTTGAACCTGAGTCCGATCTAGACCGGCGGCAGGGGTTTCTTGCGCAGGCGCGGCGGGTGGTCGCCCTTGGGCTTGTTGGTGGGGGTCAGGGCCGGTACATGGAAGGCCGGTTCGGCGTGACCGCCACCGCTTGTGGCGTGAGCTTCGTCGGGGCCGAGGACGCCCAGCTCGGCCGGCAAGTGGCTCTGGCCAGGAGCGAGGCCGAAGGCTGGGCCGCCGCTACCGCTCTGCATCACGCTGTGGCCGCAGGGCTGAACCCAGAGGCTGTCGGTGACTCCAAAGGACTTGGGATCGAAGGCGATGGCGCCGCTGGTTATCCAACCTAGCTGTGAATCCTGAACCACTTCGAGGTCGAGGCCGAAGAGCGTTCCGCGGGGAAACTCCTCGTCGTACTGGCCGCCAGGGCTCAACCAGAAGACAGTCTCGAGACCGCTGCTGGCGCTGGAGAAGATGACGAGCAGGGGCTCGCCCGTCAGGCTGCGCAACTGGAGGTGCGTGTTGCTGTAGTGCACCTCGAGCACTGCCGGGACCGGCGCCAGAGGTGCTGCGGCGGGGGCGGGACTGGCCAGGCTGAGGCTGGCGAGAATGGCTGCTGTGATCATGGGGGTCTCCTGACTCGTTCCGGCCGCGGAAGAGCGACCTGTGGCAGGAACAGCTATCGGAAGGCCACCCCAGTGGCTTGAGGTTCGGGCTTCCAGGCCGGGGGCGGGTTCTTGCCAACTGAGGGGTCAGAAGAGGTTCTTGCCCCCATTCAAGGCCCCAGACAGCCCTTTTTGCCCCTGTCCCAATCTCGGGCAGGGGAACCGAGTCCGCCGGTTCAGTCGCGGCCAGCCAGGCGGAAGGCCGCCCAGTCCGCGCTCGACGCGCCAGCTTCGCGCAACTCGACCCGCGCTCGACGGGCGGCTTGGGAGGGCTCGAGTCCCTCGCCCAGGGCTCCGTGGAAGCGCCTCGTGAACTCGGCGGCCGCCTGGTCCGCCACGGGCCAGAGGGTCACGGCCAGGTTGCGCGCGCCGCCCTCGAAGAGGGCCCGCGCCAAACCCTGGCGGCCGCGGGCATCGATGGCCCGCCCGCCCGCTGTGTCGCAGGCCGAGAGCACCACCAGCGGACTGGTCACACGCACCCGGGCCAGTTCCGCGGCGCAGATCACCTGGCCCCGGTCGAGTTCGAGGCCCAACGCAGAAAAGCGCCCCTCGTCGCACGCAGCAGCTGCGCGCAGGTGCGTCGCGATGTGCACCGGCTGCTCGCTCTCCAGGGCGGTCACCAGGGCGGCGCGGGTGAAGTCGCGGCCCGAGTATCGGCTGGCCGCGGGCCAGATCTTGCCGATGCCTTCGAGTTCCGGGCCCGCCGCTGGCAGGCGCAGGTCGCCGCTGTTCGTCATGGGATCGCCCACCAGAACCCAGGCGGCTGCCAGGCCGGGTGCAGAACCGGGGGTGCGACTCGGCAGCTCTGGAAGCACCAGGCAGGTCGCCCGTTCATCCAGACTGCGGCCGCCCCAGGTGACCGCTTCGAGGGGCAAGAGTTCCAGGGGGCCGTGGGCGATGCAGAGCAGCCGCTCACGGGTCGCGCTGCCCTCAAGTCGTTCGAGGAGCCCCGGCGGAAAGAGCAGCTCGACCAATTCCCCGGAGAGGCGCCCGGCCAGGACTTCGTCGCCCGCGAGCAGCGCCTCGCGCATGCGCCGCACCGCCTCCAGGACCTGCTTGCGCGAGCGGTCGATTCGGAGGGTTGCTGCCGCGCCGTTCTGGTCCACGGAGACCGCCAGGCTGGAGTCCGCGCCGAAGATCCAGGTCACGAGTCCAAGTTCGAAATGCGCCGCCCAGTTCTCGATCTCCGCCCGCGTTGTGGGGTCAGGGCGAGCGCCGCGCCAGGCGTGCGATTGAGCGCTCTCGATGGCCAGGGCGGCATCGGTGCCCCGACCGAGGGCGCCCAGGGCGCGGGCTTCGAGGGCCTGGGTGTGTAGCCCTGACCACTCGCCGAAGATTGTGGCCGAGGTGTCCTCGAGGGCCCGCTGGCGTTCGAGGCGGCGCTCCCAGGTGCGCGCGATGTCGCCCGCCGCAGTCAGTTCCGCGAGGGCCAGGGCGGGCTCATCCAGAGCCAGCCAAGCTTCGCCACGCAGCGCCAAAGCGGCTTGCTGGGTGCGCAAGGAGAAACCTGCCAGACTCTCCTTGGTGAGGATTCTTCGGACCTCCCGCAGCTCGTTGCGCTTGAGCGCTACCCGCGCGCGCAGGACCATCAATTCTTCGTCCATCGGTCCTTGCTGTAAAGCATCCAGCAATCCCAAAGCTCCCTCGGGATCTCCCTGGCGCAGGCGCACCAAGGCCATCAATTGCCGCCATTGATCGAGTTGCTCGCGGTCATCCTCGCCCAGGGGACGGTTGCGCAGCAAGAACTCCGCGGCCTTGCGGGGAGAGTCGGCATGCAGGAGTTGGTTCGCGTGACCCCGGGCCAGGGGCCAGCACTTCGACGGTTGGCGAAAACTGGCCAACTCGGCCAGCAGGCGCTCCACTTCGGGCAGATCGCCGCGGCCCAGCGCCACGCTTTCCAGCCCCAAGAGGGCGCGCTCGCGGTAGTCGTCCACGCGGCAGGCCTCAGCGACTTCGAGAACTTCGGCGTAGAGATCCTCGGCGCTTTCTTCGGCCTCCGCCAGGAGGGCCAGCTTGGCCTTCAGCCAGAGAGGTTCGAGGCGCGGCGTCTCAAGGCCCGAGCGTTTGAAGATAGCCAGAGCTTCGCGGATATCTTGGGCCGCGCGTTGAGTCTTGTCTTCTTGCTCTGCGTCGGAGAGATTCGCCTCCAGGGCGCGCACTTCGATGCGTGCAGCGAGGGCCAGGGCATGGCCGGCAGGCACGAAGTCAGCCCGGGCTGTGGTCCTTGCGATGAAGCCGCGCAACTCCTTCAGCAGGCTTTCGCGCTCGACTGACCAGCCCTCATTCGGAGCCGACTCCACCTCTTGCCAAAGTTCGCCGAAGCGCCGACTGTCGGCCAGGCCGGCTTCGCGCTCGGCTGGGTTGAGCCGCTCATAGTACGCAGAGGCTCGCAAGGCGTCGGGGCGGTTGTGCTCCTCGGCCAGGCGACGAGCCGCAGCTCGCAAGTCGCCAAGGGCCTCGTCCTCGCCGCCGCGCCAGGCCCCGAGCGCTTCACAGAAAGCTCCGTAGTCCCGCTCGTAGCCAGTTTTTTGTTCGTGCTCCGGCGCCGCAGCCAGGACGGTCTGGCTCGAACTTTCCAGGGCTCTATAGCCCCAGAGGAACACCCCGGCGAAGAGCCCCAGGGTCACCAGTCGCGGAGCGGGAGCGCGCACGGTGTCTATCGGCAGCGTCCGCTAGCGTCCCGGCGGATGCAGATAGGCCTCGCGCTCGGCGCTGGGGGGCAAGCCGCGAGCCAAGGCTCGGGCGTCAGTCAGGTAACCTGCGCCGTGCAACTCCTTGATGCGCGCCGCGGTGGCCGCGATGCCCCTTGGGGCTTTCCCGGCGAGGGGCGCTAGATCGGCCTTGACCTCAAAGTCGAGGGCGCCCAGATCGCGCTCGAGTCCATCCACCGTGGCCCATCCGTGCCAGGTGTAGTGGCCCGCTGCCAGGGGGGCGGCGGTCACAGAGGGCGCGGCGGAGTTCAGGCTTTGCACTCGCTGGCCGGCATCGAAGGCCGTGCCATCACGCTTGTAGATCTCGATCGAGTAGGCGCTGGCACCTGCGACCGGTGCCAGCTCGAAGAGCGGGGTATTCAGGCCTTCCGTGTTCGCCAGTAGCGGACCGCGGGGGAAGTAGAGGGCCTGGCTCTCGGCGCCCCGCAGAACAGTGGCCACGGGCAGGCCCAGGGCGGACGGGTTCAGGGCCCTCGGGCCACCGAAGAAGCGCGGCGCGATGAAGGCTCCCAACAAGAGCGCCGCGGCCGCCGCCAGAGGCAGCCAGGTGCTGAAGCGCGCGGGCTCTGCCGCGGGCGCGGCTTGCTGGATGGGCAGGCGTGTGGGCTTCTCGTCCGGCAGGCGCGTCCATTCCAGGGGCAGGGGCGGCCCGCTTTCCAGGCTGGCCACCAGGGCCGCGCAGGCGATGCAGTGTTCAAGGTGCTGGACCAGGACCGGATCGGGGCTGGGCAGGCGGGTCAGGGGGGCTCCGGTGACTCCCGGGCCTTGGCCATATTCGTAGAGCACCTCGGCCTCGGGGCAGGGACCGATATCGCCCCCGGTGGGGGCCGATCCGGTGAGCCAATCCTCGCTGGCACGCAGGATGCGCAGCCGCAGCCCATGTTCGGGGTGGGCGTCGAGGCGCGCCAGGGAGGCCGAGTCGAGCTCATCCCAGTAGCTGAGGGCGTCTTCGATCTCGGCGGGAGAGGCCAGGGCGGGGTCCCGGAGGGTCCTGGTTTGTCGGGTGTCCATTCTTTGGGGCGGGGGCGTGTGTGTCGCTATAGGCCGAGAGGTTCTCTATACATGGAAGATGTAGTTTGTCCGAGGCGAGAGCGGGCAGGGGGTCACAGAACCACCCTATTTTCGGCGAGTTCTTCACAGGCCAGTCCCAGACTCGTCCCGAGATAGCCCTCCGCCTGGGCCAGGCCCTCGAGGGAGAGGTCGTTCAGGATGACGCGCCGCAGAGCCGTCGAGGCCTTTTTGAGCCGATATTTGCACTTTTCGTGCGAAATATGGAGTGTTTTGGCGATTTCGTGCAAAGTTTGGCCTTGGACAAAACGCAAGTCGAGCAGGCTGCGTTCCTGCTCATTGAGGCTCACCAGGGCTCGGCGCACCAGGCTGGCCACTTCGGATTCGCCGGCGATCTGGCCGGGACCGGGGCCGGGATCGGGTCTTTCGGGGACTCCTTCGGCGCCGCTGGCGACCTGGGCCTGGCGGCGGCCCTGGTTCTTGCGCAAGAGGTCCACGCAGCGGCACCAGGCCACACGGTACAGCCAGGTGCCCAGGGAGCCCTTCTGGGGGTCGAAGCGACCGGCGTCCAGGCGCTCGATGATGCACTTCACGATCTCCTGGTGGAGGTCGTCGCGGGCTGATGCCTCCTGCTCGAACTGGCCGATGCAATGGAAGATCAGGGACCGATAGCGTTCCAGGAAGATCCCCGTCAGGTTCTCATCGCGGGTTTGGAGACCCCGTACCAGGCTGGCTTCGTCCATGCAGGCAGTCATTGGAGGCATTTTCTGCGTTTCGAGGTGCGAGGGCCCTCGCAGAGAATCTCCGAAATACGCCTTTGTGAGGCGAGTTGCAACCCTGGGCAAGCGGCACCTCCCCTGGGTTCCGCGTCGGCGGCCGGATTCGGTCCAAAGGTGCCTCCTACACCCCTCCGAGGGCTACCGGAGGGCCATTCGGCCCTAGGATGCCCTTTTTGGGACCCAGGTGCCATTGACCCAGGAAGGGGCAAGAAGCCCCCCCCCAGGGATTTCAAAAAAATGGCCTTGCCGCACCTCTCCGTCCGCTCTCCATCCCTTCTTCCCCTCCAAATTTGGTTGGTTGTCCCCTGTGTTGCCCTGGCGAGCCCCTCGACGGCGGCTCTGGATTGGCCCACTTGCCCCTTGGCCGCGGCCTTTTTCTCGGATCCGGGCGTAACATGGAGTCGGGGGCCGCGCCTACTGGAGGCAACACCCATCCACGGTGAAGGCTCCTTACCACAGAGCCCTCTCACCAGGGCAAGGAGCCCTCCTCGCCGGAGGACCCTGCCGCCGACCACGACCTGCCAGCTCCATGAACTCAGTCCGACTCACCTGCCTGCTCACAGTTCTCGCGGTGCTCAACCCCTCCGGGCCAGCCCAGGCCATGCAGGCCGCGCCCCTGGTGCTGGAGTGGAAGGGCTTTGCCAGCCAGACCAGCTGGACCAGCGGCTCGGGCCCTTCCGAGAACTTCTTGCACCTGCGTATCCGCGGCAATGCCAGCGTCTACGCTGGAACCTGGGTCGAGCTCACGGGTCGTGTCTGGTTCCACGATGCCTTCTTTGTGGACCCCTCTCCGCCGACTTCGCCCTCGGGTATCCGTGGACTGCACAACTGGCGTTTCATGATGTTCAAGGGGGCCCCCCAGCCCTGGGATGTGGCCGCCGCTGGCTACACCGTCCCCCAGGGTGTCAGCGTTCCTCTGTGCGTCCTTGAGCCCAGGAAGTACGCGGACATGTTGGCCAAGAACGAAGCGGATACGCCCAACAGCCAGATCGTGCTGCAACACAGCGAGCCCATGTTGGCTGTCCCCCGAGGCCAGACGGAGACGATCCGAAACTGGACCATGCCGTACATGCACTGGGGTTCCCAGGCGAGCGACTATTGGGCCGAGATCAGCGCCCAAGCCAGTGTCGCTGTGATCTCTCGAGATGCTCTCATCAAGCGCTTGATCCTGGACAAGGCGCCACATCTCACCACGGCGTTTTTCACCGGCGATGAATGGGACCAGCTTCTGCAAAGGCCATCGGGCGATGGTGTCAAGTTCCAATTGCAGGGCGTCACCATGGTCGGGGGCGGCAACGACCCCGCCACCTACGCACAGACCGACAACAATCCCGCGGGCTTTATCGGAGGCTGGACCGCCAAGGCCACCACCACCGACCTGCCTTTCGTCTTCTTCAGCTACACCGGCCAGAGCCTGCCCTTCGATGCCGGCACTCCCTCGAATTACGGGAACATCCCGGCAGTCGCAGGAGAACTCGTCGTGATGCAGATGAGCGGCTTGCGAAAGAACACCTTTGCCCTTTTTCGCATCAACGGCGACAACAATCACATTGAGCGTGTGCAGCTCGCAGCAGGCGCCACGGTGCAGGATGCTGTATTCAGGATGCCTCCCCACCTGGTCCCCGGCGACCTGGTTGAACTCAGGGGCTTCGAAAGCCCCGGTGGCACCAGTGCCCTGCCAGGCCTGCATTCCTTGACCTACACCATCATCCCGTAGCGCCGCGCCGTCCGCGGGACTTACTGGTCCGAATGGGATTCGTCCGCAGCTTGGGTTCCGGGGAGTTCGCCCTCCTCGACCACTCCGTAGAGGGCTTCGAAGGTCTCACTGGCGCGCTCGACGATTTCCAGGTACTCGGCGCTGGCCGGGACGCTTGCGAAAAGATCGCGCGCTTCGATCAAGAGCGACCAGTCGGAGGTGGCTGCGATCAGTCGAGTCGTGTGGCGAGCGAGGATGGCGCGCTCCTCGTCGCGACCATGGGTGTCGCCCCGTTGCAGGGCTCCCAACAAGTGGCCCAACACGGTGCGTGCGCGGGACAGAAGGTAACGGTCGGTGCCCTCGTCTAGATCTCCGCTGGCGATCAAATCCGGCGCCGCGCCAGCCAGGCCCAGGCAGTGTTCGATGTAATCAGCGCGCAGCAGCACTTCACCGGGCAAGAGTGCCAGGGCGAGTTCGAGGGAGTCAAAACCTTGGCCGGCGGGGCCCACGAAGATGAGCACGAGGCCCAGTTTCCAGGCCAGCATGCCCCTGGCGCGGGGCAGTTCGAGGGATTCTCGGAGGGCGTAGCCAGCCTCGCGCAGGGCAACTAGATCTTCACCGTTCGACTCTCCCAGGGCCGCGATGGAAATAGCGCTGTCCACCTGCATGCGGTATCGAAGCGCCGCCGCGAGGTCGCGTATGGCGGGGTCGGGCGACTCGTCTATCAGTCTCTGGTAGACCTCGCCAGCTGCTTGGATATCGGTCAAGGCCAGGAACTGAGCCTCTGCCAGACCGATCAGGTTGGTTCCGGGGTGTCGTGCGTGGTGGAGAGCCAGGCGCTCTTCGAAGAGCCCCCATTGTTCGGTGGCGAGGAGTAGTTCGAGATCGCCAAAGGCATCCGCCACGCCCCACTGGTTGATCTCGATGGAGCTGAGGACTTCTCGCGCGGCTTCGAACTCACCGGTCTGCGTGCGCACACGCACCAGGAGGCGCCGGGCTTCAACGGCGTCAAGGAGCGGATCGACGAGAGCCTCCACGATCTCTCGCGCTCGCCCGAAACGGCCAGATGCGGCCAGCACCACGCCCTGGGCGTAGAGGGCCCGGGGATTGCCGGGATTGCGTGCCAGGGCGAGGGCTGACTGTTGTTCCTGTTCGGCGTAGGGGCGCCTCTGGAGCAGCAGCACCAGACTGCGCAGGATTTCTTCGGTCGGCTCTATGGCCGCGGGCAGCGCTTGTGGCTCTGCCCCCAAGAGTTCCGCCAAGGACGCCGCGGCGAGAGGAGCTCTGCCGCCCTCGAGCAGTGCGTGCAAACTCTTCCCGGCGCGCTCCTCGCGTCCCAAACACCAATCGGCCACGGCGAACAGAGGCCCGGCCCGGTCTGGAATGTGCGTCAGGGCCTGGGCACGCTTGGCTTCCTCCAGGGCGCGGTTCAAACCCTGCCAATCGAGAAGCAGGGGCCGTTGGAAGAGGGCTGCGAAGAGACGATCCGCGGCGACTTCGGCGGCCACGCGCTTGGCCAGGCCAGAGACCTCGGCGGAATCCTTGTGGCGCTCCACAAGGCTCACCAGGGTCAAGCCGGCGCGTTCGACTCGACCTTCGTCGAGGTCAGCCTGCACCAGGTGCACGCCCGAACGCAGGGCGCGTTGTTCGCCCCGGCGTGCCAGAGCGGTAGAAATCGTCAGTGCGACCACCACCACAAAACTGAACAGGGCGAAGATCGCCACCCGCGGATAACGGCGCATTCGGCGCGCAAGGCGGTACAGGTGACTCGTGGGTTGCGAAGCGACAGGCTCGTCGTTGAGGAAGCGCTGCAGGTCGTCGGCGAAGGCGCGGGCGCTCGGGATGCGTCGACGGGGCGATTTTTCCAGAGCCCGTAACACGATCGTCTCCAGGTCGCGGTGACGCCGCGCGAGGCCCAAGGCTGGCGCGTCCTGGAGCAGGATCTTGCGCACCGTGGCCACGGTCTGCGAGCCCAGGAAAGGTGGGCGGCCCACCAGAAACTCGTACAGCGTCACACCCAGGGCGTAGACATCAGTGCGCGGATCGAGCACCGGCGCTTCGCGCGAGAGCAGTTCGGGTGCCATGTAGGGTAGGGTGCCCGGCACTGAGCCCTGACTTGTCAAGGTCGGATCCACACTAGAGCGCGCCAGCCCGAAGTCCACGAGGAAGGGCGTCTCGTCGTCGAGCAGGATATTGGCCGGCTTTACATCGCGGTGTACGACACCGGCCGAGTGCGCCGCGTCGAGGGCTTCGGCCAGAGCCAGGCAGATGCGCGCCGCCCGTTGTGGATCGATGGGCAGATCGATTTCGCTGAGCGGCGGTCCCGTGAGGTGCCGCATGGCGATGAAGCACTTGTCGCCCTCTTCGCCCACGGCGTAGACCGGGACGATGTTGGGGTGGTTGAGGCTGGCGGCGATGGCCGCTTCGCGGCGCAGACGCTGGTAGGCCTGGGGCGTGGCTACCCAACTCTTGTCGACTACCTTGAGCGCGACCTTGCGGCCCAAGCGTTCCTGTTCGGCAAGGAAAACCGTGCCCATGCCGCCGCTGGCAATACGGCGCACGATGCGAAAGTCATCGAGCCGCATGCCCGACCACTCATCATCGTGGTCGGGCTCTCCGACACCCGCGCTCTCTCCCCGCTGGCGCAAGAACTCGGGCTCGCCACCGAGCAGTTTCTGGGCCTTTTGGGCCAGTTCCAAATCGCCACCGCAGAGTTCCTGGAGGTTTGGCTCCTGGCCTTCTTCGCTCAAGAGAAACCACTCGCAAAGCACGCGTTCGACGGCGCTGGGGTGCTCGGCTTCGCGGCTCATTAGCCTTGCTCTTCCAGCTTGGCGAGCAGCGCGGCTCGTGCTCGAGCGAGCAGGACTCGTGAAGCGCCCAGGGAGCGTCCGAGGGTGCGCGCCGCGAGTTCGTGGCTGAAATCGGGGCGCATGAAGAGTTGCAGGATGCGCTGGTAGTCCTTGGTGAGTTCCGCCATGGCCAGGGCCAGGCGGGTCACATCTTCGGTCTGGATCAGCTCCGTGGCGGGGGAGGGCCGCCGCGCCGGCACGCGGCTCGCTGCCTCCGCATCGAGGCCTTGCTCCTTGGAGCGGTCGCGGCGCTCGGCGGTGAAGTAACGCGCCAGGTCGCGTATGTTATTGTCGAGTACGCGCAGGCTCCAGCGTTCGAGGTTCTCGCTCGACTCCTGAGGCAAGCTCTCCGCGCCGCGCACGATGTCGATGAAGGTCGACTGCAGGACATCGGAGACGCTGACTTTTTCGTGCAGGTGCCCGAGTCGCTTTTGCGCCGCCCGCCGCAGGCGCGGTTCGATGTGATTGCAGAGCACCTGCAAGGCCTCCTTGTCGCCGCTGCGCGCCCGCGCCAGCAACTCAACATCCAGGCCGGGTTCGGAGCCGGGGTTGGGATCGTTGGGCGTGATGGCGTTGCTGGTCGGGTTCTCGAAGGCGTCGCTTCTTGGGAGCCCTATTCTAACGCTCTCTCGCGTCTCGCAAGCGGGCCGCAAAGGCAGCCGGAGCGACAAAGTTTGGAATGCGTGCCAGAATCCGGCCCTCGGCATTCACCAGGAGCGCCATGGGCACCGCCTTGATTTCAAAAAGCTCGGCCACTGCGGTGACGAGCGTCACATCGAGTTGCTGCTCGATCCAGTGCTCGAGTTCGGCTCGCACCAGGGGGTCTGGATAGGTCACGCTATCCATCTCTTGGCAGGCGCCTCAGCCGGGGGCGACGAAATCGAGCAGAAGGCCGCAGCCGCGCTCCTTGGCCCGAGCGAAGAGGGTGCGCAAGTCCGCTGGCAGCAGGGCGGGGTCGATGCCCTCGAGGACGGCCCGAACGGGGGTGGGATCGGTCAGCTCGTTGGGCTCATAGCCCAACCTGCGCACGATGGCGAGGACCCCAGCGGTGGAGATGCGGCGAGGGTCGTGGCGGATGTGAAAACGCTCGGCGGAGATGTCGAACTCCACCGAGAGGATGCCTGGCGACCCTTCCAGGGCCTCCTGAACCCGATTGGGTCAGCCCAGTCAGGTGATGCCCGCGGCCTCGACGAAGCCTGCCACCCGCAGCGTGACCGCGGCCGCATCGGATGCAGGGCCGGCTCCGGGCCCGGCGCATGCGCAGGCGAGGAAAAAGGCGATCAGGAGGGTCTTGGAGGGCATGGGGGTGGGGCTTGAAGAAGCGGGCCAGGGCATGCAAGCGGCTACAGAATAGCACCCGCTCCGACAGGGGCCAGAGGGAAGACCTACCCAAGCTCTCAGGCGGTAGACCCCCCGTTGGCCACCCTGAGAGGCAGGCTCGCCGGGTCGGGGCTCGACCGAGGCCGGTACCGTTCTTATAGTAGTCGCCCCTGAACTGCCCGCCGAGCCCCAGCCGTCGAGCCCCTCAGGTTCCCTTTCCACTCCCCCCTCAGCCCGGCCCGCGAGGTCCGGAGGTCAGCCCGTGAGAGATGTCGTCATCGTCAGCGCTTGCCGCACTCCCGTCGCCAAGTTCCAGGGTTCTCTGGCCGGTTTTCGCGCGCCGGAGCTTGGCGGGCTGGCCGTCAAGGAAGCCCTGCGCCGCGCCGGAGTCGAGGCAGAGTCGGTCGACGAGGTGATCCTGGGCAATGTACTCAGCGCCGGCCTCGGTCAGAACCCAGCCCGCCAGGCCGCCCGCGCCGCCGGCGTGCCCGACAGCGTGGGCAGCCTGACCATCAACAAGGTCTGCGGCTCGGGACTCAAGGCGGTCATGCTCGCCGCTCAGGCGATCAAGGCCGGCGACGCCGAGATCATTGTCGCCGGCGGCATGGAGAACATGACCCGCGCTCCCTATTTGATGCCCCAAGCTCGCGATGGTGTGCGCCTCGGCCATGGTGAGCTGATCGATTCCATGGTGGGCGATGGCTTGTGGGACATCTACAACGACTTCCACATGGGCCTGACGGCGGAGAAGGTGGCCGAGGAGTTTGATATCACCCGCGCCGCTCAAGACGAGTATGCCGCGAGCAGCCACCAAAAAGCGGAGGCCGCCAATATCGCCGGCCGCTTTGACGACGAGCGCTTCTCAGTCATGGTGCCGCGCCGCAAGCAAGAGGCGTTGGCCTTCGAGTGCGACGAGAATGTGCGCAGTGGCATGACTGCGAAGAGTATTTCCGGTATGCGACCGGCCTTCAAACCTGACGGCAGCGTGACCGCCGCCAACGCTTCCTCAATCAACGACGGCGCCGCGGCTTTGGTGGTCATGAGCGCCGAGCGTGCCTCCGCCCTGGGCCTCACGCCCATGGCCCGCATCACAGCCTACGCCACCGGGGGCTGTGCCCCCGAGTGGGTCATGATGGCGCCCGAGAAGTCCATGCCCGCTTGCGCCAAGAAGGCCGGCATGTCCCTCGGCGACTTTGACTTGCACGAAGTCAACGAGGCCTTCAGCGCGGCGGCTATCGCGCTCACCCGCAAGCTCGACCTCGACCCAGAGAAGGTCAATGTCAACGGCGGTTCGGTGGCCATCGGCCACCCCATCGGAGCTTCTGGCGCGCGCATCCTGACCACCTTGCTGTACGCCATGCAACACCGCGACGCCAAGACCGGCATGGCTTCGCTTTGCCTGGGTGGCGGCAACGCAGTTTCCCTGTCAGTCGAGCGTTAATTCCATGAGCGAACTCATCCAACAGGTCGCCGTGGTCGGCGCGGGCACCATGGGCAACGGCATCGTGCAGACCTTCGCCGCGAGCGGCAGCAGTGTGCTCATGATCGACACGGCACCCGCAGCCCTCAAGCGCGGACTCGCTGCCATCGACAAGAGCCTCGGCCGCATGGTCAACAAGGAACGCATCAGCGCCGATGACGCCAGCGCGATTCGCGGGCGTATCCAGTCCGCCACGGATATGAGCGCAATCGGCAGCGAGGAGTTGGTGGTGGAGGCGGTGGTGGAGCGCAGCGATGTCAAGGCTGAGATCTTTGCTGCCCTCGACGAAATGTGCGTCCCAGCCGCGATCCTGGCGACCAACACCTCATCGATCTCGATCACATCCATCGCCTCCCACACGGCCCGCCCCGAACAGGTCATCGGCATGCACTTCATGAATCCGGTGCCGATCATGAAACTGGTCGAAGTGATCCGCGGCCATCAGACATCGGACCAGACCACTGCCCGCATCATGGCTTGCAGCGAAGCTATCGGCAAGGTGCCGGTGGAGGCAAACGATTACCCGGGCTTCGTCTCCAACCGCGTGTTGATGCCCATGATCAACGAGGCGATCTTCTGCTTGATGGAAGGCGTCGCCACCCGCGAAGGCATCGACACGGTGATGAAGCTCGGCATGGCGCACCCCATGGGCCCTCTGGCCCTGGCGGATCTGATAGGCCTCGATGTCTGCCTCGACATATGTGAGGTCTTGCACAAGGGCCTCGGCGACAGCAAGTACCGTCCCTGCCCCCTCTTGCGGCGCATGGTTGCCGCCGGACAACTCGGTCGCAAGAGCGGCCAGGGCTTCTACGAATACTCGTGAGCCCAAGGGTCCTCTCCACAAGCCAACAAATCGCCAGACAGCCTGCCAGGAACGATTGATGGATTTCTCACTGACTGAAGAACAGCAGATGGTGCGCGACATGGCTCGCGACTTCTCCCGCGAACAGCTCCTGCCGCGAGCGCGCAAGCACGACGAGCAGGGTTGCATCGACCCCGAGGTTTTCGTCGGGCTGGCTGAGCTCGGCTTGTGGGGGCTGACGATTCCCGAGGAGCATGGCGGCGCCGGCATGGGCAACTTCGAGTTGGCGCTGGTGCTCGAGGAGCTCAACGCGGGCTGCGCTTCCACGGGCGTCACGGTCTCGGTGCACAACAGCCTACTCGGCAGCCCTATCCGGCGCTTCGGCACCGTCGAGCAGCAGAACGATTGGCTGCCGCAACTCGCCAGCGGCGAACGCATCGGCGCCTACTGCTTGACCGAACCCAACGCGGGCTCGGACGCCGGCGCCGTCAAGACCAGCGCGCGCCGCGATGGCGACGACTGGATTCTTGACGGCACCAAGATCTTCGTGACCAACGGCGCCTTCGCTGGGCTCTTCATCGTCTACGCCCGCACCAACCCCCTCGAGCCCGGCGCCAAGGGCATGTCGGCCTTCCTGGTGCCTTGCGAAGCCGAGGGCTTGACCGTCGGCAAGGCCGAGAAGAAAACCGGTATCCGCGGTTCGTCCACCACAGAAATCCTGTTCGAGAATTTACGCCTACCCAAGGAAGCGCTGCTCGGCGAGGAAAACAAGGGCTTTACCGTGGCCATGGATACCCTCGACGGCGGCCGTATCGGCATCGCCTCCCAAGGGCTTGGCATCGGGCGCGCCTGCCTTGAGGCCTCGATCCGGTACGCCAAGGATCGCGAGCAGTTTGGCCGACCCATCGGACGCTTCCAGGCCATCCAATGGAAGCTGGCCGACATGTCCACCCAGCTGGATGCGTCGCGCATGTTGGTGCACCGCGCGGCGCTCAAGCGCGACGCAGGCGAGCGCTGTTCCCTCGAAGCCGCCCAGTCCAAGTTGATGGCCTCGAAGACCGCCAACTTCTGCGCCGACGAATGTCTGCAAATCCACGGCGGTGCGGGTTATACCGATGACTTCGAGGTCGAGCGCCTATTCCGCGATGCGCGCATCACCGAGATCTACGAAGGCGCCACCGACATTCAACGCATCGTGATCGCCCGCTCGCTACTCGCGTGACCCGGACTCCATGACCGTGGCAACCCTGAAGACTACGCCTGAGCGCCTGTTAGCCCGTGATCGCCGCGCCCTTGCGCGCTTGATCACTTGGGCGGAAAACGCACACCCGCGTTTCCCCGGCGCCTTGCGCGAAATCTATGGTCATGTCGGTCGGGCGCGCCGCCTGGGTGTCACCGGCCCTCCCGGAGTGGGCAAGAGCACCCTCTGCAATGGCCTCGTGAGTTGCTTGCGCGAACGTGGTTCCGAGGTCGGCGTCCTGGCCGTGGACCCCTCCAGCCCCTTCACCGGCGGCGCCTTGCTCGGCGACCGCATCCGCATGGAGTCCCACACCAAGGACCCGGGCGTGTTCGTGCGCTCCATGGCCAGTCGCGACAGCCATGGCGGCCTGGCGCGTGCAGCGGTGGACGCTTGCGATGTGATGGATGCCTTTGGATTCGATGAACTGATTCTCGAGACGGTGGGCGTGGGCCAGGCCGAGTACGACATCGTTTCCGCTGCCGACACGGTGATTGTTGTGCTATGCCCCGGCGCTGGCGACAGCGTCCAGGCAATGAAAGCTGGGCTCTTGGAAGTGGCCGATGTGCTCGTGGTCAACAAGAACGATGCCCCTGGCGCCGACCGCCTGGTATCGGACCTCGAGGACGCCGTCGCCCTACGCCGCGAGAGCCGCGATGGTTGGACCACGCCTGTGGTACGGTCCAGCGCGGGCCGAGGCCTGGGCCTGGAAGATGTTCTGGCAGCCGTGGAGCAGCAGCGCACCTTTCTGGGTAGCGCGGGGCTCGCAGCGCGCCGTCGCAAGATGCGCGTGGCCCAGGTGCAGCGCACGGTGGGCGAGTTGCTCGTGCAGGCGCTTTGGAGCGACGGGTGCCGGGTCGAGTTCATCAAGACCGCCCTCGCAAGCGGTCGCCCCCCCTACGATGTGGCCGACGAGATGAGGGACCAAATTCTATGACTAGAAGAAGCCAACAGGTGACCAAAGCCGATCCCCAGAAGATCTGGAACGAAGCCATGGCCGACTCGCGCTTGCGCGAGTCGCAGTTCACTTCGCTCTCGAGTGCCGAAGTGCAACCGCTCTACGGACCAGAGGACGCCCCTGGCGACTACGACGAAAAACTTGGCTATCCCGGCCAGTACCCCTTCACCCGCGGTGTGCATCCTTCCATGTACCGCGGTCGCTTGTGGACCATGCGCCAGTTCGCCGGCTTTGGCAGCGCCGCCCAGACCAACGAACGCTTCAAGTTCCTGCTCGAGCACGGTCAAACCGGTCTCTCTACGGCCTTCGACTTCCCGACGCTCATGGGCTACGACTCGGACGACGAGATCAGCCTGGGAGAAGTCGGTCAAGTCGGTGTGGCCATCTCGAGCCTGCGCGACATGCAGGCCCTCTTCGATGGCATTCCCATGGGGGAGGTGTCCACCTCCATGACCATCAACGGTCCGGCGCCGATCATGCTGGCCTTCTATATCGCTGCTGCCGAGCGCCAGGGCGTGGACCCCAAAATCCTGCGCGGCACGATTCAGAACGACATCCTCAAGGAGTACCAGGCCCAGCACGCCTGGCTCGTGGCGCCCGAACCGGCGCTGCGCATGATCTCGGACATGATTGCCTATTGCGTCAAGCATGTGCCGCGCTGGAACACGATCTCGATCAGCGGCTACCACATCCGAGAGGCTGGCTCGACCGCAGGCCAGGAACTGGCCTTCACCCTGGCCAACGGCATGGAATACATCCGTCGCGGTGTGGCCGCAGGTTTGGATGTGGACGAGTTCGCGCCGCGCCTGTCGTTCTTCTTTGACAGCCACCTCGATTTCTTTGAGGAGATCGCCAAGTTCCGCGCAGCCCGTCGCATTTGGGCCAAGAAGCTCCGCTGTGAATTTGGCGCCAAGGACCCGAGGTCCTGGATGGTGCGTTTCCACACCCAGACTGCCGGCGTCTCGCTGACTGCCCAACAGCCCGAGAACAACATCGTGCGCACGGCTTTCGAGGCCCTGGCCGCGGTCCTCGGCGGCACTCAGTCGCTACACACGAACTCCATGGACGAAACCCTCTCGCTGCCCACCGAGAAGGCTGTCAAGATCGCCCTGCGCACCCAGCAGATCATCGCCGAAGAGACCGAGGTCTGCCATGTGGCCGATCCCCTCGGCGGTTCGTACTACATCGAGTCCCTGACCGATCGCCTCGAAGCCGAGGCCGAAGAATACTTCAAGGAGATCGAGGAGCGCGGTGGCGTCGTGGCTTCGATCGAATCGGGATTTTTTCAGAGCGAGATCCACCGGTCGGCCCTGCGCTACCAACGCCAGCTCGAGCGCGGCGAGAAAAAAGTAGTTGGCATCAACTGCTACCGCGAAGATGAAGCCGGACCGACGATCGACTTGCACCGCATCGATGCCAAGGTCGAGTCAGAGCAGTGCCAGCGCCTGATCGACCTGCGCGCCGAGCGCGACCCCAAGGCTGCCAGCGATGCCCTCGATGCCATTCGCACTGCCGCCCAGGATGGCAGCAACCTCATCGAACGATTTGTGACCGCCGCCCACGCCGAATGCACTCTGGGCGAAATCGCCAGGGTCTTGCGCGCTGAGTTCGGCAAGTTCCAGGAGCCCAAGATCCTCTAAATTGTCCTATTCCATGACCCATGCAGATGACTGAACGAAAGATTCGCGTACTGATCGGCAAGCCCGGTCTCGATGGGCATGATCGCGGTGCCAAGACCGTGGCCAGCGTTCTTCGCGACCACGGCATGGAGGTGATCTACACCGGGCTGCACCAGACTCCGGCGGAAATTGCCGAGGCCGCGGCCCAGGAGGATGTCGATGTTGTCGGCCTCTCGATCCTTTCCGGAGCCCACATGACCCTTTTCCCCAGGGTGCGCGAAGAACTCGTCAGCCGCGGCATGGGTGAAATTCTAATGGTCGGCGGGGGCATCATCCCCGCCGAGGACGCCGAGACCCTCAGAAACGATGGCTTCGCGCGGCTTTTCGGGCCGGGCACCAACACCGATGAGATCGCGGAGTGGATTGCAACAGAGATGAAACAGCGCTTCGAAGAGGAAGGAGATGACCAATGAGTGGTGGCAACGACCGTGACATCCTGAACATCGAAGAGGCAGCCGCGCTGCTCGGTGTCAGCGTCAAGACTTTCAACAAGGTGCTGCATTCCGAGGACATGCCCGCACGCAAGATCGGCCGCGAGTGGAAATTCTCACGACTGGCCCTGATCCAGTGGGTCGGTGGTGGCAGCAGCCGGGACTTCTACCATGAAGTCGGCAGTGCCCTCCGTGACACCTCGCGCACGCGTCGGACCGCCGGCTGGAAAATCGAAACTGACTGAGCCCCTGCGCCCTCTTCCTAACCACCCAACAAGCCCTCCCTAGAAGTACGCATGTACGAGCTTCCCGACATCAAGGACTCCTTTGACCTGTCCGAGGACCAGCGCATGATTCGCGACATGGTGCGCGAGTTTGCCGAAAACGAGGTCGCCCCCCTGGCGCAAGAGATCGACGAGAACCACCGCTTTGCCACCGAGACCTGGGACAAGATCGTGGAACTTGGCCTGCCCGGAATCCCCTTCTCCGAAGAGGTGGGCGGATCCGATGGCGGCACCCTGGCTTACATCATCGCGGTTGAGGAACTCAGCCGAGTGTGCGGCTCGACGGGCATCACCCTGGCCGCGCATGTCAGCTTGGGGACCTACCCGATCTACAAGTGGGGCTGCGAGAAGCTGCGCGGCGAGTATGTGCCCAAGCTGATCGCCGGCGAATACATGGGCGCCTACGGCCTGACCGAACCCAATGCCGGTTCCGATTCAGGCGGCACCCAGACCAGCGCCGTGCGCGATGGGGACCACTACATCCTCAATGGCCGCAAGTGCTTCATCACCAACGCCAACTACGCCGGAGTGTTCATCGTCACGGCCACCATCGACAAATCCCTGGGTTCCAAAGGCATCTGCGCCTTCGCCGTGCCCCGCGATGCCGAGGGCTTTAGCCTCGAAAAGGGTGAAAAGAAACTTGGCATGCGCGGTTCGGACTGGGCCAGCCTGGTTTTCGAGGACACGCGCATTCCCTTCGATCACATGCTGGGTCCCGAAGGCGAAGGCTTCAGGACTTTCATGCAGACCCTTGAGGGTGGACGCATTTCCATCGCCGCCTTGGCTCTTGGTATCGCCCAGGGCGCATACGAATGCGCCGCAAAATACGCCAACGAGCGCGAAGCCTTCGGCAAGCCTCTCTCCGGCCAGCAAGCCGTGGCCTTCAAGCTCGCCGACATGGCCACCGAGATCGCGGCTGCCCGGCACCTCGTCTACCACGCAGCGCGCCTCAAGGACGCGGGCCAGAACTACGGCACCGCCGCCGCCATGGCCAAGCTCCATGCCTCCGAGGTCTCCATGCGCGTGACCTATGACGCGATTCAGATCTACGGCGGCTATGGCTACAGTCGTGAGTACCCTGTCGAGCGCATGTGGCGCGACGCCAAGTTGTGCGTCATCGGCGAGGGCACTTCCGAAATCCAGCGCATCATCATCTCACGCGATGTGATCAAGAGCGGCCCGCGATGACCGCGGCCACGACCCGACCGGCCAGCCTCGATCCGCCGACTTGGGAGCGCCGCTCGGTGCAGGCCGGCGAGTGGAAGATTACAGCCCTCTGCGATGGGTTTCTTCGCCTCGACGGCGGTGCCATGTGGGGAGTCGTGCCCCAAAACATCTGGCGCCAACTGACTCCGCCGCTGGAAGACAACACGATCCTCCTGGCCATGCGACCTTTCCTCGTGGAGCGCGGCGACTTGAAGTTGGTGATCGAGTTGGGTGCCGGGGACCGCTGGAGCGATAAGCTGCGCCAGATCTACCATCTCATCCCCACGACGAACCTGGACGAGACCTTGCGCGCCTGCGCTGTCAGCCCGGAAGAAGTCACCCATGTCATCGCATCTCATTGCCACTGGGATCATATCGGCGCCCAGGTCATCGAGCGCGCTGGCGAGCTCGTGCCGCGCTTTGCAAACGCCCAGCACTTTGCGCCTGCCGTGGAAGTGCTCATGGCCAAGGAACCCGGTCACGCGCGCCGAGGCTCGTACCGCGCCGAGGATGTGACGCCCATCGAGGAGGCCGGACTACAACAAACCTGGACGGGATCCAGGGAGATCGTGAGCGGTGTGCGCGTGCACGAACTCGGCGGCCACTCTGACGGCGTCAGCGTCATCACCATCAACGAGGATGGCCCAGGGGAGACCGCCATCTTTTGGGCCGATGTAGTGCCGACAACCCACCACATTCAGCCAGCCTACATCATGGCCTACGACATCGATGTGGTGCGTTCCTTCGAGGTGCGTTCAGAGTGGATGCAGCGTGCCGCCGACGAGGGCTGGATCGGGCTCTTCTACCACGATGTCGACCATGCCTTCGGTCGCCTTTCCAAACCTGGGCGACGCTTTGAATTGCAGCCCATCGACGGCGCCGCTTGGTGATGCGCCTCGTTTCGCTCTGCCCGAGCCTGACCGAGCTCGTTTTTAGTCTAGGAAGCGGCGAGGAACTCGTTGGCTGCACGCGCTACTGCGTGCATCCTGTAGACGCGCTAAAAACAACCGAGGATGTGGGTGGCACCAAGGATCCAGATCTGGAGCGCATCATCGAGCTGGCACCAGATTTGGTGCTCTTCAACGAGGAGGAGAATCGTCGCGAGGACCACCAGGCCCTGGTCGAAGCCGGGCTGGCTTGCTATGGGACCTTCCCAAAGAATGCCCTTGAGACCGCCGCGATGGTGCGCGGCATCGGCGCTGCCATCGAGCGCCAGGCCTGCGCAGACCAGATCGCTGGCGACATCGAAGCGCGGGTCGCCAAGGTCCGCGAGGCAGCCCGTGCTGCGAGCGCGGTGCGGTTTGCCTACCTCATTTGGCGGGGGCCTTGGATGAGCGTCAACGCCGACACCTTCGCCAGCGCCCTGCTCTGCGACGCCGGGGGCGTCAATGTCTTCTCTGGCGAGCCCCAGCGCTACCCTGTGATCGAACTCTCCGCACTGGCAGCAGCCAGGCCCGACACTGTCCTGCTCTCTACCGAGCCCTTCCTCTTCAACGCCACCCATGTCGTCGAAGTGGCCGCGGCCCTGGGTCTCGATGCCAGGCGGGTGGCCGTGGTCGACGGCGAATACCTTTCCTGGCACGGCTCGCGTACGCCCGACGGTGTGGACTACGCCGCAGGGCTTGTACGCGCCGCCCGCGACCTCGGCCCACGGAAGTAGAACTCGCCGCGCGCGCTCAACGCACGCCGAAGATGTGCTCCATCATCAGTTGGTCGAGGCGTTCGTAGCGCAACCCGATGCGCGCCACCTCATCCGGCTTGAGATCGATCTGGCGCAGGCTTTGGGCGCGCTTTGAGTCGTAGCCTGCTTGCCAGAGGGCTTCGAGTTCAGGGTCCTCGTGGCACCTGAGGAGTTCGCACACTTCGGGATCGCTATCGAAGGCCCGGGCCTTAGCTTTTAGGATTTTGTAAGTGCGCATGTTGCCCCGAGCAAATTCCCAGACTCCTTGTTCGTCTTCGGAGCGGTAGGCGTGGGCATCGAAGTGCAAGGGACCCCGGTAGGGCTCGCCACCGCCGGTGCCTTCGAGTAGGCGCACCAAGAGAAAAGCCTGGCGCGGATCCTCGGAACCAAAGCGCAGGTCCTGGTCGTAGCGGCCAATTTTCTGCGAATTGAGGTCGATGTGAAACAGCTTGCCCGCTTCCATGGCCTGGCCAACGGCGTGTGGGAACGACAGGCCGCTCATGACCTCGTGGGCGACTTCGGGATTAACGCCAACCATCTCTTCATCCGCCAGAGTGCTGATGAAGTGCAACATGTGGCCGGTGGTGGGGAAGTAGTTCTCGCTGCGCGGCTCATTGGGTTTGGCTTCGAGGGCGAAGCGCAGGTCGTAGCCGTTGGCTTTGACATATCCAGTTAGGAAATTCATGGCCTCGCGCATGCGCTCGATGGCCGTGCGCACATCCCGGCAAGCATCGGCCTCGGTGCCCTCGCGGCCACCCCAGAAGACATACAGCTTGGCGCCCAACTCGACGCCGAGGTCGATGCCGTCCATGGTTTTTTGCAGGGCAAAGGCTCGCACCCGCGGATCGTTGGAGGTGAAGGCGCCGTCCTTGAAGACCGGATGGCTAAAGAGGTTGGTGGTGGCCATGGGGACCACCATGTCGTTCTCGCTGAGGGCGCGTTTGAAGTTGGAGACGATGGTGTCGCGCTCTTTTTGGCTCTTGCCCAGGGGCACGAGGTCATTGTCATGCAGATTCACTCCAAAGGCGCCGCACTCAGCCAAGTTGCGCACGATCTCACAGGGGTCGATGTGGTCGCGCACGGGCCCGCCGAAGGGGTCGCTGCCTCGATTTCCCACGGTCCAGAGGCCAAAGGTGAAGCGATCGCCGCGGGTGGGGGTGTAGGCATCCATGGCGCCATGATAGCACCGCGGCAGCCGTTGATTGGTGCAGGCTCCTCGGGCGGGTAGGCTGGCGGCCATGAGAGTCCTCTTCGTTCTCTTGTTGGCCTTTGCCGCGAGCTGTCAAAGCTCTGGGCTAGCACCAGCGACGGGACCCTTCGTGCTCGTTCTGGGCACCGCTCAGGACGGCGGCCTGCCGCAGATCGCTTGTGATTGCAGCCATTGTCGTGCGGCTCGCAGCGACTCGTCACGGGCCCGTTTCGTGACCTCGATCCTGCTGGTGGACCCGCGCACGAACTCGTGCTGGCTGTTCGACGCCACGCCCGACTTACCTCGGCAGATTCAACTCGCCCGGAACTTGGGAGTTTCGAGGGCGGCCAGCCCTGGCCGGCCGGCGCTCTTCGAGGGCATATTCCTGACCCACGCCCACATGGGTCACTACACAGGGCTCTTGCACCTCGGTCGCGAAGCCTATGGCAGCGAGCCGACTCCGGTGCACCTCTCGCCGCGCTTCGCCGAGTTCTTGCGCGGCAACGGACCCTGGGATCAGCTCGTCAGCGAACAGCGGATCATCTTGCAGGAATTCGAATTTGGCACCGAGATTGCACTGGCCCCAGATCTTTCGGTCACCGCTCTCGCCGTTCCTCACCGCGACGAGTACAGCGACACCTGTGCCTTTCGTATAGAAGGGCCCTCGGCTTCGCTCCTGTACTTGCCCGATATCGACAAGTGGGAGTTGTGGGAACACTCCATTGAAGCCGAATTGGCCCGGTCCACCGTGGCCCTCGTGGATGGCACTTTTTACTCGGGTGACGAACTCTCAGGTCGCGACATGAGCAGCATCCCGCACCCTTCGGTATGCGAGTCCATGCAGCGCTTCGAAGATTTGCCCGCACAATTACGCGAGCGCGTGTTCTTCACTCACCTGAATCATTCCAACCCGCTCGTTGATCCGGCCAGCCCGGCCGCTGTCCGTGTTTGGGCGCTGGGCTTCAAACTCGCCCGCCAGGGAGCCCGCTTCGGGCTCTGAGCGAGGCAAGAAGCGCTCAGATATTGTGGCTGCGCTGTTTGGCTGAATAACCAAACACCTCGCGCAGGATGCTGGACCAGCTCGAGAGCTCGGCGCCCGCGGCGTGATTGGCAGCGCCGATCTCGAAAGCCAGACGCCACTGCCGTCCAAGTACGCGCCAGGCTTCGAAGATGGACGTCTCGGGGTCGTAGATGTGAGCTGCCTCGGAGGTCAGTCCATTGAGCTCGAGAACCTTGAAGTCGCGGCCGGCGAGCAGGGCCTCTTCGGACTCGGCGCGCACATCAAAGCGGCCGAAGTAGAAACCATTGAAGCTGCGTGAGAGTTTATCTATGCGAGCTGCGAGGGCCGGCGTGGCGAGCCGTTGGCCGTTCTTGAAGATAGCCCCGCGGCAGTGGGTGCCGATGTCCACCAGTTGGATGCGCTCGCCGTGTTTGGGGACTTCGTCGAGCTGCGCGAGATGTCGGCGCATGTACTGGGGCGCCATTACCACCGAGCGCTTCCCCAGGAGGATCAACTCCTCCAGGGTGTGTTCGCCGTCGCCCACGAGCTGCGGAATGATTTTCTCGGTGATCGAAAATAAGCTGCCGCGGCTCGCACCGGACTGGCGGATGTAGAAGATGCCGTACTCCGGGCCTGCGACGAATTCTTGCAGGATGTGGTCAACTGCCATGGCGCTTACCAACTCGGTTAGCTCATCGCTCGTCTTCACCACGACCACGCCAGAGCCGCGTTGTCCCACTTCGGGCTTGAAGACGATGGGAAAACCGCCCAGGGCTTCGGCGGCGCTCATGGCTTCGACCACGCGTTGATGCTCATCAGCATGTGCACGCAAGAGCCGGAACTCGGCCACGAAACCGTTTGAGTTGTCGATGCCGGCCAAAATTTTGGACTTGTGCTCGCCGATCAAGCCGCCCGAGGGAATGCCCGGATTGACTGCTGTAAGGACCCGCAGGCTGCGGTAGAAGAGGCCGAGCATGAGGATGTAGGCCACGATCGGCGGGTAGAAGGCGAAGGGCGGCCAGAACTCCCACTGGGTCCAGCGCCTCCAGGTGCCCACCAGTGAGCGGCGTCCACGAAATGTGAACAGCCGCAGACCGACGCGCTCGAAGAGCAACAGGACGAGTACCAAGAGCACCAGGGCAGGCAAGCCCCATGCTTCAATGAGTTCCCGGGCCTGGTCGCCAAAGAGCACTGCAAAGCCCAAGAGCAGCGGCGTCCAGAACAGAACCGCCAGGGTGAAATAGAACAGGAACTTGAGCAAGCTGGTGCGCAGCACACCTGCGGCGAAGTAGGTCGGCAGGCGCAATCCCGGCATCAGTCGTGAGAGGAACACGGCCCGCGGCCCCAGGCGTTGAAACCAGGCCGAGGCGCGGTCGAGGGCCTCCACGGTGAGAAACCACCGCAGGGGCGCGCGGGCTACTAGGGCACGGCCAAAGACACGGCCAGCAAGGAACAGCCCAACATCGCCGATCAGAATTCCCGCCGTGCATCCACACAGCGCCGGGCCGATAGCGAGGCGCCCCTGGGCCACCATCAAGCCGGCGGCGATGACGGTCAAGTCTTCGGAGACCCAGGTTCCCACGACCAAGAGGAGTACCAAGAGCAACAGCGTCAGCCCCGAAGCCGGTGGGATGCTGGCGGGGTCGAAGGGCCGGGCGGCGGCAGCTAGCCGTTCCCCGCTGGCCTCGCTGCGCAGAGGCATGGCGCCGGCTTCGGCCTTGGCGACGAAGTCCCCCAAAAGATCCGCGACTTGTTCGGTGTGGTTCCAGAGGACGAAGTGACTGGCGTCGAGTTCGACCAGTTCGGCTTGGGGAACGATGCGCCAGGTCTCGCGGGCGGCGGCCAGGGGCACCAGAAAATCCCGTTGGCCATGAACGATAAGTGTCGGGGCGGCGAGTGTTTCGAGGATCGGTCTGATGCGCCGCTGGTCAGTATCTGTGAAGTTGCGCCCGTAGGATAAACCCAGGATCCACTCATCGGCCCCGCCGAAGTGTGGCAGTCCCCAGCGCGCCAGTTGGATCAAGCGCAGTTGAAAAATGTGTACCAAGTGGTTCAGCTCGTGGTCGCCAAAGAGTTCCAACTCCTCCACTCCCAAGGCTGCCACCAGCGCCACGCTGGCCACCCGTTCGGGCGCAAGACTGGCGAGCTCCATGGCCACGGCGCCGCCCATGGAAAACGCCACTAGGTGTGCCTTCTCGATTTCGAGTTCGTCCAGGAGTTGCAACAGGTAGACCCCGTGGGCCCGCGCGCTGTAGTCGGGTAGGGATCGCCCGGAGCATCCAAAACCCGGCAGGTCGGGCACCAGAACGCGCAGGTCCTGCGGCAGGAGGGCTGCGAGGGCGTCGAAGTCCTGCATCGAACCGGGACTGCCGTGTATCAGGACCAGCGTGGCCCGCGCGGCCTCGGGCGCTGCACCCATGATGGTGTAGCATGCAAGCACCTGTTCAGGACCACGGGTATCGCCATCCACCGCCAGGAGCCGCACTGAAGAGTCGCCGGCAGCGAGGCGCGCAGTGGGGTCTTCACGGGACCAGGAGATGTGCGACGCGGCCAACAGCGCAACCCACAGGACCAGGATGCCCCGCAGCCAGGGTCGCCGGGCCTTAGCTTTAGCGTTCTCGCTCACGGAAGCGTGGGGTCAGCGTTGCACACGGGCTCGAACAGGCGCAGCACTTCCTCGCGCGCTGCCGTGGCGAGTTGTTTGCGGTCGGAGTGGGAGAAACGCTGATCGCTGAATCGCACTCGGACTTCGTAGCGCGGAATTTTGAGCAAGGCAAAGATGTGCGGCGCGAAATCCATGTCTCCCCACCAGCAAACGCTCCACTCGGCAGGCGTTGCGTTGGGGGGGGTGCGGTAGTGCAGGGATGCGCAGGCTACCTCAAACCCGCCACGCGCCGCGGCCTCGAAGAGTGAGGGCTTGAAGGGCAGCACCCGAAAGCCCGGGCTGGAGGTGCCCTCGGGGAAGAACACAACGCCCCGGCCACCGGCCAGCACAGCGTCGATCTCGGACAGCACCCGAGGCAGGTCGCCGCGCCTCGTGCGATCCACGAAAAGTGTTCCAGCAAAGCGCACCACAGGTCCCACCAGGGGCCAATCGACCACATCAGCCCGCGACAAGAAGCGCGCATCCACCACGCTCATGAGAGCCAGCACATCCATGTACGACAGGTGATTTGAGATCAGAATGTAGCGACCTCGGGGGGGCGAGCCATCAGTGCTGACGGTCATTCCAAATGCCCTGGAAATTCCCCGTGCCCAGCAGCGCGTGGTGCGCCGCTCCAGTTGGTCCATCCTCTTTGGTGCCAGCCTCGCAAAGAGGCGCGAGCAGAGGATGGTGGCCACCGCCCAGCCCGTGAGCGCCGCCAGCGCGCAGAGTCGCGCCAAAGCGCGCAGCATTCCCATCACCGTTCGGGGAGCCCCAAGGCGAAGAGGGCCGCCAGACGGGAATCGAACTCCTGCTTGTCGATCAGGGTCAAGAAGTCGATCGTCCCGAACTCCCGGTCGAGGGCTGGTCCGCCGCAAACATGCGCGCCGTGGCGCAGGTAGGTCGCGAAGAGCGAGGGTATGGGGAAGTCCTCTGCGTTGGTGGAAAAGTCAGTCGCTGTGCACTCGAAGCCAGGCCGCGTCGCGCAGAACCAATCGCGTTGCACTAGGCCCTTGCGCTCGAGGTGTTCAAAAGCCCACAGCCCATCGCTGGCCGTCTGGCTCGTGAGCGAACTGCATCCGAAAAGATAGCGTTTCTTGTTCCAGAGCAGGTGAGCCATCAACCCTCGCCAGAGCAGGAACAGCACGACTCGGTTGCGGTGTTCTCTCGAGATGCAGGCGCGCCCCAGCTCGATGCTGCCAGCTGTCATCTCGTCGGGCATACTGGCGAGGTCGAATTCTTGCGCGGAATAGAATCCAAGACCTGCGTCCGCCATGGCGGCAGTCTGTATGCGGTAGGTTCCGATCACCGTTCCGCTCGATTCGTGAATCACCATCAAGTGGTGGCACTGGGCGTCGAATTTGTCGACGTCGAGTTGTGTTCGCTCCGAGCCTGCGAGGCCCTCTCCGAGTTCGAGATTGAAAACGGTGTAGCGCAAGCGGTAGCACGCATCGAGATCCGACTGATCGTGGGCGAAGCGAATCGCATAGTCCCCGCGCGTCTCATCGAGAGGCGGGCGCTGGCTGGGGTGCGCCGGGGCAACGGGTCGGAGCGAGGGGGAGGCGTGGTAGCGCATGGGGCAAGGCAGCGGCTCTTTGAAACCAGAGGCTACGCCACTGGGGCCCTATTGTGTCCGAGGTGGGGCGCAGTTTCTCGGGCATTTTCTTCGCAGGAGATTACCCTGACGCCGAGGGCCCCTTGGCCCGCGATCGAGCCAGCACCCACCCAGGGCGCCTACCTAGAGCGCCGCGACCCATGTCCCGCGTCAAACCAGCGGTAGACCGAGGGGATAACAAACAGGGTCAAGAGCATCGAAGTCGCCAGGCCCCCGATGACCACCGTGGCCAGGGGTTGCTGCACTTCGGCTCCGGCAGATGTCGCGATGGCCATGGGCAGGAAACCGATCACATCGGTGAGGCCCGTCATCAAGACCGGCCTCAGTCTCGATTGTGCGCCACCGCGGGCAGCCTGGACGATCTCCTCGCCGTCATTGCGGTGTTGTACGATGGTCGAAACCAGTACCACGCCGTTCATCACGGCGATTCCGAAGAGCGCGATGAAACCCACGCCAGCCGAAATCGAAAACGGATAGCCGCGCAGCCAGAGGGCGATGATGCCGCCGGTCAGGGCTACGGGCACATTCAGGAAGATCAGAAAACTCAGGCGCGCCGAGCGGAAGGTCGTGTAGAGCAGGCTGAAGATCAAGAGCAGACCCAGGGGCACCAGCAGGGCCAGGCGCCGGGAAGCCGCGGCCAAATTCTCGAACTGCCCACCCCATTCCACAAACCACCCCGGTGGCAGGTCCACTTTTTCAGCCACGGCTTCGCGCGCCTCGGCCACGGCTGAGGCCAGATCTCGGCCGCGCACATTCAGCTCGACGGTGATCTTGCGTTGCAACTGCTCGCGGCTGATCTGCGCCGGGCCGGTTTTGACCTCGATCGAGGTCAGTTGTCCCAGGGGCACCCAGGCTGCCGAACCACTCTCGTCGGCAGGAAGAGAGACCGGCAAGCGGCTCAAGGCGGCGATGTCCTGGCGCACATGGGGCGCGAAGCGCGCTTGCAGCGCAAAGCGGCGCTGGCCCTCGACGACCACGCCGAGTTGCTTGCCGCCGATGGTCTCGACCACATCGAGCACATCGGAGGCGTTGACCCCGTGGCGCGCAATAGCTTCTCGATCCACATCGATGGTAGCCGTGGGCAGGCCCGATATCTGCTCGACTTTGACCTCTTCCATGCCACGCACGCCGCGCACAACTTCGGCAATCTGTTCGGCTGTGCGGCGCATGTCCTGCAGCGATCCAGAGGAGGCGAAGATCTTGATGCCGACCTCGGAACGCACACCGCTGATCAGCTCGTCCACCCGCAGTTCGATCGGCTGGGAATAGCTGAACATGACTCCGGGCAGGGCTTCGATGAGGGCTTCGTCGAGGGCCTCGATCAGAAGCTCCTTGGACTCGAAACGCCAGGTGTCCTCGGGCTCGAGCATGATGTAGGTGTCGCTGATCTCCACGCCCATGGGGTCGGTGGCGATCTCGGCTCGGCCCGTGCGCGAAATCACGGTGCGCACTTCGGGGAAGTCCATGACGATGCGCTCGGCCTCGGTGCTGATCTCGTTGGAGGTTTCTAGCGAGATCGAGGGCAGCCTCCAGACCTGCATGGCGATGGCGCCTTCGTCGAGCTTGGGCACGAATTCCGCACCCAAGAGGGGCGCCAGGGCCAGGCTTCCGGCGAAGATGCTCAAGGCCACCATGCTGGTGATGCGCGGCCGCCGCATGCTGGCTGCCAGAAGCGGCGCGTAGGCGCGTTTGGCCCAGCGGAAGAGCAGCGGTTCCTTTTCCAGGGGTTTTTTCAAGAGGAACGAGGCCAAGACGGGCATCAATGTCAGGGCGCAAACCAGAGAGCCTGCCATGGCGTAGGCCATGGTTAGCGCCATGGGCCGGAACATCTTGCCCTCGATGCCTCGTAGCGCCAGGATCGGCAGATAGACGACGGCGATGATGCTCACCGCGAAAACTACCGGTCGCCCGACTCGGTGGCAGGCGGCGCGCACTTTTTCGATGTGTGGAATGCTCGAGTCATCACGGGTCAGCACTATGTAGGCCACGATGCCCTCGATCATCACCACAGCGCCATCCACAATGATCCCAAAGTCGATCGCCCCAAGAGACATCAAGTTGCCCGAGAGTTCCGTGGCATGCATGGGGATCAGGGCGAACAGCATCGAGAGCGGGATGGCTGCCGAGACGATCAGTCCGCCCCGCAGGCTGCCGAGTAGGAGCAGTAGCACGAGCACCACCAAGACGCCGCCCTCGATCAAGTTCGTGGCCACCGTGCGGATGGTTCGATTAACCAGCAGGGTGCGGTTGTAGAAGGTGTCGATGGTGACGCCCGGTGGCAGGTTCTCTGCGATCTCACCGATCTTGGCGTGCACATCACGAGAAACCGTGCGCGAGTTGGCGCCCATGAGCATCATCACGATGCCCACCACAGCTTCCCCGCGGCCATCACGGGTCACAGCACCCTGGCGCAGCATGGGTTGAAACTCGATTTCGCCTAGGTGTTTGAGATAGACAGGTGTACCTCTGGCATCCTTCTTGACCACGATATGGGCCAGATCGTCGAGGTTCTCCACCATGCCCTGACCGCGGATCAGGTACTGCTCTCCGGCGTGGGCGATGTAGCCGCCGCCCACATTGCGATTGTTCTCGCCAATAGCCGCGAAAACGCGCTTGAGCGAAACTCCCCGGGCGTTCAGCTTGAGCGGGTCCAGAGTGACCTGATAGGTGCGCAGGTCTCCACCGAATGAATTGACCTCGACCACTCCGGGCACCGCGCGCAACTGATAGTTAACAGTCCAGTCGAGAATTTCGCGCAGGTCCATCTTCGAGTAGCCCTCGCCGCGCACCTCGAACTGATAGATCTCGCCCAGGCCGCTTGAGATGGGACCCATGAAGGGCTCGCCGTAGCCCGCCGGAATCTGCTCGCGGGCATCAGCGAGGCGTTCGCCGACGAGTTGTCGAGCCCAGTAGATGTCGGTGCCTTCCTCGAAGACCACTGTCACCACCGAGAGGCCGAACTTCGAGACCGAACGCACCTGGCTGATGCGCGGCAAACCGCTCATGGCGGCTTCGACAGGAAAGGTCACGAAGGACTCGAGTTCTTTGGGCGCGAGTCCAGGGCTGTTGGTCAGGATCTGTACCTGAACATTGGTCACATCCGGTACGGCGTCGATTGGGATCTGGAGCATGGCGCGTAGACCCAAAGCCACCACGAGGGTCCAGCCGATCAGGACGATCAGACGGTTGTCGAGGGAGAAATCTATGACGCGGCGAATCATGCTAGTTTTTGAGATTCCAACCTAGTGGGAGTGGCCTCCACCCAGCTCTGCCTGCCGTTCGATGGACTTGAGCATGAATGTCCGCGATGCGGCGATGCGGTCTCCCGCCTTGAGGCCCACGAGCACCTCGACAACAGCATGGATTCCGCCGCGCACCTTTACGGCGCGGCGCTCGAAGACTCCCTTTGCGGTCTCGACAAAGACGGCGTCGCCATCATCGCCGTGGACGATGGCGGATTCGGGTACGCACACCTCGGCTTGGCGGCGGCTGGTGACGACTTCGACGCGGCCAAACATCCCCGGACGCAAGGGGAATTGTTCCGGCCAACTGTCGAGCTGTTGGTTGTCCAGTTCGATGCGCACTCCCACAGCGCGGGTGGCGCGGTCGATCTCGTACTCGACCATGGACACTTCGCCCCACAGTTGCAGGTCGGGGAAGGCATTCAGATGCACGAAGGCCCGCTGCCCCACGCGAATGTGGCGTAGATCGGTCTCGTAGGCCGAGGCCACAATCCAGACACTGGAGAGGTCCTGAATGGTGTACAGCTCGCTCATCCCGTTGACGAATTCTCCGGGAGTGATGTGGCGCGCGGAAACGATTCCCTGCTGGGCGGCATGGATGCGGTAGATGCCGCGCACAAGGTCAGAGCTCTGGTTGAGTCCTGCGGGTTCGACGCCCAGGGCCAGCAGGCGGTTCTCGGATGCGGTGGCGAGGATGCGCTTCTCGCGTAGGTCGACCATGCTCTCCAAGAGCTTCTCGTCGCGCTTGGCGGCCAGGTCGGTGAGGACTCGTTCGCGCTCGAGAATTGAATTCTTGAGGGTGCGCTCGGCCTCGATCAGGGGCCGCACGGTGGAGACGCCCTTGGCTTGCAGTTCCTGTTCGAGGTCGAAGATGGCTTGATTGGAGGCGACGGCGCCATCCATCACGCGCGTGCTAGTGTCGATGCGCAGTTCAAAGAGGGCGCGAGATTGCTCGAGGCTCTTCTCGGCGGAACTGACCAGAGCCTTGGCGCGCAAGCACTCCGCGGCGGCGGCGCCGAGATCGACACTGGCCAGGGTGCAGAGCAGGTCGCCCTTCTCCACCTGTTCGCCCAGATGCTTTTCGATGCTGATGATGATTCCGGGCACCCGCGGGTTGACATGTTGCACGGCATCCATATTGGCCGCGACCACCGCCGAGAGGGTTAGTTGTTCAAGGATCTCACCAGGGCCGACTTCGAGCACTTCGACCCCTGCGGCTGAGAGTTGGCTGGCCGTCAGTTCTACGACTCCGTGGCTGTCTTGATCCGCCTCATGCTCGTCATGCTCGGCCTCGTGATCCTCATGGTCCTCGTGCTCTGACTGGGAGCAAGCGCCGAGGTACGCGGCGGAGAGGGCCAGGCAGAGGACCAGAGAGAGCGAATGCAGACGCGACTGGGCGGTGGAGTGAGGGTGCATCATCGGACGGGATCGCTTGTCGTTGCGGGAGCAGGGCTAACGGAGAAGTCAGCGCCGGAGCGCGGCAAAATGGCGCCGCTGGCGGCCAGCAGGGTCCAGCCCGCGCGGCTGTATTGGGCCTGGGCTTCGATGTGGTTGGTGCGCACACGGACCAGAGCGCGTTGCACATTGAGGATCTGAACCACCGTGGCCACTCCTTCGCCGAATGCCATCTCGGCCAGGGATAGGCTCTCTTCTGCGTTGGGGATCAGTTCATTTTCGATGAATTCGAGATTGGTGCGGGCCTCGCTCCAGCTGGCGAAGGCAGCGTGCAGGCTATGGCGAGCCTCGAAGAGGGCTGCGCGGTACTCTTCCCGGAGACGCGCCCGGCGCGTCCGCGCGCTGGCGATGGCGGCTCGGTTGAAGCGGCTGAAGAGGCCCGGCTGGATGGAAATACCGCTACCGATACCGATGGTCGGGAACTGCTGTGCGATCGCCAGGCGCAGGTCTGCTTCGGCGCCCTCGTAGGCGGCGAGCCTGCGGGCGAGGTCGGGCCGCATCTTGGCCAGGGCACTGGTCAATTCGCAAAGAGGCGCGAGCTGTACGAGTGCAGCTTTGATGCGTGTGGCATTTTTCAGGTTGAGTGGTGTGCCCGGAAGCAACCCGAGCAGCGCGTTCAAGTCGTACAGGGCGCGCCTTTCTCGGGCCACGAGGGCTAGGCCCACGCGCTTCAACTTCAAGGCCTCTCCGCGGGCCAGGGCTGCTTCGATGGCGGTGGCGACGCCCGCCTCGCGGGCTCGTTGAAAATAATCGGCCGTGCTCTCGGCGAGGGTCAGGAGCTCTCTGTTCTGTTCGCCGAGTCGGCGCGCCACGGCGAGATTCTCGAAGGCCAGATAGACGCCGCGCGCGAGGGCCCACTCGGCCATGGCAAGCTGCCCGCGCGCCTCTTCGATGTGCCAAAGCGCGATTCCCTTGCGGGCCGCCAACTCGCCCGGCCTCGGCAGCTGGAACGAGATGCCCAAGCCCGACCAGAAATCGCGGCTGGTCGTCGACTCACCAACGATGGCGGCCGAGAGAACATCCATGGCATCCCAACTGAGGGTGGGCTCGGGCAACAAGCCGGCTTCGATGAGCTCTGCCCGGGTCACTTCGAGTTCCGCCCGGGCGATCCGCAGGTCGGCGTTGTGAGTGAGGGCAAAGCCTGCCAGGTCATCGGGGCCAAGCCCTGTCTTGGCCTCGAGTTCGACTCCGTGCCAACGCACCGCCGCGAGTTCCTCGAGAAGCGCCTCGGCGTCGATGGGCGCGGCCTGGTAGGTCGCGCACGAAGCCACACCGAGGGCAGCGACAACGAGAGCCGTAACCGGGGTTCGCGGCTGAGGAAGGGGCAGGGCAGTCATGGGCGAGGAGACTCTAGTCGTCCCTATCGCGCGCCAGCCACCCCAGAAACGAGGCTATGAACCATAAAAACGCCTACCTGAGAACTGAGATTCAATTATCTCGAAGGGCTCTTGAGCCAACGCCCTCGTTTCCCACCGAGAGAGCCTTGGGAAGCACCGCAGGGCGCTTATCAGGGCCGCCGTGGGGGCCTGGGTCTTTTCCGCCGTTGAGTCGCAGTCACGTGGTGGCGCCAGCACATTCACGCGACCAGCGTCCTGACCCGGCAAGCAGGGCCGCAAATCAGCGCCTGTCCCTCGTGCAGCCTCGAGCTCAGCTCACGCCGTCGATCTCTGCGGGCATCTTGAAGACCACAGTTTCCTCTTCGCCAGCGGTTTCGATGACGCTCTCGACGCCGAGCTCCCGAAGGCGTGCGAGGATCTCCTGAACCAGAGCCTCGGGGGCCGAAGCACCGGCGGTCACACCGACTTCAGGAGAGCCAGCCAGCCAGGCAGGATCGATCTGGTCGGCTTCATCGACGAGGTAGGCATTCACTTCGGCGCGTTGACCAAGTTCGCGCAGGCGGTTGGAGTTGGATGAGTTGGCCGAGCCCACCACGATCAGGAGCTGCACATCACTTGAGAGTCGCTTGACCGCGTTCTGCCGGTTCTGCGTGGCGTAGCAAATGTCCTTTAGGTCGGGTCCGGCGATGGCGGGGAAGCGCGCCGTGAGGGCCGCGATGACCTCGCGGGTGTCATCAATGGAGAGGGTCGTCTGGGTTACATAGGCCAATCGCTCGGGCGAGAGGACCTCCAGGGCAGCAACCTCCTCCGGTGTGGAGAGCACATGCACTCGTCCTGGGAAACGACCGAGGGTGCCCTCGACTTCGGGGTGGCCGGCGTGGCCGATCAAGATCAGTTCGCGGTCGCCCTGGGCGTAGACCCGGGCCTGATCGTGGACCTTGGTGACCAAAGGACAAGTGGCGTCGATCACTCGCAGGGCCCGCTCGCGGCCCACTCGTTCGATTTCGTCGGAGACCCCGTGGGCGCTGAAAATCGTGACCGCGCCGCTAGGAATGTCGTCGAGGTCATCGACGAAGTGCACGCCCTGGGAGCGCAGAGTGTCGAGCACTCGCCGATTGTGCACGATTTCGTGTAGAACATAGACCGGTGCGCCGTACATGGCGAGGGCGCGTTCCACGATCTCGATGGCCCGGTCCACACCGGCACAGAATCCACGCGGGTTGGCGAGGCGTGCCTGCATGGCGTCAGTTCGATTCCTTGGCGTAGTTGCGATTCCAGTTAGGGATCTCAACCACGATGTCGCGGCTTCCGTCGGGCACCGTCTGGCAGGCCAGGCGTGATTCGGGCGTCAGGCCCGGCGCATTGTCGAGCATGTCCTCTTCACTCTCGTCGGCGACGGAGCAGGCCTCGAGACCCTCGCGCACGATCACATGACAGGTGGAGCAGGCGCAGACGCCGCCGCAGGCGTGGTCTATATCCACAGCATGCCCAAGGGCAATGTCGAGAATCGAGCCCGGTTTACCATCGCGCCCAAAGGGCAGCTCAGCGGGGTCAACCTGGACCGCGCGGCCTGCGGGCAGGAATGTCACTGTGAAGCTCTGGCTGGGCGACGGGCTCATGGGCGATTTCTTCCCTCAGAGGCCAACTCCGAATCCTCCGCCTGAACCGGAGGAACCCGACTCGGGGGCGTTCTTGGGCTCGGAGGAAGCTTCTTGCGAGCGTGTGGGCTGCGGTTTGGGCTGGGGCTCGCGGCGCTCCTCGCTCTCGCGCGGCTCAGGGTGGCTCCGAACTTGATCGCGCTCCTGGGCACGCGCTTCGCGCGTGCTCTGGGCCCGTTGGGGGCGTTCTTCGCCCGAAGAGCGCTGCTCGTTTCGCGGGCGCCCTTCGCGGCGGCCGCGCTCTTCACTGGTCGTGCGATCGCGTCGGGGCCGAGCATCATTCTCGTGGTGCAGAATGTGCTCCTCTTCGCGGCGTTCGGGGCTCAATTCACCTCGCGAACGCGCTCGGCGGGGCGGATCATCAGCCGAGCGTTGGCGGTGTTCCCGGTTGGTCGGCAGGGAGACGGGGTCGTCACCGCCGGCGCTACTCGCCGGGCGTTCCGTTCTCTGGCTCTCTTCGCGGCGCAGCGGTCGTCGTTCTTCTCTTCGACTGCCTGCACGCTCCTCGTGGCGCCCACGGCTACCGCGCTCGTCGCGTCCAGCGCCGCGTTCTTCACGGCGGCCACTCTCGACGCGTCCACGATCCCGCGGACGGCGCTCTGCTTGTCGCGGTCCGCGCTCGGGCGCCTCGCAACGCTCGATTGTCCAGGTAGCATCGCTCAGGACGCCCTTCCAGCGTCGCGCCTGTTCGGGGCTAACCAGGGTGATGGCGTTGCCTTCGCGTCCGGCACGGCCAGTGCGGCCGATGCGGTGGGTGTAATCGGTGACCGAGCGCGGAACGCTGTAGTTCACCACATGGGTCACATGGTTCACATCAAGGCCGCGCGAGGCCACATCGGTGGCTATCAGGGCTTTGACATCGCCTTCGCGGAAGGCCGACATGACCCGGAAGCGCGAGGATTGGTCGTAGCCGCCGTGCAGGGCCTTGATCGAATAGGGCAGGCGCTCCAGGCGTCGTAGCAAGCGCTCGACTTCCGTGCGGCGTTCGCAGAAGACCAGGAAACAGTCGTCATCGCCGGCCTGCTCGATCATGCGAATGAGTGCCAGGGGGCGATCCGTATCGTCCACCTGAAAGTAGGACTGCTTGATTGTGTCCACAGTCTTGACGCCGCTGGCCGTGGCCACCTCCTTGGGGTTGTTGGTGTAATCACGCGCCAGGCGCAACAGGGCGTCGGGGAAGGTCGCCGAAAACAGCAGCGTCTGCCGCTCGTCCGGCGTGAAGCGCAGAATCTTCTTCACATCGTCGATGAAGCCGATCTCGAGCATTTCGTCCGCCTCGTCGAGAACCACGAACTCGGTCCAGGGGAACGACAAAAACTTCTGCTCGTAAAGGTCGATCACGCGACCCGGTGTGCCCACTACGACTTGCGCGCCGGCTTGCAAGGCTGCGACCTGGGGCCCGGCCGGTTCGCCGCCCACGATCAGGGCGACCTTGAGGCCACGCGGTTCACCGAGTTGCTCGAGCACTTTGGCGACTTGTTCGGCGAGTTCGCGGGTCGGGGTCAAGACCAGGCCCAGCACGCTGGCGCGCTGGGCGTCGATCATCGACATCATGGGCGCGCCGAAGGCCAGGGTCTTGCCGGTGCCGGTTTCCGCCTTGGCGATGATGTCGCGGCCCTTCAGCACAGGCTCGATGGCCAGGGCCTGGATGGGCGTAGGCTTGACGATACCCATCCGAGCGATGGTGGCCTGCACGAGCTCGTCGAGGGGCAGTTCGCGAAAGCACTCGATCTCCGGCGGGTTCTCCGTCGGGTGCAAGGGCTCGATGGGGGGTAGGTTGGGCTTGGGGCGCCGGGTCGGCGCTCCGCGGCGGGGGCGTCCGCCGCCTCGTCTTTGTTGGTATTGTGCCAAGTGTTCTCCAGATTTCAGGGCGGACCAGTCTATCCTGCGAGACGCGCCAGCGACCCATCCCCTTTCCTTCCTTTGTTCAGATCCATGCAGATCGCCACCTGGAATGTGAATTCCATCCGAGCCCGGCTGCCGCGGGTGCTCGAATGGCTCGAGCGCCGAAAGCCCGATGTGGTCTGCCTGCAGGAGATCAAGTGCGTGCAGGCGCAATTCCCCCGCGAGGCCATCGAGGAGCTGGGCTACAGCGTCGAGATCCACGGTCAGAAGACCTACAACGGGGTCGCGGTGCTCTCTCGCAGCCCCATGTGTGATGTGCTGCGGGGTTTTCCCGGCGAGGCCGAGGGCTCCGAGGCACGGGTCATCGGCGTTAGCGTGGGGTCCGTGATGGTCCTCAACCTCTATGTGGTCAACGGCCAGGAGGTGGGCAGTCCCAAGTATGAGTTCAAGCTCGATTGGCTGGCGCGACTCAAGGAGTTCATCGACGAGAGCTACCCATCCCAGGCCGGGCGCCTGGCTCAAAAACTGGTGATCACAGGGGACTTCAACATCACTTTTGACGACCGCGATATCCACGACCCCGAGGCCTGGCGCGGCAAGGTCCTGTGCTCGGAACCCGAACGCGATGCCCTGGCAGAGATCATGGGCCTGGGCCTCAGCGATGCCTTTCGCAAGTTCGACTCCGAGGCGGGCAAGTACACCTGGTGGGATTTTCGCAGCCGTGGCTTTGCCCGTGGCGCGGGCTTGCGCATCGATCACTTCTTGATGTCCGACGAAGCCCTCGCGGCTTGCAGCAGCGTGGTCGTGGACATCGAAGCGCGCGGCGGCGAGAAGCCCAGCGACCACGCGCCGGTCATCGCCACGATCGCGGAATAGACTAGTGCCCCGGGGAACGCGCGCGGTGCTCGTTCAGGGCAAACTCGGCGCGCCAGGCCACGGCGGGCTCGGAGAAGGCGCGGCTCATGCTGTCCACGGGCAGGTCGAGGTTCTGGAGCAATAGATCGGAGAGCGAAGTGAGGGGCAGGTTGGAGGGTAGGTTGAGAAACTCGGGGCTGCGCTCGAGGATGGCCTGGCGCAATTCGGTTGCCAGGCGACGGCCTTCATTGGCGCTGGGCAGGATTTCCTCCAGGGGCTCGAACTCCACTTCTCGGTAGGCCGCTTCCGAGGTGACCTCCTTGATGCGCACCCGCGCCAGGCCCACCAGAGTGATCAGGAAACGGCCGTCGGGAAGCTTGGCATGCTTGACTATTTCGCCCACGCCGGCCACGGGATAGACCGGCGGCTCGCCATCAGCCTGGTCTTCAAAACCGGCTTTGATGGGGGAGATGACCATCCAGCCGGGGCGGTCGAGCAGGTCCTCCACCAGCTCTCGATAGCGCGGCTCAAAAATGTGCAGCGGTAGCACCACCCCTGGGTAGAGAAAGATCTTGGGCAGGGGAAATAGCGGTGCTCGGCGGGGGCCGTTATGGGCGGCGCCGGGAGGCCAATGGTCAGGTGCGTTCACCCCCAAAGAATAGCGTCAGCGGAGGAATCTGACGAGGATCTTAGCGCCCGCCGGCCATGTCGAGGACCGTGTCCAGGCGCCTGGCCCGGGTGCTTTGGCCCGTGCAGTAGAGAGCGTTCTTCAGGTTGGCTACCTGGCGGCGCAACAGGTCGCCATCGGGGGCCGAACGAAACCAGAGGGGCTTGAAGCGCAAACCGTGCTCGGCGAGATAGGCCCGCAGGCTCTCCTGGGTGCGTGTCTCGCCGCCATGGAAGGGGTCGATGATCAGGTTTTCGCGCAGGCCGTAGAGCCGCAGCATCACATGGCCTGGCAGGGGCACGATCCCCGTTCGAAGTCCGGCGCGGCGGGCCACGAAGGAGTACAGGGCAGAGAGCGAGAGGGGCAGGCCCAACTTGCGCTCGATCACGCGGTGTAGGTAGACATTGTCCGGGCTCGAGTAGGACTCCATGTCGCCGCTGTAGCCGAGTTCCAGACCGAGGTAATCCACCAGTACCTTGCCCCGCTCGAGAGGGTCCGCGAGGTGCGCGGAGCGCTTGACGATTTCCCGCGCCATGGCGTCCAGAGCCTTGCGATAGGGGCGTGCATCAAATCCTGGTCGTTCCAGCGAACTCAGCCTCCAGAGCCCGGCTTCCAGGTTGATCTTCGAACGCATCGCGTAGCGCAAGAAGCGCAGTCGGCCAGCATTCCAAACACGGCCGTCGAGCAGGGCTCGGGCATGACTACGGATGCGAGCATCGTTCGACCGTGAGGCGCGCCGCAGGAGTCGCTCTCCGTCGCTGCCGGCTTGGCCGAACTCGTCGCTCAGGGCGCGGCGCACCGCCTGCGATTCGTCTCCGATCAGAGCCGCCGCGGCTTCGAGCCGCGGGCTGGCGGCGTGGCCGCTGCAAGCGCCCAAGCGCCTGCGCAACGGGCGTCCAGCAGGGGGCTGGGCGGGCTGAATCATGCCCGTGGGCGTCTTGGAGTCCTGATTGGCCGGTGGTTGCATAGAAATCGGAAGCTCCTCGTCGCCGGAGCTTGCCGCAGGGCCACATCTTACCCTCTCCAAGGTCCTTCGGCGGGCCTCGCTTCTGTTAGGTTGATGTTAGGCCCCCTGGGCCTCCGCAAGCCTTGAACTTGGGAGTCTGGGGCCGTATTCTAGTTGCCTCGAAAGTCCGGGTGCTGACTTCTCGCGCCCGCTTGCAGCACTTCGACCTGCCCCCTGTATTTCGTCCGGAACCCGTCCCGATTCCATGCAATCCCCGTCCCAAAGCGCTCAGGATGTCGTCATCTGCCAAGCGCTGCGAACCCCCATCGGCAAGTACCTCGGGGGCTTCGCCAAACTCAGCGCCGTCGACCTGGGCGTGAGCGTGGTGACGAGCTTGTTCAAGCGCACAGGCCTCGACCCGCGCGAAGTGGACGAGGTCTTTCTCGGCAACGGACGCCAGGCGGGCGGAGGACCCAACGCGGCGCGCCAGGTGGCTTTTAGGAGCGGAGTGCCCGAGACCACCTGCGCCACCACGATCAACATGGCCTGCGGGTCGGGGCTCAAGACCATCCAACTCGCCGCCGATGCCATTCGCCTCGGCCGCGCCGAGGTGGTGCTCGCCGGTGGCATGGAGAGCATGAGCGGCTTGCCCTTCTTCCTGCCCAAGATGCGCCAGGGGTACCGCCTCGGACATGCCAAGGTGGTCGACTCCATGTACAAAGACGGCTTTGACTGCCCCCTGGCCGAGATGGTCATGGGCGCCACCGCCGAGAAGCTGGCCAGCCAGTATGAGATCAGCCGCGACGAGCAGGACCAGTTCGCTTTTCTCAGCCAAGCCAAGGCCGCCGCCGCAGTCGAGGCTGGCCGCTTCGCCGCCGAGATAGCGCCGGTTGAGGTCCCCGGGCGTAAGGGCGCCGTGACGGTGGTCGAAAGTGATGAGCACATTCGCCCCGGCACAACCGTCGAAAAGCTGGGCAAGTTGCCGGCAGTCTTCGCGCCGGAAAATGGCACGGTCACTCCCGGCAACAGTTCGGGCATCACCGACGGCGCCGCGGCGATGTTGGTGCTGAGCGCCGCCAAGGCCGAGAAATTGGGTCTCGATGTCCTGGCGCGAGTGGGCCCCATGGCCCAGAGCGGCGTCGATCCAACCCTCATGGGGCTGGGCCCCGTGCCCGCTTGCAGGGCCCTCAGCGACCTCACCGGTCGCGGCGTGCAGGACTACGATTTGATCGAGGTCAACGAAGCCTTTGCAGCCCAGGTCATCGCTTGCCAGCGCGAGCTCGATTTTTCCTCTGCGAAACTCAATGTGAACGGCGGCGCCATCGCCCTCGGTCATCCCATTGGGGCTACAGGCGCGCGAATCGTGGTCACCCTGTTGCATGCCATGGCTGAACGCGGGGCCAAGACCGGCCTCGCCAGCCTGTGCATCTCGGGCGGTATGGGCCTGGCCGCGGAGTTCACCCGCTAGCCCGTTCAATAGTAAATTCCTGGAGGATCCCGCCGGATGCGGCGCGGGCCTCGAACCTGTTCTTCAAGGCAATACCCCTCAACAACCACCTCAGGCAATGCCCCTGGGCAATGCCTCAGGCAACACAAACAACCCATGCAAATCAAAAAAGTCGGCGTGATCGGCTGCGGCCTGATGGGTCACGGCATCGTACAAATCGCTGCCCAGGGCGGCTGTGAAGTCATCGCGGTCGAAACCGAACAGGCCTTCCTTGACAAGGGCCTGGCGCGCATCGACAAGAGCGTTAAGAAACTCGCCAGCAAGCTGGTGGAGAAGGGCAAGAAGAGCGCGGAAGAGGGTGAGGCCATGGTTGCGAAAACCCTCGCTTCCATCACCGGATCCCTCGACAAGAACGACCTCGCCGACTGCGACCTGGTTATCGAGGCCATCGTCGAAGACCTCGATGTGAAAAAGGCACTCTTCGCCGAGTTGGGCGGAATTTGCGAGGACAAGACGATTTTCGCTTCGAATACCTCGTCCTTTCCGATCGCGGAAATGGCCGAGGCCTCGGGGCGCAAGCAGCGCTTTGTGGGCTTGCACTTCTTTAACCCCGTGCAGCTCATGCGTTTGGTCGAGGTGGTGCGAACCGCCGACACCGACGAGGATGTTTTTGCCAGCGCGCGGGCCTTTGGCGAGGCTTGCGGCAAGAGCCCGGTATCCTGTAAGGACACCCCCGGCTTTGTGGTGAACAGACTCTTGGTGCCTTACATGGTGCAGGCGCTCAACATGCTCGAGCGCGGCGACGCCAGCAAGGAAGACATCGACACCGCCATGCAACTCGGCTGCGGACACCCCATGGGCCCGCTGACCCTAACTGACTATGTCGGTCTCGACACCACCCTGGCCATTCTCCGGGGATGGAAGGACCGCTACCCGACAGAACCCGCTTTTGAAGTTCCCGCCCTACTCGAGCAATTGGTTGCAGAGGGCAAGCTCGGTCGCAAGACTGGCGAAGGGTTCTACAAGTGGGACGGAGACAAAAAGAGCTAACCCAAGTACCAAGACCATTCATGTTGACCACCCTTTTGCTTTCAATGACCGCCCTCGCAGGCACCCCGACCGTTTCCTGGGAGGCTCCCACACGCTTCTTCGAAGGTTCGGCCTTCGAAGTGAGCGTTGCCTTCACGGCCCCCGAAGACGGTGCGAGCCTGCCCGCCTGGGCGCTCACACCGGCGGCCTTTACCCTTGACGGCAAGCCCGTTTCGAAACGCTCTGGAAACGCGACCATCCCCCTGGGCCCCGGCGCCAATCTGACCCTTACCTTTGACCTCGGCCCTGCCATTATGGCCTCGAAGGGCTACCGGGGTGGAGACTTCAAGTTGGCCTACGACGAGACCTACTCCGCGACGCAAGCCCTCGAAGTGCAAACCGTCAAAGCCGCACCCGAGGGGCTCAACTTCATGGAGATGGCCGTAGAGGACCTGGGCAAGTACCAGGTCGTGCTCTCCACCAACCGCGGCGACATGATCGCTGAGTTCTGGCCGGAGACCGCTCCCGGCCATGTGCGCAACTACCTCGACCTGTGCTACACGGGCTTCTACGATGGCCTGACCTTTCACCGCGTGATCCCGAACTTCATGATTCAGGGCGGCGACCCCACGGGCACCGGTAGCGGCGACGGGCCGCGCAAATTGAAGGCTGAGTTCACCAGGGAAGACAAGTACAAGCATGTGCGCGGCGTGCTCTCCATGGCCCGCTCAACGAGCCCTGACTCGGCTTCATGCCAGTTCTTCGTGATGCACGGCACATCGCCCCACCTCGACGGCAGCTACAGTGTCTTCGGGCGGGTCCACACAGGTCTCGATGTGGTGGACGCCATCGTCAGCACGCCTCGCGGGCGCAACGACAAGCCCAACGAGAAACAAGTCATCAAGAAGGCGACGGTAATCCTCGCCGACTGACTCCCACTCCATGACCGAGCCGCATGGCTCACATCCCGAACCGAGACCATTTTCTATGTCTGACTACGAGAACGCCACCGCCACGATCCACACCGAAGCCGGTGATATCTCCATCGAGTTTCTGCACGACAAGGCTCCGGGCCATGTGAAGAACTTCATCGACTTGGCCGAGAAGGGCTTTTATGACGGCACGATGTTTCACCGCGTGATCCCGAACTTCATGATCCAAGGCGGTTGCCCCGACGGCACCGGCATGGGTGGTCCGGGCTACAACATCGACGCCGAGTTCAACGATACTCCCCATGTGCGCGGCGTGCTCTCCATGGCTCGCTCCTCCGATCCCAACTCGGCTGGCAGCCAGTTCTTTGTCTGCCACGGCAAAGCGGCTTTCCTCGACAACCAGTACACGGCTTTTGGTCGCATGCTGACCGGAGATGATGCCCTCGACACCATCGCCGCTGGAGTCTGCAAGTCTGGCGGCGAAGGCTCGAGCCCGGTCGAACCCGTCAAGATCACCAAGATCACGGTTGCCCGCGGCTAGAGGCTGCACGCGATATGAGCTACGAGAACATCATTTCCGAGGTCAGCGGTGCCATCGCGCGCGTGACCGTCAATCGCCCCAAGTTGATGAACGCCCTCAACCGGCAAACGCTAGAGGAGCTGGCCCATGCCTTTGATGCTCTGCGCGACGATGACCGCGTGCGCGTGTTGATCGTTACCGGGGCTGGCGACAGGGCTTTCGTGGCCGGTGCCGACATCAAGGAGTTGGCCAAAATGGAGGCCATGCAGGCCAAGGATGTGGCCTTCTTTGGTCAGCAGGTCTTTGCTCGTTTGGAAAAGATGGGCAAGCCCTCGATCGCCATGATCGCGGGCTTCGCTCTCGGTGGCGGTCTTGAGTTGGCCCTCGCTTGCACCTTGCGCACCGCTAGTGTCAAGGCGCGCCTGGGGCTGCCCGAAGTGAGCCTGGGTATCATTCCCGGCTACGGCGGCACTCAGCGCCTGGGCCGCATCGCCGGGCCCGGTGTGGCCCGCGAGTGGGTTTTGACCGGCGACATGTATGGCGCTGCCGAAGCTCACCGTGTGGGCATCCTCAACCGCATCTTCGAGGACGATGAACTCGAAGAGGGCACCATGAAGCTCGCCGAGACCATGCTCTCGCGAGGGCCCGTAGCCTTGCGCTTGGGCATGGAGGCCATCAATCGCGGCCTCAATATGACCCAGCAAGAAGGCGAGATCATCGAGTCCGATATGTTCGGCTTGGCCTCGACCACCGACGACATGCGCGAAGGCATGACGGCCTTCCTCGAAAAGCGCGCCCCCCAATTCACGGGCAAGTAGTAGCCGTGGTTTCCTGTACAAAAGTGGTTTCCTGAAAGAAACGGTCCCCTGGAAAGAACGATCGACAGAAAAAAAAATGAGCGCAACAAAAATCGCAATCGTTGGCGGGGCCCGGACCCCCATGTGTGAGTACTCGGGTACGCCCGGATTCGGCCAGTTGAAAGCCATTTCGGCCATCGACCTCGCAGCCCACGCAGGCAAGGCGGCCATCGAGCGCTCCGGCGTTGATCCAGACTCCATCGGTCATGTGGTTGTGGGCAATGCCATGCAAACATCCACCGATGCCATTTACGGCGCGCGACATGTGGGCCTGAAGGCCGGCGCGCCCGAGAGCGCCGGTGCATTGACCGTCAACCGCCTGTGCGGCTCTGGCATTCAAGCCCTGGTGAGTGGCGCGCAGATGATGCAGCTCGGCGAAGCCCATACCGTGCTCGCCGGAGGCATGGAAAACATGAGCCAGGCGCCGCACTCGCTCTACGGCGGCCGCGAGGGCTTCCGGTTTGGTGTGCAGCCCGAATTGCAGGACATGCTCTTCGCCTCGTTGAAAGACCCCCTCGCTGACATGTTTATGGCCCAGACCGCCGAGAAGGTGGCCCGCGCCCGTGAAATTAGCCGTGAGGAACAGGACGCCTACGCCTTCCGCAGCCACCAACTCGGTGCAGCGGCGGTGAGCGAGGGGCGATTTGCCGAGGAGATCGCGCCCTTCGTGATCTCTTCGCGCCGCGGTGACAAGATCATCGACACCGACGACCATATTCGCCCCGAGACCACGGTCGAAGGCTTAGGCAAGTTGCGCGCGGCCTTCGGCAAGGACGGCACGGTCACTGCGGGCAACGCCAGCGGCATCGTGGACGGCGCTGCGGCGGTCATGCTCACCACCGAAGAGCGGGCCAAGGCCGACAAGCTCAACATCTGGGCCACGATAGAGAGCTGGGCCTACTGCGGAGTGGATCCCACCGAAATGGGCATCGGCCCGGTGCCCGCCATCCGGCAGTGTCTCGAGCGCGCCAAGGTAGCCAAGGCCGATGTGGACTTTTTTGAGATCAACGAGGCCTTCGCCGCCCAATATCTGGGCGTGGAAAAAGACCTCGAACTAGATCGCGACCGCTGCAATGTGAATGGCGGGGCGATCTCTCTGGGCCATCCCTTGGGCGCTACCGGAACGCGGTTGGTGCTGACCCTCATGGTTCAATTGCGACGCACGGGGAAACGTTACGGCGTGGCTTCGGCTTGCATCGGAGGCGGCCAAGGGATCGCCATGCTGATCAAGAATCCCGAGGCCTGAGCGAGAGCACCGAGCGCTTGATGGCAACCGGGATCGCCCGGGGGTGCAGACACGACCCAGCCCAGAGTCTCCAGCGACCCAGACGAATGAATCCCCTGATCCACACCACCAGCGACGGTCGGCGCGTCGTGCGCCTCTCCCAGGACAAGCGCGTGCTGTTCTTGACTCGCGATCTCGGTCGCATCGGCGAGCAGTTGCGCGGCGAGTTGGACCTCGCCGCAAGTGAGGTCACTCCCGAGGAGTTGCTCGACGACATCAACACTGACACCATGACGCCAGCCTGGGTGTGCTTTCGCCACAAGCCCGCCGACATCGCCCTCGACGCCTACGCCGGGCTGCTCGACTCCGAAGGCCAGCGCGTCTTCGGCACGCGAGCCTTGATGGATGGCAACTTCGAGGTGATCGTCTCCGGCCACCGCAAGGGCACCGGTTCTTCCCGTGAGACCGCACCCCAATGCGAGAAGTGGTCCGGGATTCACCTCGTGATCGCATCCTCGTTTGCGCCGATCCACCTCGCAAACAATCTCAACCTAGGCCAACTGATGGGCGACCACGCCCAACTCGAGCGTTTGATGGCTGGCGAGGAGTTGCCCCTTGAGGAGTTCACCGCCAAGTACGATGCGGTCTCAGGCGCCATCCTCGAGGCTGGCGGGCTGTTCCACTTCGCCGAGAAGTTCGAGAGCGGAGCCATCACAGTGGCTGACCCGGCCACCGAGCGCCGCCCCATGACCATGGCCGAGAAGATCCTGGCCCGACACCTCAAGAGTGGCGCCGAGGGCTATCTCAAGCCCGGTGATCCTTGCCTTGTCAATGTCGATGGGGGCTACAGCCACGAGTTCACCACAGCTCAGGTGCATCACTTCCTCGAGGAGCAGCACGGCCGCGACTACCAGGTCCAGAACCCCATCAAGTTTGCTGTCTTCGAGGACCACCTGCTCTTCGCCGACGATGTCCCTCGCTTGCAGCCCCTCTCGGACGAAATTCAGGTTCTGCGTGATATGCAGAACGAGTTCCAGGCTCACACTGGCGTGCGGGACTACTCGGCCCATGACGGCGAGTCCCCGGGCATCTGTCACCAGGTTGCCCGCGAGCAATTCATTGACCCCGGTGATTTCATTCAGGCTACCGATTCGCACACCTGTATGGGCGGCGGACACAATGCCCTCGCCTGGGGCGTGGGCGCCACCGAGTACGCAGGGCTGATCTTCGCCGGCTTCACAGCGGTCAAGGTGCCCGAGTCCATTCGCTTTGAATTGCACGGCGAGTTGGGCCCCGGTGTCGCCGCCAAGGATTTGATCCTGTACATCCTCTCGACCTTTGCCGTAAGCGAGGACACCCTCGACCGTGTGATGGAGTTCGGCGGACCCGCGCTGGCCTCAATTTCCGTGGACGAGCGTGCCACCTTGACCAACATGGCCACCGAATGCTCGGCCAGGTCAGGTATCTGTGAAGGCGACGAGAAGACCATCGAGTGGATCATGGCCCAGCGCCCGGATGCCGATGCCGACGCCCTGCGCGCACGAATCGTGCAGGCCGACGAGGGCGCCGAGTACGCCGGTGGCGTGCACACCATAGACCTGACGACGATTCAGCCCATGGCGGCTACTCCCGGCGACCCCACCTACGGCAAGCCCATAACCGAACTCGAGAGTGTTGTCATCGACATCGCCTATGGCGGTTCCTGCACCGCGGGCAAGCACGAGGACATCGACTTCTACGCCAAGGTCTTGAGCGAAGCCCGCGACGCAGGCCAGGGCATTGCGCCGGGTGTGACGCTGTTCATTCAATTCGGCAGCGAGAGTGTTCAGGAGTACGCCCGCTCAGAGGGCTATCTCGACCTGTTCGGGGAGCTTGGCGTGCGCGTCATCCTACCCGGCTGTGGCGCCTGCATCGGCTGTGGTCCCGGTGTCAGCGAAGAGTCATCCCAAGTCACCGTAAGCGCCATCAACCGTAACTTTCAGGGTCGCAGCGGCCCCGGCCAACTCTACCTGGCCTCGCCGCTCACCGTCGCAGCCAGCGCCATCGCTGGACGCATCACTAGCTACCAACCGGGAATGTTTCCCGTGAGTATTCCTCAGCACGCTTGAGCGAGCGATACCCTCAAGAAAAGCCACAAGCAAGACCAGACCAGATGAAGCAATACAACATCGCAGAGATCGCAGGCGACGGCATCGGACCGGAAGTGACACACGAGGCCATGGGGGTCCTCGACCTCGTGGCAGAGATGTACGGATTCTCCGTCAAGCGCACGGTTTACCCCTACGGTAGCGAGCACTACCTCGCCACCAAGGAGATCTTCCCCGAGCCCGCCTTCGAGGAGGTCAAGGGCCACGACGCCATCTTTCTCGGCGCCATTGGCGATCCGCGCCTGCCCGTGGGTCTGATCGAGTACGGCATCATCGCCAAGATGCGTTTTGAGCTCGACCTGTACGCCAACTTGCGCCCGATCCAGCTCTACGACGAGAAGCTGTGCCCGCTTAAGGGCAAGGGGCCGGCCGATGTGGACATGATCATCGTGCGCGAGAACACCGAGGATGCCTACACCGGCATGCACGGCTTCGCTCACAAGGGCGATCCCCTCGAGGTCGCCACCCAGACCATGGTCTACACTCGCGCCGGCACAGAGCGCGTGATCCGCTACGCCTTCGAGCTTGCCCGCGAGCGCAACAAGACCAAGACGGTGACCCTGATCGACAAGGCCAACGCCATCAGGGCCCAGGACATTTGGACACGCACCTTCGCCGAGGTCGCCGTGGAGTACCCGGACATCAAGACCGAGCACGCCTACATTGACGCCGCCTGCATGTGGATGGTCAAGAACCCCGAGTGGTTCGATGTGGCGGTCACGCCCAACCTCTTCGGCGACATCATCACCGACCTCGGAGCCATGGTCCAAGGCGGTATGGGCATCGCCGCATCGGGCAACATCCATCCCGGTCGTGTCAGCTTGTTCGAGCCGATCCACGGATCCGCGCCAAAGCACGCCGGCAAGAATGTGGCTTCGCCTGTGGCGGCCATCATGGCGACTTCCATGCTGTGTGACTTCGTGGGCGAGAAGACGGCGGCCCAGGCCATCGAGAACGCCATCCGCGAACTGTTCAAGAGCGGCGAGCTGAAGGGCGTCGGAACCGGCACTCACCCCACCGATGCGGTGGGCGAGATGGTCCTGAACGCTCTGCGTGCCAAAGCCCGGGCCTGAGAGTCGCTGGGGTCGTGCCAACGCATCTAATTCAGGCGCTACCGGCACTACGCCATTGTCACTGGCGTCTGCTGGGTTTTTGCCCTGACCAACATGCGTCTTGCGCATGTTGGTCTTGTTGTAGATCCACGAATTGCCGCGCTCGCCCCTGAAGATCTGCTCGCTATGTCCCGCCTATGACGCCCTGGTCGTCGTGACTGATTTCAGCGCTGCTTGAGTTGCTTTTGTAGCGCCCGCGCTTCGGTCACCATGGGGTCACTGTCGCCGTGCCACAACGCCAGGAACTCATCGAGGTGCGCCAGAGCCGACTGGCGTTGGCCCAGGGCAGCTTGCGCTTTGGCCAACCAGTAGTGCGAGGCGAGGTGCTTGCCATCGACCATAAGTGCGTTCAGAAAAGGCTGCCTGGCTCGCGGCGCGTCGCCCGAGAAGAGGTAGCAGAGTCCCAGGTTGCTGTAGTTGTCTGCCGTGCGAAATCCGAGGTCGAGGCTCTTCTTGAGGTAGGGGATGCCCGCGGCGGGCTCTTGGCGCAAGAGAAGGAGGTAGCCGTAGTGCGCGTTGAAGATGGCGTTCTCGGGATCGGCATCCAGCAGCGCCTTCAGTTGCCGCGCACCTTCGTCAAGGTTCCCTGCGAGAATCAGTTCTCGGATGCGCTCCTCCTGGTGAACGCGTGCGATCCCGTCCTTGGGGTCTTCGAGGGTAGCCTCCGCTGCTCTCGCGGAGGCCGTACCGATGTAGCCCAGGCGAGCCAGGGCGGCGCGGTCGGCTGAGGTCAAGCTGCGCTCGGAGGAGTGCTCTCGCTTGGGCGCTTGATTGGCGGAGAGTAGTTGCTCCAGTTCGTGGTGAAGCCGGGCCGCGAGCGCCGGTTCACTTGCGAACAGGTTGTCTGACTCTGCCGCGTCGTGGCGCCAGTCGTAGAGCTCGGCGCGGGGAACTGCGATCAGCTTGTGATCTCCCAGAGCCACTCCCTGGATCGGCGCCCAGCCGTAATTCAAGAAGGGGCTCAAGCTCTCGAAGTAGGTGGGCACATCCGGAGCTCCGCGACCATCGAAGAGGACCGCGAGCGAGCGACCCGGAGGAGGCCCTACGGGGGCTGGCAAATGCAACAGCTCGAGCACGGTGGGGAAGACATCGATCAGGCTGGTTTTCTGTTCCACCGTGTAACCCCTGGGCAGACTGCCGTGGGCCATGATCAAGGGCACATGCAAGGTGCCCTGGTAGGCGAAGTAGGAATGGGAGGCTTCGCCGTGCTCGCCCAGGCTCTCGCCGTGATCGGAAGTCACGACAACCAGGGTTTCCTCTCGGCGGCCAATGTTTCCGAGGTGCGCGAGGAGCTGGCCGAGGGCCGTGTCGGCGGCGTGGATTTCGCCGTCGTAGGGCCTCTGGCGGAAACGCATGGGCAGAGCGTCAGCCGCCGGATAGGGCTGGTGGGGCTCGAAATAGTGCACCCACAGAAAAAACGGCTGCTCGGCAGCCAGCCCATCAAGCCAGCGCCGGGCCGAACGATTGACCTCCAGGGCGCTGCGCTCTTCCACCATACCGGCGGCGCTGATGGTCTTGTGGCGCGTGCCTTCGTAGACATCAAAGCCTTGATCGAGACCAAATTGTGCGTCGAGCACGAAGGCCGCGGTGAAGGCTGCTGTCTGAAAACCCTTCGCGGCCAAGACTTCCGCCAGGGACAGGAGCTCGGGCACGGCCCGGTGGGTGCCGTTGTCGCGCACGCCGTGGTAGGGGGGGATGGTCCCCGTCAACAGGCTGACATGGGCGGGAAAAGTGACCGGCGCCACGCTGAAGGTCCAGGCGAAGCGCACTCCCTCTGCGCTGAGCGAGTCGATCACCGGCGTCTTCGCCCATTCGTAGCCGTAGCAACCGATGTGGTCAGCGCGGGTGGTGTCGATGGTCACCAGTAAGACGGACCGCGGTCCGGGAACCGCCGCCGGAACGGGGATGCAGGCCGCGATGAATGCGAGACATCCAGAGAGGATCAGAAGTCGCATGCGCCTCAGTTGGCCAGTGGGTTATTTCTTGGGGGCCTTCTCTTCTGGCTTCTTTGCCGCCGGCTTGGTGCCTTTCTTGCGGGGGTAGAGGGTCCGCATGTGCTCGAGAGGATTCTCGTCGAAGCCTTTCTTGCACATCTTGCAGCACAGACGCACAAGTCGGTGGCCGTACATGAACTCCACCGGGTCGCCCATGCCGCCCAACTCCTCAGAGCTGATGGGGCATACCTTGGAGGGATAGGTCTTGCGCAATGCGGGCAGTAGCATGTCGTCAAGGGCCGCGAAGAACTGCACGGGATCGCGCCTGATGTTGCGCGTACAGCCTTTGCAGCAGAGCTTCACATAGCGCGTCCCCACGACAAAATCCACCGCCCGGCCCATCTCGCCGCCGTAGGGATCGCCGCTCACCGGGCAGGCCTGCAGGGGCCAAAGGGGCTTCTGGGCTGCGATACAAAGCTTGCGCAGGCGCAGGTAGTGCGGCGCGGCTTCGATTTGGATCTTCGACGCGCACTTATCGCTGCACACGCGATAGAGCTGGCCGTTGAGAACCAGGTTCTGGACGGGCCGCTCTGCGGTAAAGAGGCCGCCGTGAACCAGGCAGAAGTTGCCCGGGTAGGAGGGCAGTTGTGCTGCGATCACGGACGCGGCATCGGTGACGCCGCTGGGCTCGGCAGGGACGGCAGCACCCTTGCTCGGGGCGCCCTTTTGCGGGCCACCCTTCTGGATCAGGGAGGGTGCGGCTTGCAGTACGAGAGCGAGGGATAGAGCGGCGAAGCTGCCGAGGAGTGCGGTTTTCATGGTTTGTTGGGGGTATCTATTGCTGGGAGAAGGCCTCACGGGGAGTAGGCGTCACGGCGACCGAACAGGATACCGATTTCAAGGATCGCGGGTGTTCTTGAATCCTCAATGCTGCAGAATCGGTTGTGCATACTTGACGCGGCACCCGTACGACTGGCGTGAGGGTGTGGCTACCGAGCGCCCAGCAGCCAGGTCGTCGAGCGCGGCGAGCAGGTAGTTGACCGGCTCGCCGCCGCCGCGCACCTTGCCGAAGGGCGCGTTGTCCAAGCCGCCCAGGAAGACTAGGCGACCAGCTTCATCGAGCAGGAAGACCTCTGGCGTCGTGGTGGCGTCGAACATGCGCCCGACTTCTCCGCTGGGGTCGAGGAGCAGGGGGTGTTCCAGGTGCCATTCCTTTGCTGCGGCTCGCGAAAGGATCGCGCCGCCGCCGAGCTTCTCGTCGCCGCCCGAATTGATCGCGATCCAGAGCACTCCGCTGCGGGCGAGATCGCGGGCCAGGGAGCGCAGAGGACCGTGCTCGTGGGCGTACTTGCTGAAGGGGCAACTTGGATTGAACCACTCGATCACCAGGCGGTTGCCGCGCAGGTCCGCGAGGCGTACGGGCTGGCCTTCGATGTCGGCGAGCACGAAGTCGGGCACGAGTTCCCCGAGCATGACGCGAGTGCCGGGAACGATGGCTGTGGGCGAGGGCGGCCCCAGGAAGGGATCATGGGCCACTTCGCGGTGAACGCGATCTCCGCGACAGGCACAGAGGGCCAGGAGCAGGCAACAGGCGGAGTGCCTGAAGAGGATTCGATGGGCGATGTTCACGGGGCCATCCTACTGTTCTTGCGCTCGCTGATATCGAGACAGAAGCGGTCCAATTCAGAGGCCGTCGCGCGGGCCGACCAGCGGGAGGCCAGGATTCGCCAACGACCTCGCTGAGCGGGTTGGCGGGCCAGTTCTGGGGCGGCCGCGAGACGCCTCAGCCGCGCGCAGAGATCGGCCTCGTCGGCGTAGAGAGCCTCATGCGAGGCTTCGGGCCCCACGAGTTCGGGATAGCTCAGGCGGTCGGGCAGGAGTGGCGTGGCACCCGCGGCCATGGCTTCCAGGACGCTGATGCCAAAGAACTCATGGCGGGCGGTGCTGACCACAACATCGGCGCTCTCGAGAAGGCGCACGTATTCGCTGCGCGAGGCCGCGAAGCCGCGCCGCAGGATCGTGGGCTCAAGGGTCTCAAGGCACTCGGCGCAGCCTTCGGGCCGGCTCTTGAATGACTCGCCCAGGAGTACCAACTCGAAGCGCGCACCGCCCTCGCGCACGGCGATCAAGGCGCGCAGAAACGACAGGGGATCCTTGTCGTGTTCAAAGCGATGGTTATAGAGCACCCGCAAGGGGGCTTCTGGCGGCGCACCCGAGCCGAGGGCGAAATTTTCGAGTTCGATTCCAGGAGCGATCACCTGCGCACGCTGGAGGGCTCGCTCGAGTTCGGCCCTGGGGCTTGGCCGCGGCAGGTGGCGCAGAAACTCGAAGGCCGCCTGGGAGAAGTCCTCCAGGTGGAAGGCTGAGTTGAACACCAGGCCATCGGCCACGAGGCAGCTCTGGATGTTTGTGAAGCCGTAATGGGAGTCGCGTTCCAGCTCTTGCCGTCCGGGGGACAGGGGATAGGTCAGCTGGTTCTCGTGGAAATAGACTACACGCGGCAACTCGGCGAAGCGGGGCGGCGCGTGACCCAAGAACGAGGGCAGATCGAGGTAGTCCGATGCGAAAAGAAGATCGGGCGTCTGATCTCTATCGAGTCCACGGGCTAGCTCCCAGGCTCCGGCGCGCATGCGCCACTTCCACTGCTTGTCGGGCAGGCCACGGAATTCCAGACTGTGTTGTGAGCGCGCCTGCCAGGCCTCGAGGAAGGCGCGGTGAGAGCCTCCGAACCACGGCTCGAGAGCCAGGATATCGAGGGTCTCTAGCATCGGAACCATTCTATCAGTCCGCCTGCCCTGGGGTCTTCCTCGCGCGTTAGAATGGGCCTCGCACAACCCAACACCCTGCGGGGCCAGGGCCCTGACCCTTGCGCTCTCTCTCCATGACCGCTCAGAAAAAATTTAGCGTCCTGCGCGATCCCGTCCACGGCGACATCTATCTCACCCACGAGGAGATATCATTGCTCGACACCCGCGAGATGCAGCGCATGCGCGGTATCAAGCAGCTCGGCACTGCCTATCTCGTCTATCCCGGCGCCATGCACACGCGTTTCGATCACCAGATCGGCAGCTTGCATGTGACGACGCAGATGATCGAGCGCATCAACCTCTCCTGCGGCCTCGATCCGGCCGGGCTGATTGGCATCACCGACGAAGAGGCTCGCGTGATCCGCATCGCTGCCCTTCTGCATGACATCACCCACATACCCTTCGGGCACAACCTGGAAGACCAAGATGGGATCTTCGAGCGCCACGACTCGGCCTATCGCTTCGGGGAGATGTTTGGCGCTCAGACCGAGATTGGCCAGCGCCTCGACCAGTTGGGCGTGACCGATGATGTGCTCGCGATCCTGACCCACGGCCAGCACGGCAGCACCCGCCCGATTCCGCCCTATTGGTCACAGATCATCTCGGGCACGATCTGCTCTGACATCATCGATTACCTTGCCCGGGATGCCTACTTCACCGGCTTGCAATTGCAGGTCGATCCACGGGTTACCAGTTACTTCAAGATCGATCGCGCCTCGGGCAACCTGTACATCGACTTGGCCAAGCACGAACTCTTGCGAGAGGACATCCTGAGCGAGATGGTGCGCATGCTCGAAGCGCGCTACTACTTCTCCGAGCGCGTCTACTACCACCACGCGAAGGTCGCATCCGGAGCCATGATTGCCCGAGCTGTCGAGTTGGCGCTTTCCGTGGGTGCGGTCAAGGAGAGCGATTTCTACACCCAGACTGACGCTTCCGTGCTCGACTTGCTCGATCGCTCGACGCGCAGCGCGTCGCCCGAGGTGCGAGACTCCGTGCACACCCTCGTGCGACGCTTTAGGTCGCGCCGCTTGTACAAGCGCGCCTGCGTATTTCCGCGCTACAAGAACGAGATCGTGCAACAGCGTTTGGTGGATGGATACTTCGCCGAGGGCGGAGCAGCATCCCGCCACGCCGCTGAAGAGCGCATCTCGGATCTCGTTCGCTTCGCCACCGGTCGCAATGTTGATTTGATCATCTATTGCCCCGCCAAGCGTATGCAACTGAAAGAGGCCCGCACCCATGTACGCTGGCCAGGCGAAAAGGAAGTGCACGAACTGTCTCACTACGCCGATCGCATCCCGCGCCTGGCGGACCTCAAGCGTTCGTACCGTGACCTGTGGAAGTTCTACATATTCGCCGACAGCGACGACCCGGCTCTCTTGGCGCGCGTGGGAGAGATTGCCGCAAAGGAGTTTGCCGAAGCCACCAACGCCTATTCGGCCCAGCTGCCATGATGCACCGGACTATCAGCTGCTCGCTCCTGTTCGTCGGGCTCTGCTTGCTGGCGGACCCCGCCAAGTGCGCTGCGCAAGGAGCTCCTGAAGCCCTCCTGAGAGTTCCCGCCCAAAGCAATCGGACTCTTCAACGCTTTGAGGCCTGGAAGGGCCTCGTCGGTTCGGGCTGGGCGATCGACCTCGACCCTCACACAGGCTGGGCGAATTTTCTCGGCGGAGGCCGGTTCGCGCCGGACCGCATAGCCCACAGCGACCAGGACCGTGAAAGGTTGGCCAGGCGCGCTTTGGTTGTCTGCGTTGGGCTGGTGGGCGTCGAGGAATCGAGCCTGGTTCTCAACACGATCAAGTTTCTGCCCCTCGGTCTGATCGGTTCGACGGACAAGTGGAGCGTCAGTTTTTCCCAGGAGCACGCTGGCCTGGAGGTGCTGGGTGCCCGCGTGAATGTGCTCTTCGATCTCGATGGCGCGATGCTTTCGATCCAGACCAGCGCCCTGACACGGCTCGCGGGACTTGATCTCACTCCTCAGGTGACCGCGCGCGCAGCACGCCTCAAAGCACAGCGCGCCTTCGAGGATGAGTTGGGACTCACCCCCGACACGATCCTTGCACCGCGCCTCGCTGTGGGCTGGACCTTGCAGAACGACGAGCGCGAGCCCCGCCTGGTGTGGGAGACCTCCGCCCGTTGGATGGCGCCAGGTCAACGCGCCGAGGGCTTGCGTTTTTGGATCGATGGCCTCAGCGGCGAGCTCCTGTTGATCGAGAAAACGGTGCATGACTTCGATGTGAGCGGAACTGTGAGGGCTTTTGTTACCCCCGGTACGACTCCCGACACCGCGGCCAATCCTGCTCTTTCTTGGCCTATCAAGGACCTGCGCGTGAAGAGTCCCGCCGGCAATGTGATCACCGATGGATCCGGCAACTTTGTCATTCCCGGAACCCTGGGCCCCTTGCAAGTGACCGTAGAGTTTGTGGGACCTTGGGCCCATGTGGACAACGACGCAGGACCCGAAGAGCTCTTCATCGGACTGCTTTCGGGCAGCGGCAATGCCATCACCCTGAACCCCACACCCGCGGAGGCGGTCACCTCACAAGCCAATGTGTTTGTTGCCATGGGTCTGTTGCGCGATTGGATTCGCACCGTGGATCCCACAGATTCGACGGCGGACTTTCAGGCCTACGCACGGGTCAACTTGGCCAGTGTCTGCAACGCGTACTACGACGGGTTCTCGGTCAACTTCTTCGCCTCGGGTTCGAGTGGTGGACCCACTTGCGTGAATACCGGCTACTCGACCGTGGTGGCCCATGAGATGGGCCATTGGCTCAACGAGCGTTACCACACCTACAACGGGTCCGATGGCATGGGGGAGGGCAACGCTGATGTCTTCTCCATGTACCTGTACGATACACCGATCGTAGGCGGGGGGTTTTTTGGCAGTAGCACCCAAATCCGCACAGGGCTCAACACGACCATGTTCTGCGGTGATTGCTGCCCGGGATGCCACGGAGGTCAAGTGCACCTCGAGGGTGAGGCTTGGATGGGGGCCGCGTGGAAGGTGCGTTCGCGCCTGAATATCACTAACGGCAACTTGATCGGAGATCTCGTGGCCAACGGCCTCTTCATCGCATGGCTAAACGCCTACGATCAAAGCCAGATTCGCTCGGTGATCGAGCTGCAGTGGCTCGTGCTCGATGATGACAACGGCGACCTCGATGACGGCACGCCTCACTATGGCGACATCGATCCGGGTTTTCGAGACCAGGGTTTTCCGGGCTTCGATTTGCCTGCAATCCTCTTCAGTGATGTGACCATCCTCGGCGACACCCTCGATGTGCTCGGGCCCTATGCCATTGAGGCCACAGTGGAGCCCCAGACAGCTGCGACCATCAGCTCGGTCACCCTGAACTACGCGGTCAATGGGGGCAGTTGGAGCGTTTCCGCCATGATACCCGTTGGGGGCGATCTCTATCAGATCGGACTCCCCGGTCAGATCTCGATCGCATTCGTCGAGTACTACCTGACCGCCATCGACACCAATTCGCAGATCGTCGACTTTCCCAAGGACGGCGCTACTAATCCAATCCGCTTTGTGGTGGGAGGGGCGCATGTGCTCTATTCGGACGACTTTGAGAGCGGCGACGACAACGGCTGGACCCACGGGAGTTTTGGCGACACCTCCAACTCCCATGACGACTATCAGCGCGGCACGCCCGGGGGGCGCGCCGGCGATCCGTCCCAGGCTTACAGCGGCTTGAATGTGTGGGGCAATGATCTGGGCCAGGGAGCTTGGAATGGCGCCTACCAGAACAACCAGCACAACTGGCTACGCACGCCTCCCATCGATTGCAGCCAGGCCAGCAACTGCCAGGTGCGCTTCAAGAGCTGGTTGAATGTGGACGCGCAGGAGAACGATGTGGCCGAGGTGCGCGTCAATGGTGTTCAGGTTTCGATCAATGAACTCGGCGTTGCGACCGAGAACAACCAATGGACGTCCGTGACCCTGAATGTTGCCAATGAGGCTGATGGCCAAGCGAGCGTGGTGGTGGAGTTTGCTCTTGCGAGCAACGCCACGGGTACCCACGGGGGCTGGAACCTCGACGACTTCGAATTGCGTTTTGTGACCTTGGCTCCGAATCTCGTGGGAAGCTCCTATTGTTTCGGCGACGGTTCTGGGGAGCCTTGCCCTTGCGGCAACACCGGGCTTTCCGGCACCGGCTGCTCGAATTCTTCGGGTCTTGGAGCCTTGCTTGCAGGGTTGGGCACGGCCAGCATTGCTGCCAACGATCTCTTCTTCCAAGCCCACGACCTGAAGCCAGGGCAGCCGGCGCTGCTTTTCGCGGGCTTCAACGCGGTCAACGGTGGCGTGGGTACTGTCTTCGGCGACGGGTTGCGGTGTGCCGGTGGGGGACTGGCGCGGCTCGGAGTGCAAGCGGCCGACGCAACAGGTTCAGCGACTTGGGCGACGGGTTTGGTCGCAGCCAATGGCTGGCAGGCTGGCGCCACGCGTCGCTTTCAAGCGTGGTACCGCGATCCCTCGGGTAGTCCCTGCGGGAGCCAATTCAACTTGAGCCAGGGCCTGGAGATCAGCTTCTCCCAGTAGGCTCAGGGCGTGAAGGAAACCTCTACCCCTTGGGTCAGGTTGAAGGCGCTGCCGCAGGGCCCGCCGACCGGGTCGCGGTACCAGACTTGAAAGCGGCGTGTGTCGCCGGTGACGACAGCCAGCGTCACCAAAACGCCCGTACTCCAGCTGGCGTTGCCGGCTGCGTTCGGGACTCGCACGCCAACTCGGATCACCGATCCGCCAGCGCAACGCAGGCCGTCTCCGAAGGAACTGCCTGCTCCTCCCGCAACCGGGTTGTGGCCCGCGAACAATAGTGCAGGTTGGTTGGGCAATAGGCCGCTAGCAGAGAAGTCCAAGAGGTCTGCCGAAGCGCTGGGCGAGCCCTGAACCTGAAGCAGGGCCCCAACGCCGGTGGAGTTAACGCAGCCCGACTCGCTGCTCGAGTTGTTGGTGCAGGGGCAGGCGCTGCCGCTGCCGTCTCCATGGCAAAAACTCGTGATTCCAGGGACCAGGAAGTAGCCGTTGGCCAGGCCGCCGTTGGTACGCACCGAATCAGCACCAGGTGCGCCGACGATGAGCAGGTCGCCGGAGAGGGCCGTAGAAGCGCCGAAATCGTCAAGGGCGGAGGGCGACGGCAGAACCAGCGAACCCGCTTGGGACCAGATACCGGCCTTCAAATCAAAGAGATAAAGGGCTCCCACGGGCGAACTACCGAGTTGTTGGTCGCGGGGTGCCCCTGCGCTGAGTCGGTCGGCTCCGAGGGCTACGGCCCGACCCAACTCACCGAACATCTCACCAGCAACCAGGCTGGCCGTCTGGCTCCAGCTTGATCCCGTGCGGTCGAATACGGCAACCAAGCCCGAATCCGTGCCGTTGATGTCATTTAGAGGCGCACCGACCGCAATCCTGTCGCCCATGATGTCCAGGGCCTCGCCGAAACGGTTGGTGGCGCCGGGGGCTGAATCGGTCAGCTTGGCCTGCTGCACCCAGGTTGCTGCGCTGCCCACGAAGACATAGGCGCCGCCGGCAGGTCCAGGAGCACCGACGACGGCGGTGCCTGCATCCAGGGCCAAGGCCTGGCCGAAGTAGGAGTTGGCCGAACCATCACTCGCCAGCAATTTGGCGCGTTCCGTCCACACTCCACCCACGCGCGTGAAGACATACACCGAACCTGAGTAATTGCCCAGATCGTCGTCGGCCATGGCGCCCACCAACAGAGTATCGCCACTGATGGCCACCGAACTGCCAAAGCGGTCCTCGTCGAACAGGTCGCTGGCCGTCAGCTTGGCCTGAGTGCTCCACAAGCCAGCACTCTCGCTAAAGATGTAGACCGCGCCCTCGTTCTGACTGGCGATGTCCACCGTTGGGGCGCCCACGGCAATCGTGCCCGCGTCAATGGCCACTGAGTAACCAAACTCGTCGGCAGGAGCACCATCGGTTGCAATCAGCTTTTGGTTCTGGGTCCACGAGCTTCCCGAGTGCGTGTGAACATAAACCGCGCCGGCATCGGAACCGCCACTGTCCTGCCAGCGCACACCGATCACTGCGGTCTCACCGTCCAGGGCCAGGGCTTCGCCAGCGAGGTCCCAGGCAGCGGCATCTTGCGCCAATAGCGCTCCCTCATTCACGCCAAGCAGCCCGCCCTGCGGGGGGGCCAGGCAGAGCAAGAGAGCGGTAGAGGCGGTGAACATGACCAAACCGCGTTAGGGCTGGAAGCCGATTTCGATCCCGTTGGTCAGGTTAAACCCGCTGCCGCAGGGCCCCGCCCCAGGATCGCGGTACCAGAGTTGAAAGTGTCGCGTGTCACCCGCTTGCCAGCCTGCTATGGCTCCCATGCCCGGTCCCCAGGTGGCTTCGCCCGCGGCGTTGGCGGTGCGCACGCCCAGGCGCACGATGCTGCCGCCAGCACAGCGCAATCCATCACCGAAGGCTGTGCCAACTCCAAGGGCTACGGCGTTCAGGCCAGCAAACAGGAGACCGGGCTGGTTGGGAGTCATTTGACTTCCGTTGAAGATCACATTGTCGGCAGGAACCTCCAGACTGCCGAAGGTCTCGAGTCGCCCGCCGAACCCCGAACTATTCGCGCAGCCAGCATCGGCTGCACCAGCGTTGCTGCAAGGGCAAATGGCTCCGCTGCCATCTCCAAAACAGTACGCTGTTCCCACCGAGCCCAGGAAGGGCGTCAACTCCATGGCGTCGAAGTAGAGTTCTGTCGTGTGAGGGAAGTTGACCAAGTCAGAGAACAGGTCGACCGCATCGATCTGCAAGAGCCCGAAGCTGCCGCCACCGAAGGGTCCAGCGCTCCAAGGGTAACTACCCAAGACGAAACCACCGTAGCGGATTTCCACCAGGTCATTGGTGATGTCGATATCGCAGCGCAATTCGGTCCATTGGTCGCGCAGCAGCGGTCTCATGATCGGAGTGCCTGAGCCGCAGTTGCACTCGAGATTTCCACTGTCACCATTGAATCCGATCTGAACGGACCACTGGTAAGGTCCGCCGTTGGCGTAGAAGTTCATCACCAACATGTAGGCCTTACCGACGAACGAAGACGGCACATAGACATCGCTTCGAAAGGTCCAGTGCCCCGAGTCGTAGCCGTCGAATTCATGCACCGAATCCGCGCCTGCCATGACGATCAAGGACTGCGACCCGAGGGATGCAAACTGGCTCGCTACCCGTGCATGGGGAGTGTTCACTCCGTCCCAGCCGTGCCAACTGCCCTGGCCGTCCAGGACACTACCGTCGCTGTAGACTTCGAAGTCCTCGCTCCACTGCGCGCTCACCATGCCGCTCAAGCACAACAGGAGTGTGGCGCTCAGGGCGAGAGATCCATGTGCTTGACCAGTCATGGCGCAGTCAGGTTCGGGGGATGGGTTGCGGAGTCCCAGCCTGGAAGGCTTGGTACCCCTCAACAACCCCTAGATCGTACACCTGCAAGGACGGGTTTTTGGGAACTTCGTGCAGCAGGTCCCAGGCAGGCGCCACCAGGCTGTCTTGCGAAGGAACTTGCAGGAAAACACTGCCTGAGAATTGTCCCTGAATGTCGTGCTTGTGACAGGGTATTGGGATGGCCGTCTCGCCAGCGCGTGCTCCACTCCACATCCCACCCAACCGTTCGGCATGTTCCACGCCTTCACAGCCCTGCTGCTCGCATCGACTCCGCTCCAAAGCGGTCCGGCCCAGGGCGTCACTCTGTTCGCTCCCATGTCTCAGAATGATGTCTTCCTGATCGACAGCGGCGGGGCAATCGTGCACACCTGGCCGGGGATTATGATGCCCGGGCTCTCCGTCTATCTCACCGATCAGTACGACCTGTTGCGCACCGTGCGCAGCGCTTCAGGCCAGTTGCCTTCCGGCTTCGGCGGAGGCGTGGAACTTGTCGCTTGGGACGGCAGTGTTCAATGGCAGTTTACTTACAACACTCCTGGCCAGTTTCTTCAGCACCACGACATCGAGTGGTTGCCAGGCGGGACCGTGCTGCTCGTAGCTTGGACATGGAAGACTCGTCAGGAGGCCCTGAATGCCGGACGCGATCCGGCTTTTCTCCATGCCGACGCCAACCGCCCCTTCCTGCCCGACCACATCATTGAGGTCGAGCCCCAGGGGGCCGGCGGTGCCACGGTGGTTTGGGAGTGGCATGTCTGGGATCATCTCGTGCAAGACTTCGACGCGAGCAAGCAGAACTTCGGAATTGTTGCCGATCACCCAGAACTGATCGATGTGAACTTCCCACCCATGGTGCCTTTCAACGACTGGAATCATGTCAACACGGTTTCCTACAACGCTGAATTGGATCAGATCATGTTGACCTCGCGGCACTTGAACGAAATTTGGGTCATCGACCACTCGACCACCACCAGCGAAGCCGCCAGCCACGCCGGCGGTCAACACGGCCGTGGCGGGGACCTGCTCTACCGTTGGGGCAACCCCAGGAGTTACGGCCGCGGCACAGTTCTCGACCAGAAGTTGTTTGGGCCCCATGATGGACAGTGGATCGCTCCCGACAGGCTGGGGGCCGGCAACATGATCGTCTTCAACAATGGCCTGAATCGGCCAGCAGGAGTGTTTTCGAGCGTCGACGAGATCGCGCCGCCCTCCAATCCGAGCGGGGACTACGCGATTCTTAGTGGTGCTCCCTTTGGACCATCGGCGACCGTGTGGGAGTACAGTGCGCCCGTGGCCACCGATTTCTACTCGCATTCGATCTCGGGTTGCGAGCGACTGGCCAATGACAACACCCTGATTTGTAGTGGCGATCAGGGGTGGATCTTCGAAGTCGATCCTGCCGGGGCCTTGGTTTGGCAGTACCAGAATTCCATTCCCAATCCCGCGAACCCACGAGTTTTCAAGGCTCGCCGCTACGGCGAGGAGACCGGGCCGCTGAACTACTGCAGCGCTGGAGCCAACAGTGTCAATCCAGGCGGCGCTTCGATCGGCTGGGGCGGCAGCCTGAGCGTCACCTCCAACACGCTGCTCTTGACTGTGAGCAATCTACCACCCAACCAGGTTGGCATATTTTTCTTCGGTGCGACAGTAGAGCATCCGGCCGCACCCTTCGGCGCCGGCTTGCGGTGCGTGAGCACCGGCGGACTGAAGCGAGTCTATCCCCCCAACGTCACCGGCAGCGGCAGCGTGGCCCGCGCGGTGGACTTTCAGTTGGCTCCCTTCGAAGGTCTCTGGCCCGGGGATCTGCGCCACTTTCAGTTCTGGTACCGCGATCCGAGCTTGCCCGGCGGCCCTCCCTTCAACTTGACCGATGCTCTCAGCGTGACTCTGGCGCCGTGACCCTGGGCAGGACCCAGGCGCCTCGAAAGCGCACGGGATTGCCGTGGTCTTGCAGCATCAGCGGGGCCATGGGGAATTCGCCAGCGCGCCAGGAGCCGGCCGTGGGGCTGGAAACTTTGATGTCGTCATGGATCAAGCGGCCATTGAGCCAAGCTGTGATGCGGGCCGAGCTCGTCTTCTGGCCCTTGTCATCGAAGCGCGGCCCGCGAAATTCAATGTCGTAGGACGACCAGCGACCCGCGGGTCGGTAGGGCGCCACCAGCGGCAGAGCCACTCCGTAGCAGGCGCCGCAGTCACCCAATCCGGGCTGTAGGCCAAAGCTGTCGAGGACCTGCAACTCGTACTGGCCCAACAGGTAGACGCCGCTGTTTCCCCGCGCCTGACCCCGGACACTCGGGCCGTGCTCTGAAGGGCTAAATTCGATGTGATAGAGCCCGTCGCCGAAGCGCCTGCGGGTGAACAGGTTGCCGCTGCCGGGTTTGACGCTGACGATTCCCCGGTCCATGGTCCACTCGGGGTCGCCATTCTGCTCGTGGCACCAAGCGCCAAGGTCTTCATCGGCCATGAGCGCAATGGCTCCTGCGGGCGCAGGGGGAGAGTAGTCGGGACCACGAATGGCCCACTCGATGCCACCGATCAGGTGCTCGCGGAAGAGCTCGTTCTGCCACACCTCGGGGCGGTGGCCGAGGGCGGTGTAGAAGACGCGGCCCTGCCCCCAATTCCGGCACCAGGCATTGGCGTAATCGCCATCGCTGCGCTTGCCGCGGTCGAGGTCAGCCTTGGCACCGGAGAGGTGCAGCAGGGTGCGCGTTGGATGACGGCGGAAACCACGGAACTGGTAGATCTCGTCGGTCAGGCTCCAGCGCTCTCCCAAGTGCCGGGTCGCCGGGTGATGTGGGTCGGCCACGATCATCTCGACTTCCTCATGCCAGGGGTGGCCATCGAAGACTCCGCCGAGCATTTCCTGGTAGGGCGCGTACTCGTAGAAGGTGTCGGTGGCGCAGTGAACGCCGATGAAGGCGCCGCCCTGCGTGATCCAATCCATGAGCGCTTGCTTGTCGCCATCTGAGATTGGTAGTTCGCCGGTGGTGTAGAACACCAGCGCTGCGTAGTTGGCCAGGTTCTTGGCTGTGATCGCGCCGGGGTCCTGGGTGCAGTCCACGCGCAAACGGTCTTGCGCGGCCTCGACGAGGTTGCGTTCGGCGTGGGAGAGCTCGCTTTGGCTGGAACGCTTGACCACCCCGTGCACATAGCCCGCCGAGTGGGTCAGAAAGAGCACTCGCGGTGAGGGCGGCTCCTGCGCTGAAGGGTCAGGGAGCACCGCCTGTGCGGCGCTGCTGGTAAGGGCAGAACCCGCTGTACAGCAGAGGAAACCAAGGGCCGCGTGAGTAGCCAGAGTGATGCGGGCTTTCATGTGCAAGCTCTGGTTTGGCTGTGCAGTTCGCGGTGGATGTCCACCAGGGAGCGGCCGATGGCGGGCCAGTCATAGCACTCTTCTGCAAGGGCGCGCCCAGCGCTCGCCAACCTGCGAGCGAGGTTGTCGTCGCGCAAGAGGCGCAAGACCGCAGCCGCCAATTCTCCGGCGCTATCGGCCAACAAGAGGTGCTCGCCGTCGCGGCAGTCGATGCCTTCCGCGCCCAGGCGCGTCGAGACCACCGGAAGCCCCGCGGCAAAGGCTTCGAGGAGCTTGAGCCGCGTGCCCGATCCGTAACGGATGGGGCAGACGAAGACCCGTGCACGGGCGAGGCAGCAGATCACATCCTCGACGAATCCGGTCACGCTGATGGCTTCGGTGCGGCCTCGCAAGAGCAATTCGTTTGAGGGGTTCTTGCCCACGGCGCTGAACAGTGCCTCGGGCTCTTGCGCGCGGATCGTATCGAACACTTCGTCGGCAAAAAACAGGGCTGCGTCCGCATTTGGTCCGTAAGCCATGTCGCCCACGAAGACCACTTCGGGCGGATTCGCCGCGGGGTCTGTGAGGGGCGTGATGGCACCGGCGTCCACTCCATTGGGGACCACGCGCACCTCTAGGGTTCGGTGCGCCTTGAGGAAGGCTGACCGTTCGCGCTCTGAACAGGCCAGCACCCGCTGGCAAGCGGACAGGGCCCGGGGCTCGGTCTTGCAGAGGAGTCGCGCTTCTCGCCGCCACAACCAGCGCCCAGGAGCGGAAGCCTCGTGTTCGCTACGCCGCGCCGCGTACTCCGCGAGCACATTGTGGGTATCGAGCACTACCGGGACGCCCCGGGCAGTACGGGCGTAGCGCGCCGTGTCGAGGTGGTTGAGGTGCAGGGAGGCGAATTCACAGCTGGCGAGTTGTGCCCGCACCGCTGCGTCGAGGGGGCCGCTCTGGTTGTGGGTCAGTATCAGGGGTTCAGCTGTGGACAGGCTGCGCAAAAAACTACTGGCGCGGTGCAGGCTGCCGGCCTTGCGAAGGGCCGGCACCAACTCGACCCGGGCAGCGACTCCGGCCAGGTGCTGGGCCGCATCTCCGCCGGGGTCAGTGGCCACGAGGGTCACCTCGAACTGCAGGGACAGGGCCCGCAGGAGGTGGTAGGTGCGCAAGTTGCCCCCGGAGTCCAGGGGCCAGGGCGCTTGCTGGCTGACGAAGAGCAGTTTCACCGATCGATCCACGGTGAGCATCCTACCCTTCCGGATGTGCTTGCTGTCAGGGTGCGAAGACGACTTCGAGGCCCTGGGTCAGGTTGAAGCCCGAGCCACAGGGTCCGCCCGGATCCCGGTACCAGCCCTGGAAGCGCCGAATGTCGCCGCCATTCCAGCCACCCACCACGCGCAGGCCGGGGCCCCAACTGGCGTTGCCCGCGGCATCGGGCGGGCTGACTCCCAGGCGGCGGACGAAGCCACCCGCACAGCGCAAGCCATCGCCGAACAAGACGCCGCTGCCCCCTGCCACGGCGTTGTTGGCAGAGAACAAGAGCACCGGCTGCCCGGGCAGCAAGCCACTGGCGCTGAAGGTGATGTCGTCGCTGGCTGCCGAGAGGCTGCCGAAGGCGGAGAGCCTTCCGCCTGCGCCGGAGGAATTGGCGCAGCCACCTGTAAGGGAGAGGTTAGCACAGGGGCAAGCCGTGGCGCTGCCGTTGCCGGAGCAATAGGAGAGTCCCACGATGCCCGCACTGCACGGTCCGACTTCCGAGATGAGTTGCGTGCCGGTGGGATCAGCGAAGACCTCCTGGGTCAGGCAGATGGTCACGCCGCTAAAGCAATCGGCAGCGGGGCAGTCAAATTCCACTACGCAAAGCGTGCCGTTCGAACCTGTTGCGATCTGCGTGCCGAAGCCGAAGCTCAGGATGCGACAGGGCCCGCTAACGCAGCTAAAGCTGGTTTGAAAGTTAGCCGCTTCTGCAAGGCCCCCGTGGACTGCGGTGACTGTGACTCCCGAAACATCCAACTGATAACCGGCCACAGCGCTGGCGATGTCCGCGTGAATGGCGAAGGTCTGGTTGACGAGATCCACCTCTCGGATCTCGATCCTTACGGCACTTTGAGCAGCAGCGGCGATGCTCAGGAAAGGCAGCAAAAACAGGCATCGGATAAACATGGGCAGACCTCTTTATTGGGTATGCAGTCTCGAGGGAACAAATTTGGCTACCACAAGCCTATACCAATCCCTCGATTTTGGGGGAGGGGCTAGCTCTCGCAGGTCTCGCAGGCGCAGCCGCAATTGCCGGTGCATTCCTCGCCCTTGGCCGTGCAGCAGCATTCCACGGCGGCGGCGGGTTCGACGCAGGTCTCGCAGGCGCAACCGCAATCGCCGGCACATTCATTGCCCTTGGCCGTGCAGCAGCACTCGACGGTGGCCGTGGCGGAAGCCTTGGTCTCGCAGCACTCGCAGGAGGTCAAGCTGAGGCTGGCGAGAACGAGGGCAAGGATCGAAAACAAGAGGCGCTGAAACATGGAAGTCTCCACTGGAAAGAGGGGTTGGTTGAGGGCTTATCTTTACACCCTGGAACCTCCAATCCGCAAGGAAGCAGTAACGATTCTCCTCTGTGTTCCCGGCGCATTTCCCTCAAGACCACCAGGCGTCGCCCCAGAGCGACAGGTTCAGCATGGGCCAGGCCAGTTGCCATAGCTCGCCAGGATTTGCCGCGACCTTCTGGCGCAGGTCGTCGGCGAAGAAGCTGCGGGCGAAGGGTGAGGTTTCCAGGCGCCAACCGAGCCCCTCCATCCAGGACTGGAAGGGCAGGGGGAAGGATGATTTTTTGCGGGCCATGATCGCCGGGGGAATCTGATCCTGCCAGGCATCGCGCAAGACGGCCTTGCCGCGCCCGTTCCACTTGATCGCCATGGGCAGGCTGTCGGCCACGGCGGCCACTCGCTCATCGGCGAAGGGCGTGCGGCCCTCGACGGAAGCCACCATGGTCGAGCGGTCGAGGCGCGTGAGGAGGCCGCTCAGATTGTGCTTGCGCACGAAGCGCAGGTGCGCATCGAGGTCCGTACCTGCGGGGCCGACCTCCTGTTGACATTCGGCGAAGGTTTCGTCGAAGTGGTCGAAGAGAAACTGGTCACTACACGCGCCGGTCCAGGCGTCTGCGCTCAGCAGATGGGGCTTTTGGTGCGGCGCCACCCAGGCAGCCGCGTCTAGTTGAAAGCGTCCAGCGCTGCGCTTGTCGGCGGGCGTGGCGCAGAAATCGCTGGCGGCTTGCAGGGAGAGTTCGTAGCCGCCGAAGAGTTCGTCGGCGCCCTCGCCGCTGAGGATAACCTTGTAGCCGATACTCTGGACATCTCTCGCTACTGCTTGGATGGCGATTTCATTGGGCGTGCTGAGGGGCACCCCCCCCCGGCTCACTAGTTTCTGCCAGTCGTGCAGGAAACGCCCCTTGTCGATGCGAACCTCCTCGTGATGTGAGCCGATCTCCTGTGCTACCTGACGGGCGAACTCGAAGTCGCCAGGGCGCTCCTCCCCGCCTGCGGCGCCGGCACACCAAGTGTGCAAGTCGCTTGTGTGCTCGCTGGTCTGGCGGCAGATGATCGTGCTGTCGATTCCGCCACTCAATAGCGCCGCAACCGGCACATCGGCGCAGAGGTGCTGGTCGATCGAGTCCGCGAGCACTTCGTGCACCCTCTCGGCGGCTTCCTCGGGCTGGATTGGCAGAGCGTCCACGGGTTGAGGGCGGTAGAACTGCTGGAGGGCGAACTTGCCGTTCGTGGCGTCAAAGCTCGCCCGCTGCCCTGGCTCCAGGGCCCACAGCTCGTGGAACAAGGTGTGGCGCCCCAGGGTACTTTGCAGCGTCGTAAGGTAGGCGCTGGCCATGGGCAGGTTGGGGAGAGCCTCGATACCCGGATGGGCCAGAAGTGCCCGCGTGTCGCTGGCGAAGGTTACTTCATGGGCGCCCAGATGATAATAGAGCGGCTTGATTCCCAGGGGATCGCGAGCCATGTGCAGGATGTGCTCGCGGTGGTCGTAAATTGCCACGGCAAACATGCCGCGCAGGCGCTCGAAGGCGCGCGGTCCCCAAGCGGCGAAGGCCAGCAGCACAGTTTCGGTGTCGCAGGTGGTTTGGAATCCATCAGGCACAGCGGCGAGCCTGGCGAGTTCAGCGCGCAGTTCGGCATCGTTGTACAACTCGCCGTTGTAGATCACCGAGAAGCGCCCGTCGCGGGTGAACATGGGTTGCAGCCCAGCCTTCGATGTGTCTCGCACAGCCAGACGGCGGTGAGCCAGTGCCAGGTTCTCGTGGTACCACAAGCCAGCGCCGTCGGGGCCGCGGTGGCCCAAGCAATCGCGCATGTTTTCGAACGCCACCATGGATGCGGAAGGTATCCGCCCCCGCAGTGCCGCGATTCCCAGTAGTCCACACATGTGTGGGCGTATCGGAACTTCGCGCTCTCGGGGAGCACTCGAACTAGCAGTAATCTTGCGACCTAAATGGGGCTAGCCCGATCAGCCCTGCGCGCTGGCACCGGGGTTGTTGGTGCGTGGCGGCTGGTTGCTCTACTTGCGTCTATTCCTGCAGAATCGCGTCCGCCAGAGCGTCAGCCAAGATGCGGTTGCCTTCACCGGAGAAGTGGCAGGCATCGTAGTAGAGCGGGGATTCTTCCGTGGCAAAGACCATGCTTGTGTCGCAAAACTTGACTCCCGCCATGAGCAATTGTTGGCCCGCTTCGCGCAAGAGCGGGTAGCCCGTTCTAACGCACTCCTTCCACGATATATGGGTGAGCTCGGCCTTCTCAATTTCTATGGAGCGCAGGGGCTTTGAGCCTGTGTCGAATAGAGTCGGTTGCAGGGCGTGCACATAGTAGACCCCGTGACCCTTGCAGAGAGCGTTGAGGGCACGCGAGGATCGCTTCCACATGGCCACCGCCAGGGCGGCGCGCTCCGGCCGCGGGCCCAGCTCGAATTCCGGCGCGGGCAGGCGTTGCTCGCCCAGGAGAGATCCGTAGCGGGCTTGGAGTTTGCGGATTTTCTTGCGCCTGCCTGTCATGGAGTGCTCGATCCAGGTGCCGTAGAGGGCGCTCCACCAGAGATGACGCTGCAAGCTGATGTCAGCGTTTCTTGCGGCGCTTGAGCGGGCCAGTCGCAACTGCCTGAAGACCTCGAGGGTCTCGGGCCGAGCCGCGGAATCGGCCGTCACCGACAGCCAGTGGGTGTGCGACGGGTAATGCATGTAGAGACCGCGCTCGGGGTTCGAGCACGAGATCGCCACTTCGTTGAAACCGTCGAGGTTGAGCACCATGTCGGGGATCAGGCCCAGGCTGAAGAGGTAGGAAACCAACATCAACTGCTGAGGCTGCTTGTAGGAGGCGCGCCCCTCTCGAATGAACACCACTTTTCGGCCACCGAGGAGTTTCGATGCGCTCAGGCGCTTGGCGAACTGCTTCCTGCCCGTGTTGCCAAAAATAGCGGCCACTGAGCCACCCACGATCAGGATACGAAACTCATTCGGCCTGCCCGGCCCCAAGGTTGCGGCGCGATGCTCCAGGTTTCCCAGACGGTTGTGGTTTTGGAACCCGAGGAACGGATGGGGGTCGTAGTCAGGTGTTTTGGTGGCGGAGGTCTTTTTTCGCTCGACATCTCCAGGGAGCGGGAGTGCATCGGTGGCGGAGCTCACGATTTCGCGCACCAGTGCGCGGCTCTTCTCTGCCGAGTAGGCTTCGCCGTTCAACCTAAGCCAGAGTCGCGTCCCGCCTTCGGCGGCGATTATTGCCAGGCAACTTGAGGCCAGCGCCAGGGTCAGTTTCTTCCAGGTCGGGGTGTTTGATTTCTCAGGACTCATGCTCGCTCTCCGTGCTTTCTTGTCGCGCCAGCAGCTTCAGCAGCCCGGGCGAATACGGTCACGATACTATCAGCGCTCAGCACGCTATCAATCCCAGCAACACTGCGCCCGGCTTGAAAGACATCGCCGTAGGCGAGCCCTTTTAGGGACGATTGTTTGAGTTTCCGCAGCGAACGCAGGGCGTAGAAGGTGCGCATCCAGTGGCGCGTACGGCGCCCGCGCAGGAGTCGCTTGGCCAGGCACCCCGCGCTCGTGCCCAGGGCATCAATGCGTTCGTTACGGATGACGGAAACAGGGACTCCCGAGAGGCGCTCGGTGAGCACGATGTCGTCTTCGCCGGCATCCACAATGGCCTGCCGGTAACTGGGGTGAACGAGGCATTCGGGGGTGGCGATGAAGCGCGTTCCCATCTGCACTCCAGCGTAGCCTGAGGCCAGGGCTGCCACAAAGTCCTCTGGCGTGCCTATTCCGCCGGCACAGACCAGGGGCACGCCCAAGTCGCTCAATTCTTCGAACAGGGTCTCCCCGCTCTTCTCTCCTGCGTGCCCACCGGCGCGCTGGTTGACGCAGATCAGGCCGTCCACCCCCGATGCCAGGGCCTTCTCCGCCCAGCGCCGCTCGGTCACATCGTGGTAGACCTTGCCGCCCGCTTCGTGGACGCAATCCACAACCCAGGCGGGATTGCCGAGGGCCGTGACGAAGAATCGCAGGCCCTCCTCAAGGGCGATGGCTACCCAGGAACGCATGCGCTTCTCGTAAATCTTGACGCTCTTTTCCACGATGGCGTTGAAGCCCACGGGATGGGGCGTGAGCTCTCGGATCAGGCGTAGCCCCTCGCGCAAGTCATGGCCGTGGACATGCATGAGCGATAGCGGCTGCACGATACCCATGGCCCCAGCGTCGCTCACCGCCGCCACCAGGCCGGGGTTGCTGCACGGGTACATGGCGCCGCACAAAAGCGGCACAGCAATGCCTGCGTCGCGGGTCAGGGCGGTTTCGAGTGGCGACTTGGCGGTCATGGGGAGGGGCTTGCGGCCACGGAGCCGATTTTCCAAGAAACTAGCGCCCGGGCCACAGTCTCACCACTCGCATCGGTGAGCACCACGGAAATCTCGAGCTCGCGTTCCTCGCAGCCCACCGGAGGCGTGCATTGCGAGCTGCCCAGCAACCTGCCGCGGGCCTTCTTGAGGTACTCCATCGAGATGGATGTGACGATTCCGCGAGCCGCGGGATCCAGCCCGCTCAGCATGGCCAGGCCGCTGGTGACTTCGGCCAAATTGATGAGGGCGATGGCGTGGATGGAGCGCAGGTGGTTGCGCACGGCGCGCCGATCGGCCATGGCGACCCGCGCATGGCCGGCTTTGAGTTCCAGCACCCGCGGCCGGATCGAGCCGCTGTAGGGCACCATGCATCCGAGCAGAAAGCTGAAGAGCCAGCGCCCGCCGGGCATGGAGGCGAGTCGTTCCCAGCGCTTCAAGAGAGAATTCTTCGGAGCGCGCATCAGAAGGCCGAGAGCCCCCCATTCTCCTCTCTGGAGAGTCGCACATAGGCCTCCACACAAATCCGCGCATAGACCACGCCGGCCTCGTCGGTGGCGGTCAATTCGTGGCTGCGCCGAAAGCGGCCTCGTTCTTGCAACTCCGTAGCCGCTGCCTCGATCTCTTCGTCGCTCAGGCGGAACTCGAGGAACAAGTCGCTGGCGGCTGGCTTTTCGTAGCGGATCTGCCCCGACTGCAACCAGCTCTCCACCTGAATGCCGCGGTGGGCGAAGATTTGCCACAGGAGCACGGGCAGGGGCGAATCGGCTGCGGAGAAGAGCGTGCCGCCGAAGGTCGTTCCATGCAGGTTGCGGGTCAGGAGGCTGCGGGCGATCCGCACCCGACAACTCTGGAACTCCGGCCCGATTTCGAGGATCTTGATGCGTTGAAAGATCAACGGCGGAAAGCAGTTCAGGACCCGCTTCAGCATGCGTGGGCTGAGGGTCCGCGAGCTCAGCCAGGGTTTGAATCTCAGTTTTTTGGCCATGGCTCAGACCGGCTCGCTGTGGTCCTCGATCCACTCGCCAAGATCTCGAAGGACCGCGGCGCGTCCGATTTCGTTGAAGATTTCGTGATACAGGCCAGGGTACGAGATCCAACTCTTGTCCGTCGAGCCCGCGGCTTGGTGAAAACGCTTGGCGGCGGCTTCGTCGCAGATGGCATCGGCGCCGGCCGCCAGGGACAGCAAGGGCAGCTCAAGACTCGGCGCGGCCGCTTGGGCCTCTGCTTGGGCGGCGAGGCATTCGGTGTACCAGCGCGCGCTGGCCATCCAAACCGCCAGGGGGTCCTTGGCGATGCCCTTGGCCACTTGTGGGTCGTGGGAGAGGAGCTTGGGATTCACCCCCGAGGGCATTCTCAGATTGGGCAACCAACGCGAGGCGAGTGCCGCCGCGCTTGATTTCCAGGCTGGCACCTTGAGGGCGAAGGCCAAAGCCGGGCTGGAAAGGATCAGCCCAGTCAGGGGGGCTCGGCGCTTGAGGGCAAACTGGGCGCAGACCAGGCCACCCATGGAATGGCCCAAGAGGAACAGCGGCTCCCTTTGCTGCGCCACGGGCTCAATGGCAAAGGCCACATCGTCCAGGTAGTCCTCAAAGTTTCCGATGCAAGCCCGCCGGCCGTGGGACTCGCCAAAACCGCGCAGGTCTGTCGCCCAGGTTTCGACGCCGCGCTCGCCGAGGGCCTCTGCTACATGGCTGTAGCGCCCGCTGTGTTCACCGAAGCCGTGGATCAAGAGCACCCCTGCCCGGGCCTTCTCCAGGGGCCAGTGGCGCATGAACAGGGCCGGAGCGCCGCTGCGCTGCGTTGTGGAACAGATGGCTTGCATGGCCCCGCCACCGTACCAGTTGCCCCGACAAAGATCTCGCCAACCGCGGCGCGAGGCCGAGGCTGGCGAGGTGGTTTTGGGGCGCCTGGTGGCTTCCCGCGCTCATCAGGTGCCCGACGAGCGGGTCAGGAATTACTCAACATCCGAGCGCAGATAGGTCGAACGCGCGACTTCAACTCCGCCTTCGAGGCAATAGAGCGAGATGGTGTAGACATCGGCCACATTCATGTCGTCTCTGGTGCGGGCGCTGAACACGGCGGCACCAGTCACGAGGTCGGGGATCAGGGGCTCCTGCATTTCGTGCAACAAGTCACCGGCCACATCCATGAACTGGATGTGGAGGCTCAGTCCGTCGGGCTGATCGACGCCGCCGCGGATGCGGATCTCGTTACTCTTGTCGCGGAAGCG